>WLWI01002688.1_pt1 | contig 15366 bp, 8 predicted proteins | sample 6701501 | NCBI WGS metagenome assembly WLWI01 (sample SAMN12718690, study PRJNA515312) | sponge metagenome | isolation source: marine sponge | host: Mycale hentscheli | place: New Zealand: South Island, Marlborough, Capsize Point | collected 2014-11-01
TAATAATAATAATAATAATAATAATAATAATAATAATAATAATAATAATAATAATAATAATAATAATAATAATAATAATAATAATAATAATAATAATAATAATAATAATAATAATAATAATAATTGTAAAAATGGAAAGGTTTGTGCTTACTTACACATTTTATACTGTTATACATTATGACTGCAGTTTAATCTGCAGAATTACTACAATAAAAACATATATAGCTGACGATGCTACCAAAATGTATTGTAAATAGAGGGCATTGTCAGCTAATACGAACAATTGCCATCAGACACGAACACATGCATACTCTGCAATATATGTAACAATAATCAATGGCATGTGACCTATATAGGATGCTACTCTTGACTACTAGTTTACAACTCACCTTACAGAAACAATAGTTAGACCTACAGGCTATCATGCATTTACATCCATTTATTGTATGTTCACATGAATTAGCACCCCCAAGCCTTCGTCCATGGAATTTCAAACTCACACACTGAGTTACCCAGTTTCCTACAATACAGCTCAATGTGTTAATTTAAGGAATAGGAATTCCTCACCACAAGCTTTGCCAATTAGCAGTTGTATTCTCATTATCTGGCAATTCTATGTATTATTTTATATTTTATAATATTCCAGAAATAACTAATTCAAGATCTTTTATTATTGAGTAGAATGTTATTGTATGAGTAGTAATAGTATATTATCACAAAATTTTGGCAGCAAAACTGAGAATAGATGCTTTAAATAGAATTATTATAATTTCAAGTGGACAATTCAAATTTAAAGATAGATACTTAATCATATTTTATACAACGAAGTGAAAGCATATCAAGATTTGTTATCATGTGTTGTGGCTACAGTACACAGAAGCATATCACAGAAAGTGTTTGGGGTTACATATAGGTTTTCTGAAGCACTTGTAAATGTGTCCCAAATACATATCACATTTCCCTTCGTTTGCTGTCCCTATAAATAAACTATATTTGTGTCAACTAGCTGCTACTCCAAATTTTGGAATTAAAAATTTTCAATATTAAAATTGCAAGTTAAATCAAATCCCAGAAGAATAAACAAACAAAAAATAATACACAAGTGAATTTTTAGGTAACTTGAATATTTATAGCTATACTTGATCCATGAGATTTATTCTAAATAAAGATATATAAAATTTGTATGTATATGTGCGTGTGTATACGGCGAGCATATGAGCAGGTGTAAATAAAGTGAATAATTTGCTGTGTACAATGAGCCAAATTATACATCAGTTGCATCTCGACACTAATCAACTAAAGTTTGGTAAAGGGTTTCAATATCATAACATTTCCCCCTTGAGTAGTGATTGTAAAAGCAACAAGTTAAAGCAGCTAAGATAACACTTAGCTATCCTATGATATTTAAAAGGTAGGTGAGCTGCACTTACACTAATGACTTGGTTATGGCATGATTTAGCTATAATGGGTAAAGTATGGATTGACAGTGCTGCTATAAAACGACTTCATATGACAATACAGTAATTTTGTAGCTATAAATCATAGGTAAAAACTTTTTTTGTAAAGACTGATAGAAGTAGAAGTAACTATCAAATCAATATCATTGTTCAAGATAGCAATATGATTAAATCTGATATATAGGTTACTTTATATCATTGTATTGCAGCATCTATATTGATTAGTGATTGACCTGCTACAAATATAATCAGAGTTAATTTTCCGTGCTTGGTTGATGCATCTGATAAGCCTCTGGTTAAAACCCCAAGTCGTATCAGATGCAACAACCCTTTTAACCACAATCATGTCATGCTTCATGACTCTGCATCCCTCTGTGAGTGTGTAGCTGGTCCACATTATGTTAATGCTGATGTTAAGCACGATTATTCCCAGTTCAATTATTAAGCCCATCTTTATTGTTGTCATAATATATTTAATTATATAAAAAATATTAAAGCTTGATACAAAGTATTATTGTTTTTTGTTATTCCTTTCTATAGCAAATAAACAGCAATTATGTGTATGTTGGCATACCTCATGATTATGTACAGCCGAGCTAAATCCAGAGCCCTACAAGTAGAAGAGGTTGGTGCTGGTATCCTCAGTCAGTTTCTTTTTCGTATTACTCTATATTCGAGTACACTCTATATTCAGGACCTATATTTAGCGATAAGCTTATAGTGCTTCCAGCTTAAAGAGTAAAAATTTTGAATTTTTTTAAAAGTGTTATAGAAAGTTTATTCCATTGCAGCTAGGAAACCAAAGGTCTGCAAAGGTCATTCTTTAAGAGTTAATAGGTTCATACGTTTGGGAAATATATAACAAGTCAGCAGAATAATGACAGGCCCCATTATTGTTAAAAATCAAATTGCTACCAACTTGAGCACACTCTAGAGTTGAATGAGGTGGTTTATAGTAAATTTGAGCTTACAATTACAATTCCTGTCATGGTAATGACCTTTGTTCCCAATTACATGTTGCATTGTACGATATTTCTTGTAGCGTATACCCACACATGGACTGGCACTCCATTATACACAATGTTTTAAGAATTGATAGTCCCACATACGTATAGTGGTAAGTTGTGTGACAATATAGGACACCAGTAAGTTCAACAGGCCATTTAATATAATTATTCCCAGAAACACTGCACACCAGCACTCCAAGAACTAAATTGTTTATGATGGTCATCATTTTTGTTGTGGTGTTCAAAATATTAATTAATTATTTTAACAGAGCGTAGAAATAGAAATAGTATATTATAGACTTTCTCACCCTCAGACTCATTAGCAATCAGTTATGTCATGACATTATAGGAGGTCTTAGCTACTCATTCTATTTGTAAACATGATCATACAGGCAAAGTGCATCAATTATGCCACTTATATTAGCTGTGACAGGCACTCAGTCTCACCTCAAACATTTTTATTAAATCTGTGAATTGCTGATTCATCAGATAAGCCTCACTCATGCACCTCAAACCAATTGGTATGAATTAGTCTGGCTTCCTATAAAAACCAAGTGTGTGTGTGTGTGTGTGTGTGTTTGTGTGTGTGATGGGAGTGTATTGGTATGTATCATACCCGTAGCCAGGGGGGGTTCGGGGGGTTCGGTCGAACCCCTTTTGAGTGATCGGAAGTAAATTATTTAGCCACACCTCACATTTAACTTATGGTATGTCGACTTCTGGTCGATCGTGTCTAAATCGCAATAGAAAATTCTGCTATTTAGCTATATCCCCGGATATACTTCATACTCTATATGTGGACGGCCTAGTCTGATTCCAAGCTTTCAAATAAACATTGAGCTCCTTGACTACAAAACATCGCTCTCGTTATGGCACTGATAAAGCAAGCTGCTACGCTACAACTATTCTTTTTATGGTGTGCCGTAATCTACTTATTTAAGCAAGCTACGCTACAACTATTCTTTTTATAGCGTTAGCAGTTTACCGCTTATTGCTGATAGTCAGCAGTGTTCAATGAATTTATTAATAGAACACATAGAACGTCAGACAAATTATTAGTTAGTTAACAAAAGTAGGTGTGGCTTTCTTGCTTTTCTATGAAATACGAACCACCCTATGCAAAACTCCTGGCTACAGGCCTGTGTATGTACATACTTAGCTATATTGAAGCTATTGTAAAAATCATTTTTGCAAGTAATTTTAAATTTTTAATCATAATAATCTATTTCATCATTCACAATAATATTTCTTCATTGCAAAATGAAAGCCTAAACAAGACTTCCCAACAGAGTTTATTTTGCGTATCTGCAATTTTAAAACCCTATGCATGATAACAGTTTGAGCAAAGACAACACTAAAGTGCCTGTAGCAAATACCCCAAATGTGCATTCACAAAATTCCCTTTATTGTATGCAAGCTAAAATGACAAATCTAGGTAATCCAAATCTAAACTCCTTCAATATTATATATAAATATATATATTATACATGTATACAATTATATAATTATATATTTATTCCAGGCTAGATATCTTCACAATGTTGTTAGGTGTGTGACCAGTGAGCCTCGGGTTACCTGTTATTTCAAGGCTGTATAGTAGCAAGCTCATTACTCTAGTAGTAGTTATAGGCCTGGCTTGCCAGTTTTCTGAGTTTACAGCTACCTTCCTTTAGTGTAATTGATTTGTTCATTTGTGTAAGTAAGTATACAAGATTTGTCAAGTTTACTTTCAATTTGGAAGCCTTCAAATGTCACTATACTGGAATAGCAATTAGGTTTATAATTTAAAAAACAACAACCAGTTTTTGGTAGCAGATTATTCATTTAGAACTTGCATTGTACCACAACTACTGCTTGCTATCACTCAGGTCAAGCTTTGAAGTTAGCTTTCTATAGGAATTCATCTACAAACTGATGTAGACTTAACATAATGCATTTGCTATGCACATGGCTATAAAATTTCATTAGTTAACACCAAATTCAAAAGAATAGCTTTGAAGTAACTATGCCTGTCTTTCTTGTTTGTTGGGACAATCTGCAAGAATAACTAACTGCATTATTATTAGTTTACTATAGAGTCATTTACATGAACAGATACCAAATTGCAAGGTTTACAAATTGCTGCACAGAGCCTTTGTGATGATAATGAATATTCCCAAAAAATATTACCAAAAGCACTTACATGATGAAAAACAAAAATATAACATTGTTTTGCTATATCTTGTGAACTTAAATGAAGTGTGTGCTTTTTCTAAAGATACTACAGGCAAAGTTGGTAGTAGGGGCTACCCACACCCCTAGCTGATATTTTAGCAGCTGCATGCTCTAATGGGTGAGTGTAGGCTACACCAGAGGAAGGTAACTGTAAAAACCAAGAAAATTGACTAGTTTGGCCCAGTTGCTATGACTACTAGGGTAATGAGCTTGCGGCAGTACACCATGAAATAACAGCGTGAAATATCTTAAGTTATAACATGGGTCATGTACCTAAAGATATCATTGTAAAGATATCTAGGGTGGAATAAATATATATACACATGTGAATTTATCCAGTAGTTGATATTTAAACTAATGATTTTGGGACTTTACCTTTATTAATAATCAAATGCTTTATTTAGATATTTAATAATTTTACCTTGTGTCGTGGTTTATGTTTCAGTTTGGCATGCATGATTGAAATGTTATGTTAAACAGTGGAAAAAGCATAATAAAATTGTAAACTAAAATTTTAAAGTGAAAGAAAACAACACCACTCACAGTTATCTCCCAACATAAGCAATCACAATATTTCCAATTCCACACAGTAGCTAAACTCTAGCCCCATCTTGCCTTGAAACTGTCCCCACATGTTCAGCAGTATTTCCCAGTCAGCTCCTCCATTACACTTATGTTTGTGTCAATATTCACATAGATTTATAAAGATTATGTTTTCCTTACTAGTTTTCTTGGAGCAGAATAGCAAGGAGTGACTATTCTACAGAGCATACACAGAGTAACTTACCATGCTAATCATTTAGCTACTCATTCTTGTACCATCCCCGTTTTCTTCCTACTTTCTTAGTTACCCTCAATATCTGGTGTTCTATTACAATATTATGATTAAATGCATATTTAGCTACATTTATTCCTGTAGGTTCCTGTTTAATAAAGCATCGTACTACTAATGACGTACAAAACAGAAGCTACACCTTAGGTACCAATGGCATTTGGAAAATTTATCAGAATTGTTCCACAAAATCAATACAATATCAAACTACTTGTACTGCTACTAGATGGTCTACTGACATTACATGTTCAGCTCTAAGTTAGTTATCAGCTATAATTAACCTGAACATTTGTTCACTTTAGTAAAAATGTAATTTAGTTGCTTGGTTTGAAGTTAAAACAACATTGAGGTAGAGTAGCTTCCAATAGATATAAACAAGCTAGTCTTGATATGTTTTTAATTAAACTGTTTACTAATAACATCTTAATAGTTGGAAAACATCTAGATCAAATGTTATCTACATTATGAACAAAATATCTCATCAACATCAAGTAACTTCTAATGACGTGGGAATAGCTAAGTTTTAACAGCGTTGATTTTTGGTAATAGTCTCTCCAACTCCAGATGATGGACTCCAAGAGACAAGTGCTAGTGTAGCAGTTATTACTATTGATGACATTAGTTTTACAACTACCACAAATAATAATGTAAGTTAAGTGCACAATAGACATAGTGCCAATTTATCTAAGATTTTTCATTTTCAGATTAAAAGGAAAGACAGCATGCAAGGACTTGTCATTTCAATGGTTTCTTTTTGACTTTCTTGATAGGCACCTGTCTTGGCTTTATTATTGGAATATTCTTTAAATTGTAAAACATAGAGAAATTTTGAAGCAAGCCAATAAACAAGAGGAGATGAACGGCCTCTTTTATGAATCTGTGGAATTAAAAGATCAAACAGAGACTGTTAACATGTCAAACAATATTGATTATGGTAACTTGTAGCCAATTATTCTATTTCAACTAGCTGTTTGTTTGTCATTATAATGTGTGAAATATTACCATAACAAAGATATTTAAATTTTGTTACAATTATTTTGTGTTATCAGCCGTGTTGGTTTACTTATCATTCCTTCATGCATGAAATGTCCGCAACAATTACTTGTCTCTTCATTTAACTACCACATTTACATTGTATTTTGTAATTATATACTTACTGATTCATATACCACTATTAGCTAACAATATAATTTATTGTGTAATAAAGTTTGTTCATTGTCTCACAAACACATATGATAATTTGGATATAGAAAACATCCGCAGTAACCAGTACAACATGTTTTCAATAGGAAAGGAAGTAATTCTAATAATAGGAAATTTTACTACTCACATCTGTTTTGATTTTAAATCACAATGGTTCGTGATAATGATACAGAAGCTATATATAGTATGAGACAGAATAGAGCTGTTAATGACTGAATGAAGGTGCTAATGTAGAGTCCATTGATGCAGTCTATTGATGTGTTAATATTATGATTGAATGCGCCAGACTAGAAGGATGAGGAAAATGAGTAAATAAACAAGTAAAATAACTAAATTAAATAAATAAATAATTAAGTCTGTAAAAAATCAAAACAGACGTGAGTAGTCCATTAATTTAGTCTTGAAATGACAGATGAATTCTTAGTATGCCTGATTCTGAAAGTAGAGCCTAAATCAACTCAATTCAGCAAAATAATATTGAAACATTACTGGGTACACTTCCTTATGGACACACATCATGGGAGAAAGTAAGTAAAGATCATCAAACATTACAAATTTCGTAAACATACTCAAACATTTTATCCAAAAGTTAACATCCCAACTTCTAAGACAAAATGCTAAACATCATATCCCCAAACTGACATCCCTTAATGACCTAATATGGCAAGATTCATATAAAGTTGAGTGTAGACCTACAACTCATGGTTGTAAGTTTCCAGTGAAATAATAATACAATGGGTGCATGACAGTAGTAAGACATTCTAAAAAAAATTTACTACAAAACATGTGTAAATAATATTGTCATGTTGTAAACATACATTATTGGCTGTATTACAGTTGAGATTAACAACCAAAAATGCAGTTACTGGGGCAAGGTAAACACTTTGCTTACAGTAGTTAGTATGTAAGTATCACATGTTTCATGTTGACAAAAGATCAAATTCTTGAATTTGTTGTTGGCCAAAGAAATTGAAACGTAAACATTATACAGTGTAGGTGTCTTAGTCTGTTAGTTTGTTTATAATTTTATAATATACATCACTCTAAAGATAACAAATAAAAACAACAGCAATACATTTTTCTACTCCATTCCATCGGTGACTCTTCTTTATAACTATTACACTATGAGCAAAATGGTTTTTTTTTCAGGTAATAAATAATTCAGATTTATTAAAATTGTGAACAGAATTTATGTCATTATAAATGAGTCCATTAGGTACACCCACTGCTTAATTCACTTTTCAGTGTAAAACTATTTAAATTATTCATAGTTCCCATATTATTTGCCTTCACTACTACAATACCTCATGATATTTCATGGTTGTTAGGTTGTTATTTGTATTTATTATGCAAGCTCATTACCCAGTATAGTTGTAGCAACCTGCCAAACTCACCACTTTTCCTGATTTTTACAGCTACATACCTTTCTCTGGTGTCCTACCCAACTAGCTTAGAGTAGCTGCTAAAATATCAGCTGTGGCAGAGTGAAATGGCAAGATACTTCACTCTCAGGCTTTATTTTCACTGCCTCTAGCTGTAAAAGTAAATTAGCCTGCTTATAAAATATTTCTTCACCATATCACAATCTGACTCATGTAATAAATATTAATATAAATATTATATATACTGTGAGAACTTCACGTCAGATTCGTACCGGAGTTATTATAATGGCGCCCAGTCAGATCGCAGTATTGATTAACTAGTGGCATTCTTTTGAGATTGTACTAATGCCCGCAAATTAAAAGTGTACGAACATCTCTACGCAGTGCAGGTCAATCTATTCAAGGACAATGATCAAGACCAGAAACTACTGAACAGGAGGTGGGATGGCCTTCAACTATGCCTGGGCAGCATCAAACTGTTTAAACTATTTTACGTCCTTGTGGTGCTAAGCTAGGATTGAAATATAATTTTGTGCTGGTGTTGCTGTAGAAGTAATTGTTGTTGGTCAATAATACAGAGGTAAATAATGTTAAAGTTGGATGTAGTAGTGGGTTTATTGACAGTGCTGGAATCATAATCAGATATACTGGAGCTGAAGCTGGATTTGTTGGAGTTGAAAGGGAATGTATGGAATAATGTGGGGATCTAGAGGAGTTAGATTTACTTGTGGCATAACTGAGTTTGCTAAAAGTTGGTGAGATCAAGCTAGGCTTGTGAACAAGACATGTGAGTCTGGTGTGAGCAGAATTTTTGTGTAATTTACAAGTGAGCCAGAAAATCCTTGAACCCATCTGCAGCTTCTACTCAACCAGAAGAATTTGTATTGAACATCATGAATTTCAACTATATATGTACATCCTTCCAAGATTTTAGTCTTAGTTCTGTCAATGTACTTTCATACCCATCATGGTTAAAAGGTAACTGTAACAAGTATCACCATTATGATATGACGATGATGATGATGATGATACGGTTTGAGGGCATTTAATTCTGTATTGTTAGAAAAAGCCTGTGAAAGAGAGAGAATACATCTAATAATAATAATAATAATAATATAATAATAATAATAATAATAATAATAATAATAATTGTTGAAGCTTTGCCTAAAGGCAGTATTTCGATTGATTGCTACAAATGTCCTCATATTCCTTATCATGCCTGCACATTGCTATATTGTGTATGAAGTTGTTATATTGACCTCTTCTTTCTTCACAAAGTTGCAGTGGTATAGGCATAGAATTACTTCTTGACATTATTTTTCTTCTGCTGACAATGTTGGAAAGATTCATCCCCCTTCCTGCTTCATTGGGATTCAATTAAAGCCATTTCGGGATTCCTTCTGTAGATTAGTCACTAATTCCGATTTCAGTTCTTAGAAAACATTTATTATAACAATCCAAGTGCTGCGTCCGATTAAATGAGAGCACAGCCGCTGTATAGCGAATGGTCGCAATATATAAAGGATACGTTACGAACAAACGCAGACATAATTTATTAGGAGCGTAGCTATCGATTCTGCTTGTGAGGAGTAACTCGTAAAAAGAATTATTTATAGCTTGATTCAGACTGGCTGATAGCTTTTAGGAGTTTGTTGCCCCTAGCTATAAGTTTATTAGTGACAAGCAAAGCTCCAATTTAAGTAATGCAACTAACACTGGTGCTACTTTTCTCGGCATTTTCATTAAACTCAGGTATATTAGATTTTGTATTGCTTTCCCCCCCCCTTATTTTTCCTTTTCCCTCTCTCTTTCCCTCTTTCCTAGATTCTTTCTTCCCTCTCTCTCCCTCTTTCCTGGATTCTTTCCTCCCTCTCTCACACCAATTTTTTTAACATAAATTATGTTTGCGTGTATATGTGTGTATTTGCTTGTGTATGTATGTATATATATATATGTGTGTGTGTGTGTGTGTGTGTGTGTGTGTGTGTGTGTGTATGTAGTGATAATCCATGGACATATTTGTGAGGTTACATCTACCTATGGTTGTGTTCGTAGTCATATTGATGATATTATAAATTGGGATTTTTCCATAGGAACAAGAGTGTTTTATTCAATAGGTATTCATCGGTTTGCTCCACAAAGAAGTTATAGCTCAACTTTTAATGACATTAAAATTAATACCACATTATTGGATGTAAATGTAACAAATAATTTCATTTATAGTGTTACAACTATTACTTATAATATTATTTTCCATGATGATATTTCAGTTGTTTGCAATCAGCTTCCTCCAAATCTAATAACATTTGGTATGTAAAGAAATCGTACTACTTAGTATGACATTGAAAGTTTACATTCAGTTAATCATGACATGTGAGTACATGTTTATTGGCCAAATCTAGAACCGGAACTAGTTATAAATTGCAGTATGAGTTAATTCATTGCAACAATACTTAATGCCCTTCCAATTTAACATTGTGTATTGTTATTATATATACAGTGGTTATTTTTTCATAGAACTTATTTAATGTTGAGTTTGATTTTATTATTTTTCAAAAGCTGAGATCCTTCATGTTTGTGTATAGATAGTGAAATGAATAAGGCATATACACTTATTCATTTATGTATCTTACTAACATTATATGTGACAATGAAGAAAATATTTAAAGAAATTGTAAGTTTGTTATTGTGTGTCCTTAATGTAGATGATAGCCAGATTCCAGGCAATATTTCTGCTATTAAGCTGTCTTGGAGTGGAGATAATCTTACAATAGAATGGAATTCAAATCTAATAATGACCAGCTTTGATGTTGTTATTGACACAAATTATTCCGTTATCTGGAATCTAACAACTTTTGAACCTACAATAACTTTGAATATTTCTGATGAGGCGTTCTTATCAATCAGTATTACTCCACTCTGTGTTAGCAGACCTTATCAATTTGTTATCGGTAAGACAGAACTAATACCTCTAACTAAAATTAAATTCATACAATTTATTTTAGATTCTTGGTTTTTCAGTCCATTGGTGAGGAATATTTTGAATAATAATTGCTATTTATATTTACATATATCGAACACATGGGAGTTGGGGTACAGTGATGCAATAGAGAATGTGTCTTGTGCACAAAATGATACTCTTCATAATAATATATTATATCCATTCAAAAGCAACCAGTCAGCGACAACTCTTCAAAATAATACGTCTTTGATTACATCGCCTCCTACCATAACTATTTCCGATCGTACATCAGAAAAACATGTACTAAACTATGTACTTTCAAACAACACCATATTGCTAATTAGCATCATTCCTGGAGGATTGATATTTATAATATTGGTTTTGTCAGTGCTCATTTTCATCATACTAAGTAAGTTTTAAACGTTGAAATTTCATTTGTGCGGATGAACTAACATCTAGCAATGAGTAAACCTCATCCTAGACACACAAATGTTTATAAAAAATATCTTGTCATGCACTCAATTTTCAAAAAATGATTTTCTGCTATAGTCAAAAATTTATTATATATATCAGCTTTACGTAGAGTATACATAAAAAGTAGCATTGTAACTGAATTAAAATAGACAAAAAGTTGTGTATTTTGTTATTGTTTTTGTTATACAGGAAGAAGAAAGCAGAGACAGTAAGTATAATATAAAATGATTTATTTATGGTTTTGTTTAATATTGGAAATTTTAGTGACACTACTGGGAAGATAAAATGCAATGAGGTACACTGCAATGTCTATAGATTATTCTATCTTAAGTAAAATAATATGTTTTTTTTTAGGATGACACGTACATGCAACTGAGTAACAGGTTTTATAAAAACGATGCAACTATCACTTCAAGATCTACTAGCCAGAAAAAACCTAATGTAAGTGAGTAAATTGCAATTTTTTAATTAACCCAATTATATATTGTGTTTATTTCTGAGTATACAAATTTTTAGTTCCTTTATCTCACTATGGGTTCATAAAGTTGTTTTTCAGTTATTTTCACTATTAGGTTCTTACAGATGGTAATTATTCTGCATTGCGGCATAATAAGATACCAATGTCAGATACAGAAGTGTATGAAACCCTACCGAGCAAACCATCTTCACACCAGAAAAAAGTAAGACAAATCATTAATGTAATATGTTTTCCTGTTCAATTATTTTGGAAATAGAAAACTCTATACATTGCTAATATATATAGTGTAGATTATATGTGCTTGTGAACACAAATATTAAGAGAAAATAAAGTAGATTTCGTTTGTTACTGAAGAGGGAAATAAAACTACAAACTCAGAAATTAGTCCAAGTGGAATAGGAAACCAGGGGGTACTTAATGTCCCCTCCTCCCCACTTTACTATAAGTAGTGTATGCTCTTGAGAAGCAAAATCACTATGCAAAGCTGATATAATAAAGGTCTGATTAGGAGAGATTATTATTTTTTTAAAAAGAGTGTATGACAATGATTTTTTGCTATTATGTATTCTACAATATGAACTGATACAATTTTTTGAAGAATTCAACTAAAATAATTTTTTTAAGAATATGGAATTTTGTTGCCACAGAATATTTACTTTTTTGAAACATATCAGCTTCAATTGAGAATAAAAAGATAGAAAGCGTAAATAGGTCGATCCCACCTTACCTAAACTTATCTTTTTATCCTCCTTATACTAAGTCCTACTTAAAAATAAGCTACTAACTCTATAGGCTTTGTATTGGATGCTGAAGTAATTAGTGCGGCTACAGCGAACCTTTACATATAAATATCACATAACCTAGATAACTAAGCTTTTTTTTATCTCCACGAAATATTGCTACAAATACTGTAGGCTGAATATTAGATGCTGAAGAAATTAGTGAAGTTACTTTATTTACATGCATATATAATTATTATAATTATAATAGTAACAAAAGAAACTTTTTCATAATTATTTGTATGCTTCGTTTGTAAATTATTTATGGATTTTCAGGATATTTTAAATCTTATGACTGCTTCTCACTAGTATTATATTGCTGATAGGAACACCCTATGGAGTATGCTGAAATAAAGACTTGCAATCTCTGTGGTCACGTCAAGCCTTATGCTGATGAAAAAGTTCAATATACCAATATACATACATCGGTGACTGATGCAGGTATTAAGTAGTTTGGTAGGTAATTTTCAGCCTTAAATTAATCTTCGTTGGTGTCCATGTAATGATAAATATATACAAGTTTTTATGTTATTAGACAAGAAGTTGGATTTGAATATGCTGGTCATACAGCTTCGTCCACTATCACTAAAATATAAATTATTTGGAAGTGTAGCTGGTATATCTCCTTCAAGTTTGGACTCAATACTTACCAAATATACTTCTCCATATAATGCTTTAATGGAAGTATGTGACCTATGGCTTAAGAAATGTCGTGATGAAGAAGTTGTCCCTACCTGGCATGCCGTTGCAGAAATTCTTGATTTAATTGGAGAAACAAAATTATCAAAAGATATGTTGGAAATATATAGTACAGGTAAGTATAGAATGTATTGCTAAATGCACACAGTTAACCTCTTTTTATGTCGTGTTTGTTAATTATACACTGTCACTATAGGGGAGTTACCAATTCCAATGAATATTGACTCCGTAGAGCTACAAGTTAAAAGTTCCAAAGAAACAATTAATGATATTAAGACCACAGCTCCCTTTACAAATAATGGTGAGACAAATATAAATGAAGAAACTATGACTATCACTAAGTGAATTCTAAAACTAGCTATATCTCTTGATTTGTCAGTGTTACCTGTTGAAATTGATGCACGTAAATAGTTCAGTTATTATTTTAAACAATTATTGATACTACTTTTTCACATTTGGTTGTGTAAAGCATTATTATAGGCTTAATTTTAATCAGGAACACCATCCACTACCAAGCATGATTTTGAATGCATAAAAACTGCTAAACACTATAAGGTAATAGCACATCATTTAATAAAATAAAAAGTAATTAGTGTATCTCTAATGAATATTTTTAGAATTTTGATGTTAGAACAGTTTTGATCATAATTGTAGTTTATGAAGTGTATGTAACTAATGTATTAGAATTAACTAAAGTATGAATAAAACAAAAATAGTGTAGTTATTCAAAACTGTGGTGTTACTTTGTAAATGTATACCTACTTAAAATTTTATTGTTTTTGAGATCATAATTTGGATACAGAAGAAATGCTGAATGATGTAGAACCTCCTCCAATTACTCCTTATACACTAAACAAGCAGGATAATAAAAATGAAGGTGTAACTTCTGATCTGTGACAGCCTATTGATGAATAGTCGTTGGCAAAAACAAACAAAAACAAGTCAAATTATAAAGAGAGATAACAATGTCACTGTTTTATTGTATATTATTAATAAACAGCAATCATAACATATTATGCAATTATAGCAAGTAAAACTTTTTTTTAAATATTTAAAGCATTGAAATTTATTTTTGGAATGTATCTAGTGCATAAAAACCGGAGTTATAATATATAAGGTATTTTCAATGATATATAAAACCAGAATTACATAATTAATATTGAGAATAGTAAGGCAGATTCTATTGCTGTTCATATCATGACAACATAAGTCATTTTACAAACTATACAATAAGGACTAACTTGTTGCAGTCATATCGATCATACATGCTTATGTCCATAGTAAAGATTATTGCAGTTAGTTTACAAGATAAAAAAAAAAATTCAAGAACTTATTATTGAGACAAAGTGTGAGTATACAAATTCACTGTATCGTCTAAAAGTAATTCATTAGTCAATATGCCTGACATGCAATTAAACTTGCTGTTTATCTTTATAAACTTTAATAGACAACCTCTATGAATCATTCTAGACTATGATTTTTTTTAAGGGAAAGAACTAAGGTACACTAGTTACCGTTGACAGTCATTTGACAACTTCAACAGCTAAATTAGACAATGTAAATTATTAGTCTTAATCTTGTTTTAAATTGCAACATTTCTACCATGTATTTTTCTGAATTATAGTTATCTTATTGCGTTTACTTATTCCACAATTACCTATATGACACTCCAATTAAAACATTAATAATTTCTTACTGTACTTAACTGCCCAAACTGATTGATGTTTGTAATCATATTTTTAACCCTTTCGTTCCGGTGTCGCAGTGAATACTGTCCCCCCTTGAATTATGTCCCCCCGGACAAAATTCACTAGTGAATTATGTCCGGCCGGACAGTTCTCACTAGTGAATTTTGTCCCCCCTGGTGAATAATGTCCCC
>WLWI01002691.1_pt1 | contig 15358 bp, 11 predicted proteins | sample 6701501 | NCBI WGS metagenome assembly WLWI01 (sample SAMN12718690, study PRJNA515312) | sponge metagenome | isolation source: marine sponge | host: Mycale hentscheli | place: New Zealand: South Island, Marlborough, Capsize Point | collected 2014-11-01
AGATGCAGCTAGCTATATAATGTACAATCTGTTCTGATTGCAATGTGTTCATGCCCACTTCACAGTGAGAGGGCTATTCAGGGAGACCTTCAGTCCAGGTCCTATTAGCAGGGAACTGGTGCTGGATGAGTAGGTGAACTTTGCTCCTCCATGGCCATTCACCATTACCTCTGTTGGCGCAGAGTGGACGCCAAGTACTTGGATGCGATCCAATGGCTGCAATGCGTCTGAGTATGTCTAAATAAGAGAAAACAGTTTGTTTATTGATATATTTTGAAATGAATGCATTGATAAATTCCAGCTGCTCACTTACTCCTTCAACAATGCTAGTCAATTGAGAATCCGATACTGTAAATGTGATGAACAAGCTATTCCTAGAAAGAATACAGAATTTATAAATAAAATATAAAAAAATAAAAAACTCAACAATAATGGAAAGTTACTGAACTGAAGTGCATGTCAAGGATTAGTCCAAATCCTTGACATGCATCCTTCATTGCCTTATTTAATTATTTTTGTTCCAATACATCCTCTCCCTCCCCCTACTTATGGTGAAGGTTAGTACACACATTCCCATCTTATTAGCTAATGCATAAATATCATTACTTTGAGCTGTCTATTGACTCTCCATCATCTGTGTACAAGTCTCCAACTGCTTTGCCGACGTCATTTAGAGCCACAAGGAGAGAGAATGGATTTAGCCGACTTGCAGCTGTAGTCATAGCTGGATCTTGCATGGGAATTACATAGCCTCCACGAATGTGGATCTATAATAATAATTAATGCAATCATGTTATTCTTTTAGTTTAATAATTAATAAATCATAACTTGCAGCCCTATTTGGTTTACCTACATAACGTTTTTGCTACAAGGTGGTAAGAGAGACACAAGCATTTTCTGATAATTCTTTCTTGTATCACAAAATAAAATAAAATGAGGGAAGAAGTAGCTATTGAGCTAGCTATCACTTTGTGATGAATTATAGAACGAGGAGTAAAATTAAGGATCCAATGACTTATAGACTCTGTAGATTTACATTGTGGCCTAGAAGAAGACTTACTGGAATATAGTCCAGCGGGGTGTTAATGATGACACTATCTCCTCCCTTGGAAGTCACGCTGTATGTGTACCAATCATACCACACACTTGACGGAAAATCAACAGTAACACTCTTCCCAGCTTCACCTATGAACACCGGAAGTTAATCACAGGAGTTAGAAGTAAACACTTGCTTATTGACTAATTTTATTAACCCTCAGCGCGCATGCGCGAGAGGTAGTCGTCCTGTCTGTTTGTTTGTCTGTCTGTCACGCTCTGATTTTGGAGAATACTGACAATTAACAGTGGATTTAGGTATGAACTTACTCAGGACGAAGATTTATTGTGCTACTTTTTTTAATTTCGGGCTAATCGTTGAGAAAATGCAAACCTTTCAGCTCCGCAGTAGGTACCAGCTTTTATGGGCAACGCCCTCTAGAGTCACGTCATAATCACGTGAGCAAATAATTTGGAGTTGAAAGAAGTGAAGTTTCGCATTGAAAATGCGTATCGGTGAGTGTTTCTGGCTAGTTTAGCTTCTTTTCTTATGAAGACAGCGTTGCCTATACCATCTTCATTGGTCGAGCTATTTTGATGCCTCATTAAAATAGCTAACAGATTGCTTTTTGTTTTGGAAGGAATAGCTAGGTAGTGCTTAATAGCGCTGAGGGTTCGCACCTTTGGTGCTTCAGTAGAACCAGTAAATGCTGCATATATTAAGTACACTACTTGATTTATTCTCTTACCAACTCGAAGGACAGGACTTATAAGAAGGGCACTTCCCACCATGAATGCCCAGTCCATATCATATGTGGCAGCATCTTGAGGGAACTCAAAGAACAGTGGTCTGAGAACAGTAGCTGCAGGTTGGCTGCTGAGACTGGAGGGACGGTTTGCTTTATATAGCAAAGTATAATAATAAGGAAGTAACGAATATCGGATATTCAAAGCAGCCTTGCTGACTTTTGTCACCAAATCCCAGAGATACGGTTCCTGGGAGAAAAGTAATTGCCATGATTGATTTGATGATGTGAAATTAATAACCTCACTTGAGAGATAGGTGTGTTGAAGTTGTGGTTCCTGGCGAAAGGATAAAAAGCTCCAAGTTGCATCCATCTTGCACATAATTCCTCAGTGGTATCCTCTACACAAATAATCATATTGATTACACAATCATACAAAATCCTATTTTGTATCTGTTCCTTTGATTTTTGTTTTGCTTTAGCTATACTCTTGATTGTGTGATTAAAAAAACAACAATTTCACTAGATTGTCGTAACCTACATATATTACTGTATTTACATACCAAAAAATCCGCAAATGTCGGATCCAACCATTGGAATCCCAAACATCTGATAACTCAACATCATTGGAATGCTATAATAGAGGTCTGTCTCGGTGGCACTGTTGTCACCTAATGGGGAAAAATACCACAACTTAAGAACATTATCAATTATTCCAAAATTTTCAACTCACCGTTCCAATGAGATGCATAAGCTCCAGTTCCTGGAAAATTTGATCGTGTAAGGACAAACGGTCTTTTTCCAGGATGAATATCTCGCAATGCATTGTATGTAGCCTTAGATTGCGAGGCACCTACGCACAAACCAAGACATTTTTATTATCCATCAATATGTTAAAAAATGCAATTCACCGTATAAGCTATGAGCATTGTATTGCAAAATCCCTCCATGTTGTGTAGCTTCTACCGGAAGAGTTCGCGTAGAGAGAGGCTGCTTAGAGCAGCGGTTATTAATATGATATGGAGGGTTCCTGGGATCAAGCGGTCTGGAGGTTGAGCTGCTGGTAGAGTCTGGTTCATATTTAGTTGCCTGATCTTCGGAACAAAATCCGTCACAGAAATTGGCACACTCGTTCATGTCTATCCATATACCGTCCACATTGGCCAAATTATTCATGAAGTCAGACAGCTGGAGAGTAATAAAAATATATATATTTGAATTATTCCAAATAGCAGAAAAGCAATAAACAACAATTATATATATATATATATATATAAAGAGAGGGAGAAGTAAGAGGCGGAGGGCAGGAGGGAGGGAGTGATTGTCAATGTGCCTACTTCTTTTTTCCAATATGCTTCTGCCTTTGGATGAAAGAAGTCTGGGAAATACACACGTCCGGGCCATACGCTTCCTTCTAGGTTATTGCCTTTGCCATCCTGTGGTATTTTGAATTCAACATTGTAAATTATGAAGCCCAATATGAAAAGGAATAAAAAGGCAGTGAGTACCTTGATGAATATATCCTGCTCAATCCCATGGTCATATGCAGGATATCCTGAATCAATGGCAATCCCAGGATCTATGATGACAACTGTAATTTGTACAATGAGAATGTGTTAATTAATGAAATTATGCATGAAGTCTTAATTCTAAAGTGATAGATGTTGAAAAGTTAGTATAATTTTCCTTCTCCTAACCATAATGTTTTCCTTTAGCATGAAGATCTTCAATAAATGCCTGAACGTCACCAGCTGAAAACCGAACTGGATCAAGAGTGAAGTCCTTGTACTATTTATTACATGCATTATACATAGGATAAAAAAACCAACTTGAAAACTACAAGAAACTTGTCTTGAAAACAATAAGCAACTACTGTAAAGAGAAGGTGGGCCTCACCCTGTCCATGTGATCAATGTCACTCCAAATGGTGTCCAATGGAATCTACATAAATATTTACACAGGAAATTTGAACCCCAATAAATGCCTCCTGCCATCTATCTGTGAAAATATTAGCTTTGTACATATTTTAATTTTGCATGATCTACACAATTAATGCACCTGCTTTTCTTCATAGCCTCTGATGACATCCTTCAGCTCATTGAGATGCCGATATCCATAGCGACACTGATGGAATCCGAGGGCCCAGTATGGAGGCATAACTGGTCGGCCAATCAGATCCAAGTACTGGCTAATGACTGCCTCTGGTTGAGGTCCGAGAAAAAAGTAGAAGTCTAGAATACCTACATGGGCAGTTACAAGTGTACACTCTCACATTGTAGGCAAGAATTATACTGTTCTCAATTTTACCTCCTGTAATCTTGTACTGAAGGGAGTTCTTTCCAAGCACCACATCCATGCCGTTGCTGTTCTTTAAGAAAACTCCGTGAGCATTTCCTGTGGGTTTCAATTCCAGATAGAATGGGTGCACTCCATCTAAAGTCCATAAAAAGAAGTATATGGCCATAAATACAGGAAAAAAATGAGTCAACTTCACTGGACATGAAAAATGAAACTTCACATTTCCTCTCTATCAATATGCACTTGCATAATGATAAGGAATTTAACCCCCCTTCCTTTCAACGAAGAAAAAATAATTACTAGAAAATATGTTATGTATGTATGTAGGTAGGGTTAGGTACACATTATGTATATGTGTGATCCCAGCAGTGAATACATATTGCAGGGGGGAAAAAAATGATCATATGTCTGCATTTATTTAGCTACACAAACTCACATAAATTATTTGCTTCAGGTATGGTAGGCCTATCGCAGCTGAATAGTGGCAGTGCATTTCCACAATTGGGGTTGTCCCTGGTAATTAATAACATCACAAGTGTGTACACCTAACAAAAGTTGTTACTCTTACTGCCTCAATTTTAAGTGGTCCTTTCTTTCTCCCAGGCCATATATGTTGTAACCAGTAGGAAGAGCTGTTCCAATTGTAATGTATTGTTCAGCAAACTGCACTGCATTTACAAACAGAGGACTTTGTAAATATCACACTATGAGAACCCATACCACTAACTTATTCCATATGATGCTGTGTTGAAAATTGTGGACTTGTCTGAAGATCTAATCAATTAACATCCTCAAACTTGAGTGGCAATATCATTATTATAATTACCTCTTCACTGCAAAGTTGAATTCTTCACCTATTTCAGGCACTTCAAAGTAGTACAAAGGGTTTTCAGGTTTAGTTTCAGGAGTTGGAGGAGTAGCCAGGATACTATTAATAGAAGCAAAACAATCTCACACAATTTTATTTTAGACATCTTTTTTTATATAGAAAATCAATTACTGGCAACATTTTTTTTTACTAATTACTCTTTAAGCGCAAACCAGAGCATGAAATGTATTTAAAGATATTCCTGGATATTTACAGCACCTGTCTAGTAAGCTTGTTTACCTTTCAGGGACTTCCCATCTTTGGTTGTTAGGGTCGTATATTTTAACATGTAGTCTTGAGTTGAGCTCACTCTCTAGCACAAACTTCAAGGGAGAGATATTGTCTCCATAGGGAAGATCTATGAATTTAAATTAAAAACAAACAACAACATTATGCATCCTGCAACAACAAAAAACAACAAAGTCATGTGATCTTCAGCAGAAGAGTGTTCATACTAGTGATGTGCTACAGCACAAATGGCAAGTGAGCTGGTCTGACTGAAATTCAAATTTGAATGCTAGTGGTTACACTTGATCACTGGATATACTAGCACAAGATTTACATTGTATTCTATATATATACCAAAATCTCAATTGAGACTCGATAGTGAGAGTCTCGCTACGCTCTCCCAATTCAACTTACCATAGCCTGTATTATTGACCACCAAAGTAAACTAAAAATAGTAACAAAAACTTCATCATCACTTTCCATTAGCACACAATGCTGTAATATATCTTACAGTGACTCCTACAGTGGTAGGAGTGACGTCCTGGACAATGTACACTGGCGTCTGATGGAAACACCATGGACCATCCTGAAATATAACAAAGATGAAATGTAGCTATTATATGATGATGATGATGACGATAAAAAAATTATAATCAAATAATAATAATGATACCGATAATAAATGATAATAATTAGTGTTTAATAATTAATAATAATAATTAAAAAAATACTATGATAAATACTGATGATAAATGAAGTGACAAAGGTATGAACCTTCAGTGCTATTATACTATACACTAGTCACCAAATCATTTCTCAGACAAAAAAAATTACTTGAGTAAATAAGATAATATCATCGCTCGTGAAATGAAAACAGTAGATATAATTGTTGTATCCATCAGAAATGCTAGAAATATTCAATGTGTAATGAGCACACACGTGTAGTTGTAATGCTAAGCTCCACTTCCAGTGCTTCATGAAGTTCACAAGATAGAGCAAAAAATATCGCTGGCAGCATAGAATCATTTGCTCATGTAATCACAACATGACAGTAAGAGGTGCTAACCAAAAAAAAGCGATCATATGGCAAAAAAACTGACTAGATTTTTTAGGAAAACTAGGTCAAATAAAAAAACCTTCGTACATCAAAGGAACATAAATTGTCTAGTACAGTAGGTTAATGCCTCTTTCATTGTTTGAGAGGCCATTGTCTTCGAGATCCATTGTTGAATGACTGACTGACTATACACTGACTGACAGACAAACTGAGTATGTAACCCACTCGCGCATTCATGCTGAGAGTTAAATAAAAACAATAGCAACAATGAAGCACCGATGCAGTGCGAACCTTCAGTGTTACTACAGAGTAGCTAGCTCCAATTCCAACACTCCAGTAATCCACCAAGAATGTGAAGAAACTACCACGGGCAGCTAGAAATTATTTGCTCACTTGAGTATGGCGTGACGATAGGGTGCATTTACTAGTAAGAGCTTACGATCACATGGCCAAAAATAACTAGCTTTTTCTGAAAAAATAAGTTGAAACAAAAAATTCTGGCACATGAAAGGGACTTAAATTGACCAGAGAAACATTTTGATGCTTGTTTCAATCTTCAGAGGCTGCCGACTTCGAGATTTGTTGTGTGATAGAATGACTGACTGACTGATTGATTGACTGACTGACAGTAACCCTCTTGTGCATGCATGCTGAGGGTTAAATACAATGCCCAGTCTTCCCAACCAAAATAGTAGTGTAATAAAGCAGTAAATATGATGCAGGTATTTTCTAGAAGTGGAGGCTGATGGGACATTTTGCACCACAGATATTGTTATCGCCCCTGCATTCTTTGTTATTTATTTTTTGAAAGAGTCAACTGCTAGGTGTATTTTTCTTTTGTCCACAAAAATAAAGGCTCTATGCTTTAATTATGACCATGTGTTGTTATTATTGTTGTCAGATAAAAATCTTGTCTTGCTCCTGAAATAACCATAAAGTTATGTAGTAAATAGACACAGTCATGTGCTAGAGCAGATATTAAACTATCTCTATTGCAGTTCAGGTTGTACAACTCTTCCATCAGAAAACTTCAATTATTTGCTTGAAAGAGACCTAGCTAGACAGGAAGCCAAGTTTATTACACAAAAAAACAATGCTCACTGCCTGCACTTGAATAAAAGAGAATAGAGTACAATTAGGAAGCTAGATAGAATACAAGTTCATGCTTCTATATGCACTTGTAAGGTAAGGTGAAGCTGAGCAGAACTTTCCTCATTACAACAACAGCATTACATTCATATTTGAGGGAAGTGTAAAATACCAAGTATTAGTCAACTCATAATGTATGCCTATATTCTATTCTGACCTTCATGGCCAAGTTTGTAAGGCATCTCATTAAAGCATTACTTGATAGTTTAGTTTTGAATGAAGAAGAAAAAGTCATACATTCTTAGGCATTAGCTAGTAATGAAATGAAATTTCATAAACATACAGGTTCAGTACGTTGAATGCAATTAGCATAAGACTCACTTCTATAGCTATGATTCAAAATCATGTGTAGCAATGTTCTATTACTGACTTTAAAATTGTATTTTAAGTGTTACAAATCATGCTTTACGGTTTTTTAGAGGACTTAGAGTGTTATCTTTGAGACAAAACTGTAGTGTAGTGAATTTGTTGACACATTTGTACATTTTTATTACAACTTCAGTTGGCACAAACCCATTTTGACGTACCTTTTACTTCCATTTGCATGTGACGACTATCTATAAATAATTCACCATAGTATGTCAAAAATATTCACCTGATGCTGAGGAGCATCAGGTGACAAAGACTTACTTGTATGCTAAATAATATTATAAGTAGATAGTTACCAGTAATTGGCTGACATAGATCATGTTACTACGTAGTGATACAATGGCTCTTACTTTGATGGCTATTAGATAACTATCTATTATTTATATCACTTTAAAGTGAGTGATGCTGTCAAATAAACTGAAAGCCTCCATAATAATTGGTTTAGTGTCATTTAGTTGGCAATGTCTTTCACAACATACATTTACTTACATCATTTGGTTGCCAGCAGCAACCGTTGTCCGTGCACTGCTGCTCTGTCGTACCTACTACTCCTAAAGTAATAACGGTCAATCTCAATATTATATTGATATACTAATATCATCTCAAGATTATATTGATATACTAATATCATCTTGGAGTGATCATTACCGCAATCAAAACGAGGTCCATCTTTTCTGCAGTTTGGATTAGGCTCTACATTTTTGTAAAAGCACCACGGTTGACCTCCCTGTACAAAAATAACAACAAAAACAAAAAAATAAAATAAAATAAAATAAAACAACAAAATAATTTAGAGAAGAACAATTGTTTGTTAGCTTTTGTTTTTGCTAAAATATATTTTTTTAATACTTCCATAATAAAAAACAAAAGAGAGATTGGTTTAATTAGAAAATCAAAAGATTTCAGATCAGGTGTACTCTTTCCAAATCCTCACTAGCAGTAGCTGTGGTCAGGCAATCAGGGTCATAGTACAGTCCTCAAGTCAATTAAATTATATATAATGTAATGAAGTATTGAATACCACAGCTTCCTCTCAGATAAGTTAACAGATACACCTTCACCCGGAGTGAACACTCCTATTTTTATTGTAGCTATAACTAAATTAGTTCCCCCATTTTTTTGCTGTCAATCATTATTTTTTGACATTCTTCTAGATGTTATTGTTGCTTATTATATCTTACGACATTGGATGGAACCCAGCAGCATCCTTTGGCTTCACATTCTTTGTCAGTTATTCCAACATGTCCTAATTAACACATAAAACAACATTTCCATATTAGGTAGCTATATAAAAATATAATAATCTCTATTGCTTACCACAATCATGGCGACTTTCAACCTGGCACGATGGAGTAGGAAAATTAGTTTTCTTAAAACACCAAGGTTTACTCTGGAAATAAATTAGAACCACAAATAATTGCACAGTTATGGAAGTTATGTCAAGTTAGATTATTTTGTAGCTTTATAAAGAGACCAATCATTCAGTCTCCACATTTCAAGTGGCACACAATATCCCTAGCCATTTAAATATGCCAGGTAAGGTAAACTAGATTTGCCTCAGACATTTGAAATGAAGATGAGTAGCTACTAGCTATATGTTTCAAACCTTCAATAATAAAAAAACAAAACAAAAAAAAAACGCTCAGTTAGCTGACTCACATCTGCTGGATTCCAGCAGCAATCTTGATTTGTGCATTCATTTTCTTGAATCCCAAAATATCCTTGAATAAACATGAAACAAACAAAACAATTACCTAGGATTGTAATGATCCAATGCCATATAATAATAATACTCACCGCATTCAACACGTGTAGCATCATTGCTGCAGGCAGAATGAGAACTCTTGGCTTCCAGCCTCATGGCTGACCAAAGAAACAAGAGAAAGCAGCTAAGCTGCATCCTGTACAACCATATCCACAGTAACCATTAACGCCTGGAATAATAATGGCTACATGTAGATAAACTTACTTTGATTCTACACTTCACCAACCACGGAGCGGCAGCTCTAAATTAAATAACTTAAGAGGACTTACTTTATATTGATAGCTAGCAACAGCCATAAGGGCGCGCAGGAAGGGGCGCTGCTGGCAGGAAGCAGAAATGTATCCTTTACCAGAGCTGGGGAAAGTAGCTCAAGGAGTTTTTCATCGCGCACCAATCCTCGGTAGCTATATATAGCTGGCTATGAAAAATCAGTTCTTTGTGCGTAGCTAGCTATCGACCCATTCTTGCTTAGTTGTATATTGGTGAAGACAAAATAGCTGTAATAGCTATTAGCTAATAATAGCCAGCAACTCCCTAAATTTCTAAACTCCCCCAGAGAGCTAGTGGACTTGCTTCTCTCCAACCTCTTCACTATTCACTAAAAAGAATGCTAGCTAGAATTGTGAGTTGGCAATATGTATAGAATATTACTGGTGCGACCTGAACTTCAATTAATTTTTATTTAAATGGATTGATTTTTTTTCAATTGTTGGTGAAATAGGTACAACACTGACAACAAAATACTGTAAAATAAAACTCAATGAACAATTACAGAAGTTAGAAATGACAGTAAAAAAAATTGAAGTGAAATAAAAGAATTTTTTTTTTCAATTCAGCTCCATTTCAAAATGAATGTCTTCGAAAGGGAAATCCCCAGCCCAGCCCCCACCAACATTGACCTGGTAGAGGAGTCATAGGCGAACTTTACCTGAGCACCGTCAACAGTCACACTCGAAGGCTGAGCGCTCAGTCCGAGAATCCTAATGCGATCTAATGGCTGCAGTGTATCTGTCAATGCCTATACCATAAAGATGGAGGTAATTTCACACAGAATACAGGACACATTATACACAAAATAAACTTACTCCTTCCACTGTACTGGTTAATTGAGAATCTGATACAGAGAATTGCACAAATAGATAATTTCTGGAAAGACAAGCAAAAAAACAACAACAACAGTCACATGAATACCTTTTATTGCATTAAAACAATATCATTTCTTTCTTTGCAGAATATTTCTTACTTGGAGTTGTCTAGCGACACTCCGTCATCCCAGTACATGTCTCCCATGGCTGTGTCCTGGTCACTTAGTGCAACAAGAAGAGAGTACGGGTTCTGTCGGCTTGCAGCAGTCGTCATACCTGGATCTTGCATCGGGATTACGTATCCTCCACGAATGTGGATCTTCAAGGAACAAGAATCATGAGCATAATGTACAAGGTATGTTGGAGGAAAAACCAAATTATTAAAATCTATTATAGCTGCCTAGAAGTATTATTATTAAAATGAGATAATTGCCCGTACCGGTATATAGTCAGTGGGTGTGTTAACGACGACATTTTCTCCGCCATTGGAACTGACACTGTAGGTATACCAATCATACCACTTCCCAGCTGCAAAATAAACAGTCACAGTCTTCCCAGCATCACCTGAAACAGTGAAACAAAACATGGTGAGTGATAGAGCTGTGTAGCTATTCCTCATAAAGCATGTGTGCTGAAAAGTTCTGTGTGATGTTCTATGCTCTTTTATTTTAGTGCTTCACTAATTATAAATTTTCATTTCGTCATCTAATATTTCTAACCCATGACAGGAACTACTACGTAGCAGCTGAAATGTTGCAAATTGAAATATGCTAGTGTTAAAAAAGAAAAGAGCTAATTCTATGGATAATTACAATTCGAAGGACAGGACTTATAAGAAGAGCACTCCCAACCATGAACATCCAGTCCATATCATATGTGGCATCATCTTGAGGGAACTCAAAGAACAGTGGTCTAACAACAGTAGCTGCAGGTTGGCTGCTGAGATTGGATGGACGGTGTGCTTTACATAGGAGAGTGTAATAGTAGGGAAGTAATGAGTATCGACAGTACAGTCTTGCTGATTGCAGCCACGGAATCCCAACGATATGGTTCCTGGAAAATAATCACATGAAATATAGTCTTTGATATCTAGTTATGCCCTACCTGTGCCACATCTCCATTAAAGTTGTGGTTTCTAGCAAAAGGATAGAATGCTCCTAACTGCATCCATTGACCACATAATTCCTCATTGGTATTCTCTGGAATTACATGTCATAGAACAGTGAAACTGTGGTGTGTGTTCATTTGTGCTTTAGTTTTAAGGTGGTCAGCAAACCATTGATTAACTCAGCCATTTAGCTAACTGAACATTAACTAAACTTTTTGAAAATCCCTTTCATAAAAACTAGGATGAATTTCTCAAATTCAAAGGTGGTCAAGAAATGTGCAAATACAGGCTTGTCATAACAGAACAAACCCATACACAATAAATGTGTGAAGTGTGGAGGTTATGGGTTGTATTGTGGCTAGAAAACTGGTGCTGAAATTGATGACCATTTAGATTAACAGTTTTATTGGTAGTTAACACAACTCTCTGAGAATTAAAATAAGCAATTGAAATAAGCTTTTTAAGGAAATAACGTTAGTTGAAGGAACTACCATGAAAAAAAGAAGGAAAAAAAACAGTATGTATGAATGTAGCTGTATAGGAGAATGACTAATTGCTCACGGTATCTCTCTTCTTAAATGTGTATACATTCATTATTACATTACCCACACAACTTCATCTGCTAAAACATCTTACGAAGAAATCCACGTATGTCAGATCCAACCATTGGAATCCCAAACATCTGAAAACTCAGCATCATAGGAATGCTATAATAGAGGTCTGTCTCAGTGGCACTGTTGTCACCTACAGTCACGGAAGTGCAAAAATAATAATAAAATGTGAGTTAGCTAAGTTGCTTGGTATAATAACAGAGTTATTATGTCTAATATAGTGAATATTTTGTTGTTGTTATTGCTGCTGCTATAGCTTACAGCTGCTTTTTGCAGTCATTTCTGATTAGCCTCACCATTCCAATGAGCAGCGTAGGCACCTGTCCCAGCAAAGTTGGAGCGGGTAAGGACAAAAGGTCGCATGCCAGGATTAATTGCCTTTAAGGCATTGTATGTAGCTATGGCCTCAGACATGCCTAGAGATAAATGCAACATCGTAACTTTATGTGTATGCATGGTACATGGTTTCCCACCATAAAGGCTGTGAGCAGTATACTGTAATATGCCCCCATAGTGAGTGGCCTCTACTGGTAGAGTTCTGGTTGAAAGTGGTTGCTTTGAACATCGATTGTTAATGCTGTATGGAGGATTTCTCGGGTCAAAAGGTCTTGAAGACTTGCTGCTTGAGGAAAATTTATTAAATTGGGGGACTTGATCTTCGGAGCAAAATCCGTCACAGAAGTTGGCACATTCGTATGTCTATCCATATGCCGTCCACTTTAGCCAAATTATTCATGAAGTCAGAAAGCTAAATAATTTATATTATACAGAATAATATTGTGTTTCAATACATATGGCAAGCCAGCTTGCTTTATAAGTTGACAGAGTATTCTCAAGTGCTTAGGCTGCTGCCTGCCCTAAGGCTTGCCTGATTTACCAAACAGTTGTCAATTTCATTACTCCATCTCGTGTGCTACCACGTGCCCTTATAAACATATAGCTAACCATATTGATTCAAACCTGGTATATAACTTTGCTACAGTCATTCGCCCGTAACAATGATGAAATGGGATCATCAAGATTATGATGATGATGATGATGATGATAATGAGGACAATTATTATTATTATTATTATTGTTGTTGTTGTTGTTATTGTAGTTTTTATTATTATGTTAATGAAGAGGAAGAGAAGGGAGGAGGACAAGGATGATGAACAACAATAAAATGTCACAACTGCTACCACCACGCCCACACATCACCTCATTCTGCCAATAAGCCTGTGTTTTGGGGTTGAAGAAATCTGGGAAATAGACTGCTCCTGGCCACACCTTTCCTTGCAGGTCATTCCCATTGTTGTCCTGGCCAAATAACAAAAGACAAAACAAAACGAAAACAACAACAACAATGTATTAGATACAATAGATGCATAATTAGTACCTTGAGAAAAATATCCTGTTCTATTCCATGGTCATATGCAGGATACCCTTTATCAATAGCAATCCCAGGATCTATGATGACCACTATAAAAAAACAAGTCATGTTGGTATGGATCTGCATTTTAAATTCTCACTACTGACCATAATGTACGTCTCCCATTAGACTGCAAGTCCTTCAGGAAACTCTGCACAGCACCAGCAGAAAACCGCACTGGGTCAAGTGTGAAGTCCTTGTACTAAGAAGGAAAAAAAAAACAGTACAACTAACACTAAAACTGATATTACAATTACGAAGGCATACTTACACCGTCCATGTAATCAATATCACTCCATACTGTATCCAAAGGAATCTAAAAAGAATAATTATATGAATATCAAGATTTCTTTTATATTTATATGTAATTATTAAAATTCAATTTTTAAGCAAATAAATAAATGACTGAGTGGCAAGGTATCTATTGCAGCTGTTATATATCCATCCATACCGAACAGTGCCTTTATTATTATACAAAGTAACATTATAACAAAGAGGTGGTTACTTGATTGCACCGGAAGAACATTCTACACTAAACATACCAACTTTAAAACTAATTGAATTTTCTAGACATACAAAAGATTGACAGTGCCTTTTCATTTGAGGTATCTACCTTAACTTCAGTTATACAATGAGACAATGTATGCATGTATATCTTCAGGCATCTACCTGGCTTTGTTCATAACCATTAACAACATCTGACAGATCACTGAGATGCTGGTATCCATAGCGAGATTGATGGAAACCCAGAGCCCAGTAAGGAGGCATGGCAGGTCGGCCAATCAGATCCAAGTACTGACTAATGACTGCTTCAGGTTGAGGTCCAAGAAAAAAATAAAAATCTAGAATACCTAAAGGTGGAGTAGTAGAACTTTGAACACTGAAACATTTCCTAGTAACTGAGAAGAAAATTCTGAAACAATTCTAGAAAGGGAGAGTACCTCCTATTATTTTGTACTGAAGTGAGTTTTGCCTGAGGATTACATCCATTCCATTGCTATTCTTAAGGAACACTCCATGAGCTTTCCCTGAGTTTGCTGCAACTTCTAGATAAAATGGGTGAACTCCATCTAAACAGAGAACGACATGGAAAAAGCATTAGTTATAGGATATGGAAAAACAACAACTAAACGTGTGATAAAATTCTTAACTAAAGCTCACACAAATTAAAGACTTCAGGTATGGATGGCACATCTCCGCTGTACAATGGTATCATGTTATCACAGTTGGGATTACTCCTGCAAGTTTTGAATTAAATAAGTGATTCAGTGCTCATACATTCATTTCAACAGGCTGATGCCCACTCACTGTCTGAGTTTCAAGTGGTCCTTTCTCTCTCCCAGCCCGTAGATGTTATATCCAGTTGGTAGTCCAGTTCCAATAGCTAGATACTGTTCAGAAAATTGCACTAAAAATTAAAATCGGTAAATAAATTACGAATAAAAATGTAACACAGAAAGGAAGTAGTAACTGACTTATTCCATGTGAAGATGTATTGAATACAGTCGACATATCTGCAGCACTGAAAAATAAAACAAAATGATCTGACTTACTTAAATTTTGTGATCTAATATAGCTACCCACCGTTGAATGGCAAAATAAAACTCTTCTCCTATTTTAGGTACCAC
>WLWI01002692.1_pt1 | contig 15356 bp, 11 predicted proteins | sample 6701501 | NCBI WGS metagenome assembly WLWI01 (sample SAMN12718690, study PRJNA515312) | sponge metagenome | isolation source: marine sponge | host: Mycale hentscheli | place: New Zealand: South Island, Marlborough, Capsize Point | collected 2014-11-01
TGCGTTGGGGGGGGGGGGGGGGGGGGGGGGGGGGGGGGGGGGGGGGGGGGGGCATATTTTTGGGGCACTATATTGCGAGGTGATTTCTCACATGAACAATTTTTAACCACAAAAACCATGCCTTTAAAGCCCCCCCTGCCCCGTCCCCCTCATACCGAAACATCTTCTTACACCATTGGCTGAAGATGAACTATGAAATAAATCCTCATATCCACTCCCACCTTATAAAGAGTGACTTACGCAGATACTCTCTCTCTCCGCCACACAGATTCCTTGGAATTCTGGGCCACCTTGCCTGCAGAACGCACCGCACAGAAGAGCATTCTCCCTGGATTCTTTGCAAAAATAATCCTCAAAGTCATCGAGATAGTTACGAAACAATGGAAAACTGTCACACTGGATGTCATCTCCCGACATTACTTCTTCAGCGCACCCATCGACTATATCTTCGACCACTTCCCTCGAGCAGAACCTTTTACAATACAAAAGCCAGAGAAAGCACATCACAAAAAAATATTACATATAATATATACCAAACTAGAACATAACCATATCCTCACCTTAACTTCCCCAAACCCCCCCCCCCCCCCCCCCACCCCCCCCCCCCCCCCCCCCCCCCCCCCCCCCCCCCCCCCCCCCCCCCCCCTCCCTCCGTGAAAATTATTTTGACCTTCATAGTAAAACTTGCCACAATTTTTCATCAATTTTATGGAAACTACGAGTCCCTCCTGAATATCAAAAAAAGGTGATTTGATGCTTCCCAAGTTTGGTTCCAAAAGGTACCCTGAGTCAAAGTAATAAATTTCATGGACTTAATAAGATATTAACTAGCACAGCTGTCCTATTTTCTCTTCCAACCGCCCCCCCACCATCCCTACCAACTAATCCTCTTCCCTTCATCTTTTCCCTTTGCTCAACGAGCACTATAAATGCCAGCGCAGACCCACAGTAAGTCTGTTTTACCTGCCAGTATTCGCTATAGCAGTCAAGTTGATGAGAGCTGTACAACGAGATATACCAGTATAGCAAGTAGGAAGACTCAAGTAGTCACACACATCTTTACAGCAATTCACTACATCGCAGCGTGGATGTGAGTCCCACCTGCAAAGTCACAAGCAAACAATGAAACTGTAATAATTCAATATTTACCCAACTATTTGCTGCATTGTTGTTGTTGTTGTTGTTGTTGTTGTTATTGTCGTTTCGTGCCCTTTTTATGTTATTTGTTTAGGGCATTTATAATGGAGTTGTTTTTAATACATAAAACAGATCATAATGAAAGTAAGACAAAATAATGAATATAAAAAACTTATAGCCTTGTTTGAGTATTCTTTAATTTGTTTGTTTTTTGTTTTTTTGCCAGTACCCATCCAAATGCTATACAAATAAAAGATAGCATTACTGATAAAACTAATTTTTTCTTTAATTAGTTTCCAGGAAAAAAAACAAACTTTCATGATTCCACAAATGTGCTCGATTAGTAAATATGATTGACGAACACTAAACGAGGGCCTATTTTATTCAACTGGGAATTCCTTGACTGTTTGAAACATTTAGAGATATGCCTCCAATGTAGACGACCTTCAAATAGAACCTTTTCAGCAAAGAACTGATCACTAGTAATAATGTTGGTAAATTGTCATCTGCAGAATTCCAATTAATAGCAGTAACTTATCTTTATTATTATTATTATTATTATTGTTGTTGTTGTTGTAGTTGTTGTTGTTGTTATTGCGATTGTTATTATTTTAGCGGAAAACTCAAATGCAAGATATTATGCTAAATTTGTTAGTGGAGATATAATATATAATTATACATTATATATAATAATTATTATTATTATAATTATAATAATAAATAAATAAACAGGAGTTCCTCGTGGGATTACTGTAACTATAGGTTTTCCAATAAATAAGTGTTAAAATTGAATAAACGACAATTGACACTTACTGCTTACTTCACTGACACCCTGCATAATTAGTTAATTAGTTTATCCCACCCACCCCTTCCCTCTCTCTCTCTCTCTCCACTGTTGCTGCTGCTGGCAAAAACTGGAATTATGAAGGCGGGAAAAGAAAAAAAATTAGCTATAGCTATTCCACTCACCTTGTAAGCAAGAAGTGTCCCTGGTCATCAGAGCATCTGTGACAGCTATTCTCATCTCCATACCTACCCACGTTGTTGTAGTCAGAGCAGAACTGTTTAATGCAGCGCGATACATCAAGGCTGCCGCCGATGTTACCGCCGATGTTACCAGAACATGCTGACAATAGCGGCGTGCTAATGTCACCACACCCCGAGTTACTCTGGCCCGTTCTAAAGACTAGAGGCTGAGGCCAGGGGCTCCGACCAGCGATTACAGGCCAGCCAGTAACAGCCGCAGATACAAGTAGGAGAAGAGAAGGACTCACCATTTCGATTCGCTGCGAACCAACCTGAGTTCGGCGACTTCCAATTAACCACACGATCAATTAACATGACCACACCTCCTCTATATGGACTATGACTTCTCTTTTGCACGCGCGCACATAATATAATTTAATTAAACTCTGAACCCGCAATAACCCCACAATAAGCTTGTTTGTACAGCGTCTTTCTTTCTTTCACTGCAGTAAAAAAGTAAGTGAAAGTACTTTGCAGGGGCCAATCTAGAAGGAAGGGAAAATGAGCGTGATAGGTGAGATTAAGAATAAATGTAGCACTAGTTCCTCTCAATCTATCAACTATAAGATCAACTCATTTATCACAATGTATAGCAAATTTCTTGTCCCCGCCCCCCATCCAAGCCAAGAATCTGTCATACAACATAGAATAATTTAGAAATTATAATACTTTAGCTGAAGTTGAATAGTATAAGTTGCAAGATTATAAAAATCATGCTTGTGACCAAACACTATTATGAAGGCATGCACATCAAAATAGGGTGGGTTTAAAATAGAACATAGTGTATCCCATCACCAGTGAAAAAGCTTGTATTACTATAATATAGCAATACATGGTTTATTCAAAGCGTTACATCACGTTTTCAATTCAAAGGATAACATATTTTGTAGCCACACCTCTTACCCCTTTTTGGTAGACAAATCGATTGCACCACTCCATTTGGTAAGTATAGAGCTTTCACCATTCTTGGGCCTTTGACCATCAGTCTTGGTGCTTTCAATATTCATCCAGTCATTACAAAACATGTATAATGGCAAAAAATACATTATATTATAGTAACTGAAAACCAGAACGGTAGACAGAAACCGAATGCTTGCGTGAAACATCATCATCAGTGCTCTAATCTATCCAAGCCACCATCCAGTAGCTAGTGATGACCAACTCACACTTCAATCAGAATGAACTGATTGTAGATAAGCCAGGATATGACTCTCTCCAGAGTTGTACTAAAACTAAGTCTTATATGGCATGACAAAAACTTTAATTCAAGCATTTTGATAAAACTACACTAAAGGCCCTGCTAAAATACACACTCATGTGTTAAAGTTAATTGACCAACAGTCCAAGGAGTATTTTTTTACAAAACAACTATAATAAATTGAGCTTCAGTTGGTTACACACTGTAAAGTGAAATAATATAAAATATTCAGCTCAGAATTTCTAATGTGGCATTTTAGCATTTTCTTCACTATCACCCATGTTAACTTTCTAGTTAGACAGTTTCTGAATTCTTTCTTCAAAAGCAAAATTATGGCTATGTAATTAAAACTCCAGCCTTCTGTGAAGCAAGAAAATTAAACTGTGTATACTATGTAGCTATTTTCCTATTTTAAAAAAAATGCTTAAATTTGTAGAACTGAGAGTACCTGCAACTTAGTTTATCTAGCCTGCTATATAACTTACAATATTATTGTATAGCTATTGGAATGTGCAGAAATAGAAATCTTAGCTTAAGCCATTTTCATCAGTATAGCTAACTGCTGTGTAACTATTTGATTGTGCAAGTAGTAGTAGTCTGAAAGAGAGAATATGTCCACTTAGCTATAGAAAGCTACAAAATATGTATAGAAAATCCCTCTATGCATAGAAGAGTCTTGATTTTCTAAAGAGCTCAATGTTGCAAAGTCTGAAAGTGATGAATTTTGTTTAGTCTACCACCATTTCAACAAATACAGCAAAAGCAGCTGGGAAACATTAAGTCCTCCCTACTTACCTGTAAGTATGTTTGTAAAAGGATACTTTCGGGCCACCTATCTTAAACACATCCTTGATTTAGTTCTTGAGAGTCATAGTGACGTGGTTAGGTAATTCTGTTGATTAGCTGTACCTAAAGAAGACCAGCAAACGTGGTCGAAATGTCGTAAAAAATTGTAAAAAATTTAAAGTTTACTTGACGCATGTAGTCCAAAATTATACAGCTAATCAACAGAACATCCTTGATTATTAAATATTATATTATATTATACAGGAAATCTTAAGCACAGTTCAATTTCAGCTGATTTTGCTCATGTAAGGCACCAGATAGTACATACTTGGCACTACAAAAGGAAATAACTCATTATTCAGACCTTGATGTAAAAATGACTGATTATGAGCTCTTTATTAGCAGGCAACCAACAACAGTATAATATTCTGAACTAATAATGTTTTAGGACCAGGGGCTTTCAGTTCATGAAGGAACAGTCACTATACTATAAAAAGTAGTGAGGCAGTTCATGGACATTTTTTACATGCATACACCTCAGATATGGCTCCTCTTTCAGATTCCTTTATTATTTAGCAAAGATACAGTAATAATATTATATGGTTGATTTAAGAGATAGCAATATATTTTCTATTGGAAGCAAAACATTCACTAAATAGAAGTAATTCAAAGAGTTTTTACTATGCGAGTAGAGTTTTAATCTTGTATTAGTCAACAAAAGCACTTTAGTTTGGGAGGTTTTCTTTCAATTAGCTATTATAAAAAAAAAATTAAAAATAAGCTATAGAGAGCCTGAAAAAAATAACACTAGCTAACTACTTAAGACAGCAGATTCCATTATAACCACCAGTAGCAATTTTTTAAAGCAAATCACTTTGAATCATGCAATTATAATTAAGTGAATATCAACTACCATTTTAAATAAACATAACTATCGCAAAAAAAAATTATTATTTTATTTTATATACCTAAAATTTCATAAAAGTATGCTATTTTTAAAAGAGTTCAATTAACTAGCTAACTGTATTTTCAGGTAACAAAAAAAAAACTAATATCTCTTCAATTTCATGTATTTGGTATGAAAGAATTTAAAGGTTTCACATTGACACACCTTGAGATTTCATTTTAGTTAGATCACTAGATTTAGTATCAAAACCCAGCACTATGTAGTAATACATGTTAGCTACCTTACTTAACCTTAGCTTTTTTTTACACTGGCCTAAATTACAGGTACATAGCTATATTATACATTTATGACTCAAGTTTGGCAAGTGCTACAATGAATATTGCAAATTAAGGCAAAAAGATCAAAAGAAACAAACACTGCTTGGTGGAATGTTTTTATTTAGTCTGAGATGTGCCATGTATGCTATGTGAGGAGGAATCAGAACAGGTCTATATCCTTCTACTAAGCAAGAATTACATGAAGCATCATGAAACGATGAATCTTGGATTGCAGTTGACAAATGTACTGATTTATACGCTTTTTTCTGCTCATGTCTAGGAGAATGAGGTACCATACTATGTGTTACATTACCGTCTTCTCCAATATCCTTTCTAAAACCGCACACACCAGGATAGTAGTACAGCCATCTGAAACTACACGATCCTATGCCTTCCTTGTAACAGTAATTAACTAAGAAGTCCTTATAGGACATTCCTGGAACTCTAACAGTGAAGAAGTCGTCAGTGTCCCATAAGGAAACAAAGTCATAAGTGCCTCTGTATCTATAGATGCAGTCTAAATACATTAAAATGTTACCAAAATAGAACCATTCCCATGACTTGTACCACTCCTTCCATATGTGTATAGTAATGTACTTCTCCCGGATTGCCTTCATGAAGAAACTGTCATTTACTAAAATATCACGATATCCACCATCTTTAATGAAGGTGTCTAAAATTGACAAATGAACGTGGTCTACTCCAAGAGTTTTTTGATACCGTAAAAATTCAGGTAGCCATGATACGCCCCTAGATAAAATCTTGGTACACACCACTGATGAAATATTTCCTTGCGTTGGTTGCACTTTAAACGATGGTATAGCCACTGGCTGATCGGAAAGAATGGCAATAGTTTTATTATACTTCAAATGATGATACAGAAGAAATCCAAAATCTCCTTCATGTACTTCTACTCCATAGCACTCAACCACAAGTTGCTGGTATATGTGGTGTGGCTTATTATTTTTTTCTCTCCATCTGTGTTGCCTAATATCTTCATAGACATACCTCACTTTGAAACCAGTACCTGTGATGTTTCCAACTCCACACCCAACTATGGCGTTAGACCGATACACACTGGGACCTGCTCCTATCAGAAACACCACATAGTCTTCCTTTTTAGACCTGTATAGATGACTGGTGTATAAAATAAGTTCTTTGAATGGTGTAGATTCCTGAATACGTTCATGAATTTGATGAGTACCTGTTTGGTAAAGTAGAAGTTCAACTTGGTCTTCATTTAAATAGCTCACTTTAGGTGGAGCTTGTGGAATTGATAAGTATACCACAAAGATGACAAAGAGGATATTGATTCCTATTAACAATGCAAGGAAACCTCGAAACCGCTTGATAGTGCTTCCTGAAAAAAATAAATGAATGATACAAGAAGAACAAGTTTACAACAATTCATAACTCATAATAACACAAAGTATAGTGGCCCCACAAACTATGTTTTCAGAGTAGAAGTTAACTGGTTTAATTAAATTGTTATACTGCAGCTATTCAGGGGGGGGCACACACGTTTGTTTGACCACAACCACTTTTGCTGAAACTACACCCATTTGATTAAAAATCGGTAGAATTATAATTATATAGTTATAGTGACATCAATCTTGGAAGACTAATGCATATTGCAATTGAAGGACCTCATTAACTGAAGTGAACTGTCACCAATAATATACCAACAACAAAATCACAGAATACCATTATAAATCATAACCACAGAATACCATTAAATAGTAAATAATTATTAATTTATTTCATGAAATTCTGGGGGGGGGGGGAAACTCAAGCTGGGGGGCGGGGGGGGGGGGGGGGGGGGGGGGGGGGAGGGAAATCCCAGGGCACCCCTACCTCTATATGAAACCCCGAGATCTCACATGGTATAAACGTGGCTGTAGGGGCTACCCACACCCCTAGCTGTTCTTTTAACATCTGCTCTAACTGTTGGGTAGGCTACACAAGAGTAAGGTAGCTATAAAAACCAGGAAAAGTGGTGAGAGTGGCCAGGTTCCTATAACTACAAGGGTATTGAGCTTGGCAATACAGGTGAAATAAAAACCTTGAAATATCTTGAGTTATTTCATGTCACTACTTAAAAATATCATTGCGAAGATGTATAGCTTGGAATAAATATATATATAAATATATATGTATGAGTAATAGCACAGTAACCCTGCTATTCTGGATTAATAGCACAAGTTGAAACAGCAGAGACAAAGTCGAGTGCTATTTCAATTGCTTTACGAGTGCTTGATCCCTAATAGCACAGGTTACCCGTGCTATCACACGCTAATAGTAGGCCAGCTTTTTAAAAAGCCATTTGCAATTGTAGCTACACTGTATCATTCACTCACTATGTCCTTATTTCAGCATTAGCTTCCGCTGGAACTTAATTTTCAACGTGTGACTCCTAATCTGTTGAAAACCATTACGTCCAATACGGGTAGAGCTTCTGTGGTAAAAAATGACATTGTCACAACTAGGAACTACTCGAACTGTATGTTTCCAAGGTTAACGCTGCACGCGTGCACACTTACCCATACTATTTCACTTAGCTAACGTCTTAGTTTCCACTTAGTTACCATACCGTGCTATTTGTATGAGTAATAGCACGGGTAACCGTGCTATTCGGGATTAATAGCACGAGTAATGTGATTGAAATAGCACGAGGCGAAGCGGAGTGTTATTCCAATTGTTTTACGAGTGCTATTGACCCCTAATAGCACAGGTTACCCGTGCTATCACTCGCTAATAGTAGGCCAGCTTTTTTCTAGCAACTACTCGAACTGTACGTTTCCAAGGTTAACGCTCTACGCTTGCGCACTTACCCGTACTATTTCACTTAGCTACCGAGGTATTTCACTTAGTTTCCACTTAGTTACCGAGGTATTTCAATTAGTTACGCGCTATTTCACTTTCACCGTGCGATTTCAATTGAACGGTGATTTTTCCCATTCATTTTTGAATGGGCAACTTACGCGCCGTACTATTACAATTAGTTACACGCTATTTCACTTTCCCCGTGCGATTTCAATTGAACAGCGATTTTTCCCCATACATTTTTGAATGGGCAACTTATGCGCCATACATATACTGATACATGACCCTGAACCCCTATAAATAAAATATTAATATATCTCCCAGTCATTAAGCTTAGCTCTCACTTTGCTGCAAAATAAATAAAGGGCCAGTTATTGTCTAACATAGTAGACATTACTGTGAATAATACCCAGTAATTCCATACAACATGGAAATTAATTTTTCTTGCAATATTAAAGCAACACTGGGAGACTGGACAGTGGAGTAGGAAGATGAAAAATGTTGGGGGGGGAGGGGCAGGCGATGTTAAGAGCGTATTGTTAGGGTACCATTGTTCCCTCCTGGTGTTATCCCTCTTAAAATTAAGATTTTAAGGGTTACATTAATTGTCACAAAAATTTCATCAATTTTATAAAAATGAGAAATTCCCCTGAAATTTCAAAAATTTTATTTTTCTCAAGTTTGGTTTTTTTTTAAATACCCTCTACAAACAAGGCTGTTCAAAGGAAAATCTTAAACACTCTCTAGTCTAAAATACTGCTTAAAGTGTATTTGAAGGTGTTGTTTGTTTTTGATGTGCAAAGTATACTATAAGATGTTGCTACTGCAGTCAAAATGTACCGGTGTGTATAGTTTGGAGTCATTGTTTTCCAATTGGAAGGAAAAAGTACTCAGAGAAGACTGCTGCACTCAGTTGTTGTTGTTTTTTAGTGTCCAATAAGCCAAGCTTTGTAGAGGCTGCTATAAATGAAGCTGATGCATCTGAATGAGCATACTAGTAGCTGAATTAGCAACTGCTAGTCTTCACATGCAACTTGTTATTATAGTGGACCTGCAATTTATTAACTATAAAGATCATGTGGGGGTCCAGACCCGAAGCCCTGAACCACTCTACAACAGATTATTGGAGGACAGCTTATGAGTCGCTGCCACCAGAGTGCCACTTTCTGCCTCGCTGCGCACAGCTTGTTCCCCCCACGGATGAGAGTTAGGCTAGTTAGTATAATTGTACAACCAATGCAGTGAACACTAAATTACAACTGGTGATTATGAACATTAAGAACTACAACTGGCGCAGGGCTCCCAGCCCTTACAAGATACAACACCACAGATCACTCCACTAATATAGTGTGAGCATTGGAAAATATTGAGGGGGCCAGACCCCCCTTAAAAATTATTGGGAGGGGGGGGCCATTGATCCTGGTTTCACCCCCCCTCCCCCTCTTCCTATTCCACCGCTTGAATTTCAGTGACTGACTAAATTAAGAAAAGGCTTTGGCCAGGAGACTACTAGTCTGGCCACGCGAAATCTTCTTAACCCACTATGGTTTACTGGCCTAGACTTACACATGAGCTAGGTCTGGCCTGCGAGACTAGCCAGACTAGGCACTAGCTCAAACCCCGAAGACAAACAAAGGTTACCTGACGTCGGTGACTCCTGCGTAGGAGTTCCAGATGGAGACACATACATCGCCATCGCATTCTACAAGGAGATATAACACAGTTGCCAACTTTTCAAATCAAACTTCAGGGACACTATGCCACACCCAAACCACACCCATTAATTAATAATTAATCGCCCAATGATAAATAATTTTAATAACAAAGTCTATTTCCCCTAGTGAGTACTGGTAGCTTTCTTGCATGTCTTTAACAGTTCAGGTTCAAACTGCACTTCGACATGGCAACAGTCATCACAATTAAACTTCAGTGACATCAATGCTACTAGCTACTATCACCTGTATTAAATTAAAATTAGAAACTTATAATTCTGTGTAGTTAATCATGATACCTTTGTGGCTTCTCCCTATCCCTTTAAATTCTTCAGTCCACTTTGGATCAAGGTGGGAAACTCTCCTCCTCTTAGTGTGGTGGAGAAGCCATACAACAACGTGCGGAGGAAAATAGGTAAAGATCGCCAATAACTAATTGTGGCGAAAATTCATTTATGCATGAATTAATTTATTAAATATAAATGCATGCATACTCGAGCCGTTCAGTAAGTTTATAGGATGTGGACTATTCGTGATAAGTAAAGAGATCCTCTGCTTTGCCTAAATTCATGGATGTAAAAGTAAGTGTAGTGGGAGCAAATTCCTCCGAAGCTTCAGGGACACCACACAATAAACAGTTCACACTTACGATATAAAGCTATCATTTTCCGACTGAAACCACACCTACTCTAGGACCGGTTCAGGAACTTTTTGAGGAAATCGTTTCCTAATTCAAAAAAGCTCATTGGTGGTAATTATCATCAAAAAGTTCCGCATAGAAGGAGTGGCTAGTCTGGAATAGTCCACTCCCAACCTGGAATAATTAATAATTCGATTCTTTCTGAGAGGGGTTGGGACTACTACTTGCGTTCCCTTTTTAGCTGCTGGGGGTTTTCTTCACGATGTCCTTTCGTAGACAGTAAGCCTTGGTAGCCATAAATTAACTCGGCATACGTCATTCATCGCGGTTGTAGTAGCGGAGCCAAACAGGAGGTTGTTGCGAACTCGGCCGACCCTCTCTTGACTGACTCTCTCTTGACAGACTCTCTCTTGACAGAAAATCTGGTATTGAGCCAAGTCACCATGAGCTTGAAACCAGACCTTTCCTCACATCAAGTGGTGTGGGCACCCCAAGTCCCACCTGGACCATTGCTGTTTAATGAGAAACAGCCTTGAATTTTCATCCCAGGAAATGCACACACAATACTCGCACAACACAGTTTGGAATGGAGGAGTCTTCAGACAATATAGTTGTGGCGACATGACTTAGATGACTGTGCCTCCTGGCAGGAATGGATAACTACAGGCTTTACTAGAGGATACTCTATGGCTGCCTCAGTGTCACTCTGCACATGGGACAAAGATGGGATGGCGTGAAATAACTTGAAAGTTTGGTATTGATGAGAGTGCTGAGGTATCAATTGGCACAAGGCAGCAGTGGCTGCAGTTTATATAGCCCTGGACATATCCACACTTAGTACAACACATACACACACACACACACACACACACACACACACACACACACATAGTATGACACACACACACACACACACACACACACACACACACACATAGTATGACACACACACACACACATAGAATGACACACACATAGCATGACACACAAACACACACATAGTACGACACAAATACACACACATAGTATGACACAAACACATACACACACATAGTATGACACACAAACACACACATACTACGACACAAGCATACACACATAGTACGACACACAAACACATACACATAGTATGACACACAAACACACATAGTGTAACACACACATTGTATGATAAGCATATGTATATGTAGATGTCTCTCTATCCCTCTTGCTCCTTAATTTGTCCGAACTAATCACTTCCTCCCATTGCTGATAATTGGTTATGCCAATGATTGCCAACATTTGTGATGAAATGATTAACACTCTTCTCAAGTAGTGCCTGCTAGATTAAGCTCAAGAATGCTAGCATAATCTGGTAGGGGCTATGCAATGTTATTCAAGAATTTTTTTTATATCTGTCATACTTGCTGTGATAAATGAATGGCTAGAGAGCCAAACATAATCTTCCACTGAATATAAATTTCATTTCAAATGTAATCATGTTAGCATTTAATATGGTGTGTTTATAACTATATGATGAGATATTACAATGGGGCAATTGCTAACTCAGTTGAATAAGTACCAATCAACTCTTCTTGCATTACTAGCAGAATCAAAAATAGATTGAAAATCTTTAGCACAGTGGTATGGCCTTTCTCATCGGTGATGTTAACGAGCAGTGCAACCGAGAATGTCACACAATGCGTGTGCATGTCACTACATGTAAGTGCATCATACTATGTGCCATAATCAATCTTGTAAACACCATGCATTCTGCATGTGTACATATTGTGTGTACATGCTACTCTGTGTGTGTGGATGTGTTTCAATCATTGGCATATGCACCTTTCATTATATTTTACAAGATTCGTATCAAATCACCTGCTTGAAACAGCATAAATTTTAAATTGTGTTCAATAATCATATTGATAAAAGTGATAATGAATTAGTTCATTTCATTAGAAATGCACACGTGGTACAAAACCATTTTGAATCTTTAATAACCAATTGAACATCATCTGATATGCCAAATGGCACACAAGTTACAAAGTATCATGTCGCCACCATCTTCACCCTGGTCAAAAGGCATTCGACATGTGTAGTGCACTTCAACATTGCTAAAGTTCTTGACACTTCGACCAAATCTGATTTTTTGTTCTTCCGTAATTGGAAAAGGAGTGATATTGGCCTTTTCCAGACAGCACATCAGGTGAGGTCACATATCTTGTGTCGACCACATAGACTTCACAGGGTTCCGACCATGAACAATGTCAGCGGCCACTGCTATAGCAAAAACCTCACAGTCATACTCATACGAGTTCTTCTGCTTCATTACATCTACAACATTGAATGTTAGCTGCTTCGTAGCAACTTTGAAGAAAGTGCATACTTGCTTCTTTAAGGTCACGGTAATTTCGTGGGGTAGTAGACTATCATAAATAAATACGTTATCATTGAACACATGGTCCCCTACTTTATTGGTTACAGTTACCCAATGATTGTTATTAATGTTTAGGATTTGAACAAACGGTGAAGTTGCCTTTACTGGTTTAAATTTTAAGCCAAGAAGTGGATTTTGGAATCCATCCATGTCAGATTTTTTCTGGAGAAGATCTTGAGCCGCTTGGATGATTTTGTCATTCAACCACTCCGTACTTTCCAAAACAGCTTTGTCCTCTTTCAGCAAGTTAAACTCTCTCAACCACCAAGACTCACTAAAAATGTATAAAGCATTGATCACAAACATATACATTCTAAACATAAACACATGCACAGTCACATATAAAGCACTAACCACTCAAATAAGGCCATTCCATCAACTGCAGTCAAGTCTACTGCTACCAATGCATTTCTTTCAGCTGAAGTCAATGTGTGCATACATTACCTGCAATGTCCATACTCAAAATGAACCAATGTGTGCAAACAGTTGGCATTCTGTCATTATCATGTGATCAAAGATTGTATCACTTATATGTCTGGTATAGTAGTCGCTCGCAGCAACATTTTGTGACATGAATAACAAGTGTTCCCCAAGAATTATCACACAATTTTAAAGTAAGACTTGCTTAATACCGTAGTATCAAAAGAAAGTCATGTTTTTAGGAGAAAAAAGGCTCTAACACAGGTTTAAGGGGCTTATGTACCATCCATACATATACATGTATACTAGTGATGTGCTTGAGCACAAATGGCGAGTGAGCCTAAAACTACACTACTGTTTAATTTTAGCTGTTAACACTCTAGCTACTAAAAGGTCTTATTTTTAAATTACGTGTATATGGTAAAGGGGATACAACCCCATAGTAACCATTCCGGCAACTGTTTGAATTGAAAAATAAAACAACAAAAACAAAAACAAAACAAGTCATGTTATTTAAACATTTGCTTTTTGTTGTTAAGTAGTAGCTCTAACTCACAAAACTTTCACACAACTGGACATACCTACACAAGACTTACCTTCACGTTGGACTAATGGCCAATGAATTTCAAGTAAGTACTGTGGTGTAGGGCGTACAACCAAGACAAATAGCACAATAACTTACTACTGCCACTAGTAATGAAACTTAGGTAAGTTTTTAACTATACCCGCAAAAATTTCAAATCTGTAAATAATTCAATTTCTAGGATGATACGGGTAATGATCGATAAACCAGAGGATTCTGTTTAGTGAAGATCGGGACCGGATCAACCACCGAACTAACGCAAAAACACCAGGGCCAAAGTACAAAAATGACATAGTGTATGTTCAAACATAATATATAAACAAATATCCCCAATTGGTGAGCAAGCGAAGCGAGCGAGACACTATCAGGGATAACTCAATTGAAAATCGGGGATATTTGTTGTTTGGACATACACATGTCATTTTGTACTTTGACCCTCGTGTTTTTGTGTTTGCTAGGAGATTGATCCTGTCCCTATACGCCACTAAACAGAATACTTTGATTTATCGATCTTTACCCGTATCATTCAAGAAATTGAATTGTTTACCACTTTGAATTCTTTACAGGTGCAGTTAAAACTTACAAACTTACCAGAGTTCATTTTGTATTTGAAAGGAAGTTTATGCACTATTCGTCATAGTTACATGCCCTACGCAACAGTATTGGTCCTTACCTGAAAATCCATTGTCCAATAGTCTAAGAAAGAAGTAGTCTTGTGCTGGTATGTTCAGTAAACATGCAAGTGTGAAAGTGTTGTGCATTACAGCTACTGCTTAGTTAATAAATAGTACAGCGTAAACGTTTTAGTAGCAAATATATATAAGCTGCATGCCTTTACACAGTTTTTTTTTGCTACTAAGATAGTAAGCATGTCTTGGCTCAAACTTGTTTTGTAACTCCTCAGAAATGCCTGTTCTTGTTTAGTTTTGCAGTGAAACCTCTTTACCATATGTACGTAATTTAAAAACTTGACAACCGTTTTTTGTCGTGGGAGTGTTGAAAAGTCAAAATTAATTAATATTTAATATGTAAATGACCGATACAAGTATAGGTTACACCACAATGTGGAGGGTGGTACGGTATGTACACAACCGAGGGCCAAAGGCCCGAGGATAGTGGAAATCCCGTACTGATCGAAAGGAGTGGTGCAACCGACTTGTACCACGGCTCTATGCTGTAGGAAATACACATTTGATTGAATGGTTTACTTATTCCCCTCCTAGGAGGTATGTAATATATTCACCGTGAACTGAGCAATCTGATTGGACAGTTTGAATGTATGAAGTACTAAATTATATAAATATACCACTTGCACAGTAAACATATTTTTTCTCCATACCCCAGCATGTTATTAAGCATTTAAATAGCTCAGTTTCAAGTCAAGTGGG
>WLWI01002695.1_pt1 | contig 15348 bp, 11 predicted proteins | sample 6701501 | NCBI WGS metagenome assembly WLWI01 (sample SAMN12718690, study PRJNA515312) | sponge metagenome | isolation source: marine sponge | host: Mycale hentscheli | place: New Zealand: South Island, Marlborough, Capsize Point | collected 2014-11-01
ATATTTAATAGTACAATCTAAGGTTTTCTTGAATGATTCAGTCATTCTCAGCTGAAATAATGATAATAATAGCAAATGTTCTCGTTCTAATAGCCAATATTATATTAATTGAAACTTAACCCAGTTAGGTTTTAATTAACATAATATTGGCTGTTAGAAAGCGAAAATTAGCTCTTGTTTATTAATTTTTTACTCATTAATATGAAACATTTGACCCCCTATTTACATAAGTTAGTAAATTGTCTTGATAAAATAAAGAAATGGATCGGCCGAGCAGTGAGTGGTGGGTCCAAGCTAATTGGAGCAGACCTACACGCCTGAACTTTTTGTTTTATTGGCGGCGATTGAAGCGAGCGAGACACTTACAGGGGCAACACAATTGAAAATCAGGGATGTTTGTTTATTTATATATAGGTTTGGATGTACGTATATCATTTAGACTTTGACCCTCTCGTATTTTTGTGTTAACTCGGCGTTTGACCCCGTCCCAAACTTCACTAAACAGATTCCTCTGGTTTATCGATCATTACCCTTATCATCCTAAATTTGAATTGTTAACTGCTTTGAATTATTTTGCGGGTACAGTTAGAACTCAAAAACTTTCGGGAGTTCCATTTCTATTCGAGTTAGTGGCGGTGGTAAGTTAATAACGATTTGACATTTATAAGCCCTATGTTTTGTTTTTTATGCTTTTTTTTTTTTTTTTTTTTTTTTTTTCCAATTCAAACTGTGGTGGGGTGTGGTTACTATGGCTTTGAATCCCCTTTACCTTATATACATATTTCAAAATCTCAGATTTTTTTTTAATAGCATGAGTGTAAATCAATTGTTTAACAATAGTATAACTTTAGGCTCGCTTGCCATTTGTGCTCGGGCACATCACTAGTTTATAAAAGCATACAGACCCAGCAGCACTATTTTTTTCGTCGTCAATGAATGTGTAAACACATTTCATTTTCAACAACCATATTGAAGTTAAGCCAAGGCCTGTAGCTCATACTAGTTTGCGTGTAGACATATATATGTCATGTTGTACTTTGACCCTCGCTTTTTTGTGTTAGCGTGTTGTCGACCTAGATAGCAGGGTTTGACAGGAAAATGGTCCAACATTACAAATTGTAGCAGTGAGGGTCCCTCTGAAATACCATCTATAAGAAGTGTACCATGTACTGGGAAGTATAGAGTAAACTGACAAGTGTTGTAGTGATCATGTCAGTATACAGTAGGAGACAAAAAAGTTTCGCATTCCGTTCTGTAGTAAGGCCGTAAAATGGTACTTTTTTACCGTAGTATTTATGTCTCTCAATCCAGACAGATGCTTCTTTAATTCAAGAATTTTATTCAACAGAGAATCACAATTCTTGCAAATGTAGCAATTCATAGGAGTAGTGTCTGCAAAGTCTTCTATGGTCATGCTAGATGTATCGCTTAACTCTGCATTCAATGCATCCCTTGTCTCTTTACAAGCATTTCCGTGCAGTTTCTTCCTCCTCTTCTTCTCACCAGCAGATGTAACAGAAGTTTTGCATAAGCAACACGTCTCCATCTCAATACTGAATCAGCCCTGCCGACTGAGCTGAACAATTCACGCGCCTTTATTATCTTAGCAATTTACACCCACACAAATCGAACCACAGTTAACCACATGCTGACTAAGCAAGAACAAACTGCTCTATGTCAGTCTACCAGACCCTTTTCCCGTGTAGCGATTGGTAAAGAATCTGACTACGTGAGACTAGTGTAACCGTGCCCCCTTCATCTCATGGTACGAGGTCTAACAACTATCCTCTAGCTTGGATTTGTTGTTTTTGTAGAAATTGAAGGTTGTTCCAGTGGAGCGCAAGACATATGGCAAGTTCCACACTGGAGACTCCTACATATTGTTGCATGTAAGTGAACAAGAAGACTGGAGAGTGAGGATGGGGAGCCAGAGAGTGTAGTCCTGGATGGGGAGCCAGAGAGTGTAGTCCTGGATGGGGAGCCAGAGAGTGTGATCCTGGATGGGGAGCCAGAGAGTGTGATCCTGGATGGGGAGCCAGAGAGTGTGATCCTGGATGGGGAGCCAGAGAGTGTAGTCCTGGATGGGGAGCCAGAGAGTGTAGTCCTGGATGGGGAGCCAAAGAGTGTGGTCCTGGATGAGGAGCCAGAGAGTGTGGTCCTGGATGGGGAGCCAGAGAGTGTGGTCCTGGATGGGGAACCAGAGAGTGTGGTCTTGGATGGGGAACCACAGAGTGTAGTCCTGGATTGGGAACCAGAGAGTGTGGTTCTTGATTGGGAGCCAGAGAGTGTGGTCCTGGATGGGGAGCCAGAGAGTGTGATCCTAGATGGGGAGCCAGAGAGTGTGGTCCTGGATGGGGAGCCAGAGAGTGTGATCCTAGATGGGGAGCCAGAGAGTGTAGTCCTGGATGGGGAGCCAGAGAGTGTGGTCCTGGATGGGGAACCAGAAACTGTGGTCCTGGAGTGGGAGCCAGACAGTGTGGTCCTGGATTGGGAACCAGAAAGTATGGCTCTTGGTAGTGTGTATCTTAATGTACCCCCTGCTCGAATTTTATCTACTTAACAAAAATTAAGCATTTCTAAGGAATTATCACACAGTTTAGAACCTAACCATTATTTTAAACTAAAAAAATGGGAGGAAGCCTAAGAAGCTAAAATAATAAAATAATAATAAACAAATAATATTAAAAAAATACTGTAGAAATAACCTATATTTATAGATTGCTTCAAATATTCTTATTCTTAACTCAACGCAAGACTTCTCTTGGTGATTTGCTTTGGGCAATGGATTTCTAAGTAAAAACAGCTATTATGAACAGTGCATTATTCGAGATAACTTACCACCACCACTGAAAGGACTCCGGTAAGTTTGTAATACATAATTGTATCTGCAACGTTTAGATCATAGTCTAATCCCAAGAGGTAGATAACTACATCATCTGGGATAGTTTGAGATCGTGTTTAGTGGAGTTTAGGACGGGATCGGCTATCAAGCGAACACAAAATGCGAGGGTCAATAATGACATACGTATAACCGAACATATAAACAAATATCCCCGATTCAGTGACCCCTGATAGTGTCTCACTCGCCAATTAACTTCCAAAATTTGTGGGAGGGAGATGGTGGGGAGACTTCGGCTAGGGATGGGACAGGGCCAAAATCACAAGGATGCAGCCATGCACACACAAACAAACACACATTATACATAATATTCCTACTTGTAATTTATCACTTCAACTTGAAAACAATATTCGAACTAGTTGAGATTTAATGTAAGAATAAGGTGTTGTGATTCTATGTGTACTTTATGCAAATTACATCACATCATATTTTCTCTCCTATGTGTGTTATTCATTTTCTTTGTCCATCTATTGTTCCACTGCAACACCATCTCAGTTGTAGGACTACACCACATTACTACCTCTTTGACTGGAACAAGGATTCATTTTCTCCATGTGATCAGTGTATCCATCTTGTAGTGAGGTTGGTACACAGTTGCATGGATGAACTGTGCAAAGATTGAAGATACAAGCTGTTAATCATTCATTTTTCATTTTATTATTATTTTTTTGATAGATAATTTTTTTTGCTGCTTGTTGGTATTCTGACCCCAGAGTGTTTGTGGCTATATCATAGTTACTAACCATCCAGGGTTGCTGGGATGCTCCAAGTTTTCTTGGCTATTGCTCAGTACTGCTTTTCTTTTTAACTCTTTTCCTTAGCAGTTGTACATATCAGATAATTTCTATACAGTTTCCCCTACATAGATGAATACAATTGCAATAAAATATTGTAGATATATTGTAGTAACTTAAACTTGAAAATAATTATAAATAATTCATATGTTTTGACATCTTGGCGCTTTCCTCGTGATTGATTAAAATGAGACTCAGTCCATCATTCTCCCATCTCAGTGCCAGTGCAAAGAATTAAATGTTTAATTGATAGGTATGTCAGTCATTGTGGTCTGTTCCTTTTATTTTATTCAGGAAAAAAAATGGCAACAATTTAATATTCCCACAATTTCAGCCGAGACAATCAAGTGATATGTTATATAGACCACTACACCTCTGTCCATAGTACAAGTGTGGGTGAGTAGCCACTGAAGTGTTGTGGTAAGAATGCAGGTGGAACTGCTTATAGAGGTCATTTCTCTGTCTTAGGTGAGAAACCTACATGTCCTCCACTCATACACATACATGTGTAGCATGCATATGTCCACACAGAAATGCTAAAAGAAAACTAATACACACACAAGTTGTATTTATTCTAAAGATTCCTACAAGCACAGCAGCTAGCTTGACCATTCAACCACAGAGGATTTACAAGGCCTCATTGTGCACTTTTTGAAAAACAATAAGATACATCATGATGTGAATAAAACAAGGAATAGTTTTTCTTGCATTATAATATTAGTTGCTCCTGCTATAACCACACCCATTCACACATTTAATTGCCGTTCAGTGGGCAGACATTATGACGAGTGCTGCTATAACCACACCCATTCATTCGTTCAATTGCCGTTCAGTGGGCAGACATTATGACGAGTGCTGCTATAACCACACCCATTCATTTGTTTAATTGCCGTTCAGTGGGCAGACATTATGACAAGTGCTGCTATAACCACACCCATTCATTCGTTTAATTGCCATTAAGAATCACACACACTCATGTGAGTGTACATTTTTTTACCCCACCCTCTCCCCTTCGTTCCAGTGCTGATCTTTTCGAATAGTGTATAATTACATTAACAAGGAAGTCTCTGGTGTTGCTGGAGGTTTTATCCTTTCATAAACTGTAAATATGCCTGCTTTTGAAAAACATGTGCCTTAGGTTTTTGTAGAGCGTGTGTATATGTCAGAAAAGTCTAAAGATTCCTGTTGTTCTCATGGACACTATTGGTTGCTGAAAATAAAATACCAAGATGGAATACTAATTTTCACCTGACTGAAACTAAATTTCCAGGCCCGTAGTCAGAAGCTAATTTGTTTTATGTGTTCTACTTCAAAACTATAAGTTCATAAAACACTTGATATTCTAGAGAAAAGCAGTATTATTCTTGAGTAACCAGGCCTCTAACCACTACGGTGAGCTGTATATAAACAGTGCAATATTAATACGCCTTTTTCGTACTACAAGTTATTTAATAGTACGGCGTGTAAACTGCCCATTCAAAATGGATAGGAAAAAGCGCTATAACTTGGTGAAATAGCACGAGATCAAAGTGAAATGCTATGGTAGCTTAAGTGAAATAGTAAGGGTAAGTGTGACTACATCATTTTTTAGTGCAGAAGCTCTACCAGTATTAGACGGACTTTTTTCAACAGATTAAGAGGAGCCATCCGTTAAAAGCAAACTTCCAGAGAAGTTTTATCCTGAAGTACAGAGATAGTGACTGCACTATGCAGTGTAGCCACACTGTAAATGATTTTTAGCTTACAAATAGTCTCAAGCAGTTTTTATAAAGCTGGCCTAGTATTAGCATGTGATAGCATGGGTAACCATGCTATTCGGGATTAACACTATTACTATCTAGTTTGCCTTTTGTAGCCTGTCACTACCTTGTCTTGGTAAATTGTTACCTCCTAACATGTGGGCTTATTGTGCATGTCTGTCTACAGGCTCCTCCCCTGTACAATATGTATGTTATAATCATTAACCTTCAGGACACTATATATAAATTTAAATTCGAAGCATTTGCCTAATCAAAAGATACATGCTTTGTGCACCTTCTGTTACTTTTCAATGAAAAAGGAGTGTCCCTGATGAGAAAGTGAAACCTGACCGAGTGCTTATTATTACAAGTGCATCTTATTGTATTTTTTGATTGATGGCAGAAATGCTGGACTGTTTGTACTAAGAGAAAGCTTGTGTGGTGCTGGTTGAACTTTGATTACGGTGAAGACAATGCTGTAGTTTGTATTCCACTCACTAGAAGAATACTAATTGAACTTGATGTATTATGTTAATCTGAGAAATGTAATTATTTATAGTGGCTGCAAAATGAACAGAATTTCTGATCTCAAGAGTTTAGCATAAGGTACACTACTTTACACTCATTAGACCAATATATCCTACTTAATAAGTATTTTCAAATTGTGTTTACTGTTTTAATTACGAAATACAAAATTATTATCATATTAAAAAAAGCAGTAGGGATATTTTGCAGGGATTGTGGTTACACACATACCAAGGGTGATGGAAGTGTGGGAGGGGGGCTAGAGGGCCATTACCCCCCTCTCCCTCACGATTTATTGCTTGGGGATCACAGGGGGTCACACGTACACTATGCAGATTAAGCATTGAATTGCATTGGGAAGCTAGCTTGCTTTCAAAGTCAGATTGCCTGAGAAATAATGTTAGTGCGCATTATCTGATGCAAGATTATACTTTAAAATAATATACTTGATTCTTTTCTGTGTAGATCATTATAGTCTGCCTGATTAATGTGTAGATCATTATAGTCTGCCTGATTAATGTGTAGATCATTGTAGTCTGCCTGATTAATGTGTAGATCATTATAGTCTGCCTGATTAATGTGTAGATCATTATAATTATAGTCTGCCTGATTAATGTGTAGATCATTGTAGTCTGCCTGATTAATGTGTAGATCATTATAGTCTGCCTGATTAATGTGTAGATCATTGTAGTCTGCCTGATTAATGTGTAGATCATTGTAGTCTGCCAGATTTATGGTGTTGTACTTATTGAACTTCCACTATGTATGCTTGGCAGGACTAGTGTAACTTCTCAAAACTGAGAGAGAATTTGGGCTGATGAAGGGTTTCAATGGCTACCAGGACACATTCTACCACAAAATGAAAACAATTTTGCATGAAAGTCACTCATAAATTAGTTCATTTCTGAGTTTTATGCAAAAAATAGAAAGCAAGCCAGGTGGCAAGTTAGATAGCATAGAGTCCAGAGTGTTGTCACTTTAGCAGAATCACCAGTGTTGGCTCCATGTTCTGCAAGTGGCTGCAGTAAAAGAAATTGGGATAAAATGCATACAGCAAAGCATATCCGTGATAATTATTTTTTGGTTTGTGTAAAAAATTTCTAAATTGTGGTTACTTGAATGAAGAATTTATACAATCATGGCCTCCTTCAGTGCATTCTTTTTCTACATTTATTTTAACAATTGGATTTGTTTTCTAGATGGCTGTAGAATTCACCGGAAGACTCTATGCTGCAAAGAAAATGAGTGTTCTGTAGGCCAAAAAAAGAAAATGCAAAATTGTTCATGCCAGAATTCATAGTATATTGTTTGTCAGCAGGTAGGAGAAAGGAAAAGGCAATATTACGCTTTATAGCAAATATGCATACACATACCTTTTCTGCTAATGTGTCTGCACGTGTTATATAAAGTTTCATGGCAACATTTAGCAACATTATTTTGCGGAGTATTTATTGAACACAATAACAGTGATCAGCAGAAAAGAAATAGCCATGGAGCTAGGAAGTTAAAATGCTAGAAAATTGGAGCAAGAATAGCAGAAGAAAAATGGTGAGGAGACAACAGAAGAAATAAAAAAAACAATAAAAAACAAAACAAAAAAACTGGGCTCATAGCAAACATAACTGGTACTGTAGAGCAGGTAAGATATGATATTAGCTATTTATATAAAAAACAACAACATTAACTTAAGATTCTTTTATATTTTCTTTTAAGCTAGCCTTCTTAGCTCGCTTCACTTAATTCAATGGGAAACATTTCTAATATCTAGGTCTTTGATTCAATGTATGTATAGCAGGTAAGATATATAGTATTCACACCAAAGCCACATTATTTAGCTAACTTAAAATATATAGCTGTAGATTTTCTTTTAGCCTAGCCCCTTAGTTTTGCTTCTCTGACTTTAATGGAAAACATTTTCTAGTACACTTTTGTTTCCATAACAATGATGACAGCCACGGCAGTGTGTGTATTCATAGGTGAGGATGGTGAAAGTTGATGAAGCTTTCAAAAGGGAATGAGAGACTGACAAGCTGAAAGAGGTAGACAAAACAGAATGGTATATATGACTCAAGGAGAGAGAGAGCTGAAGTGAGGAAAGGGGTCAAGAAGAAAGAGAGTAGGAAGAGAAAATTATGCAACTAAAGCAATTGGTAGAGGGTAATAGAATGGATAAAAATTCATGTATTCCACTTATATACTAATAAATAGAATAAACATCCTCCGAACAAAATAAGAAAAAAAAAAGCAAGCTAGAGTCATAATTAAGGTTTAAATGAATTGATTTTACAATTTTATGTTCATTATTAAAAAGTGCAGGATATTTTTCTTACATACATTCTCCAAATCTACAACAAATTAAAAAAAAACTGTAAGACAATTTATTTTGATATTTCCAGAAAATAAAAATTACACAGGCAAAATGTAGGAAAAATTCTTCATAATATTTACAATATGCAAAAAAGAGAGTATTACGAGGCAAAATGCAGGAAAGATTGCTCATAGAGTTATTATCAGTGTAAAAATAAGTGCATCAAAATGTGGGACATTCCTCATATTGATACTCCAAATATAAAATTGACAGCAGCCATGTCTTGAAAAATACTTACCATAATGATACAAAGTGAGAGAAATTATTATGAAGACAAAATATTTAAAGGAGAGTATTAAAGTGTAGGACTATCTCTGTCTGCTATTAATTTGCAAGAAACTCACATTATTGTACCATAAAACTTTATATTTTGTTTGTAGGAAATTTTCCTACATCATGAAAGTTTGACAAAATATGTCCTTTTAGCAAAAAAAAAAAAAATTCCTGTACATATTTCGCTTGAAAAATATGTGCACTTGGTGTGCTAGAAAAATATCTGCATTTACTTTACATAATCTGCACCTGCTTCTTTTAAAACAATTAAAAATTTTGGATTATCGAATGATTGAATTGAGACAAAAATTTGATTTGTATAATGTCAGATATCAACTTTAATTTTTTTCTTGGTTGTAGTAATATTCTGAGACTTTTGCTTCTGGATTTTATGACTTTCAACCCATCTGTGTACTTAACCTCTTTCTAGCATCTTCCTTAGTCACACTGTTTAGCGTAGCTAGTTCTTCAGCTTCATTCAATTGCTGCAGCAGCTCCTCAGTATTTATGGAATCATCAGTAACAGAGTTCATTGACACTGCATGATGCAATCACCAGTAGGATATCAGTCAGATCTTCATGGTCAGTCGCCTCATCTTTTAGCATGTTCACTAAATATTGTAGAAACCATTCCTTTACCTCCCTACTTGGTAGTAATCAGAAGGCTCCTTCAGCAAATCAAAAGAAAGATCATAAACATTCTCCAAAGTAAATAAGAAACAAAAAAAGATGCTAAATGCAGGAATATTTCCAGCATTATTCAAATGTGTTTCTGCAGTTGTCAAAAGCTGAATTGTTCCTACATTTTAAAAATGTAGAAATGTTTCCTACACTTTGGAAATGCAGGAACATTTCCAGCAATTTTCAAAAATGTTTCTGCAGTTGAGGCTGTGTCGACAAAAACTGGAATCTGTTTTGAGCTCTCTACTCCATCAATTAGCTGTTCTTATTAGTTGATACCTACAAATATAATTTTATATAAATATTATAATCTTGTAATTTTAATCTTAAATGATTCAAGCACTTTCACCTTTTATTGGCTGAGATTTTGTCTTCTGACTGAGCTGATGAGCATGTTCAAGCCAGTTAGTCCACCAGGTAGAGGCATTGACAGCTGCTTTACTTAATATCCTTTAATCCATTTCAAAGTAATTTCCAATAATTTCAAATTGTCAGGATATAATAGGGTGCCACCATCAATGGCAACTTGCCGGGAAAAGTGTTGCCATTGGGAAGAATAGCAAGCCCACTTTGAGGCAATCAGAATGGGCCAGTACTCCATTCTTTACCTCAGTTACAGAATCCCAAAACACCACTTTAGGAGGTGGTGAGAAAGACACTTCTATACTTTGACAAAGATCTGGAAAAAACAAAACAAGGAAAAAGTGTATAGTTACATGTAGCTTATAACTTTGCTAGGTTAGGTGACCTGGAATAGTCAGTGCATTGCGATGTTGCAGTGTTTGAGATATGCATGAAAATGTTTGGTCTATATCCTCATGAGTATATCCAACTGGTAGGAATCCAAACTTCACCTACACACATAAATATCTATATCAACCTGGGATCAGTCAAATCAAATCCTAAATACCTTTCTGAACACTCCCAATTCAACCAATATAGCCACAAATGTGAGCGCAAATGTTCTTATTGTCACGACAAGTAGTATCCATCTGAATATACAGCACTTTTGGTAATCCATCCTGCAGCTTATATTTTTTACATCACTATGAATCACTTTACATCATATTGGTAGAATTCTTACCTTAACTGATATATACTCGAAATAAAACTTCCACAGTCAGATTGGAGTCATGGTTAAATTGTCCACTGTCTATGAACATCATAGTGAATCGGTCATGAACTTTAACTCCAGTGATATGTGTTTCCAATCTGTAAGCACCAGCCATCACTTTGGGGTTGTTGACAATGTAGGGTACGTTGCCTGAAATTATTGTAAAGCCCTTTAGCTACACACTGATGATAGCAAGGCTACTATGCAATATTCAGAAGTTACACAAACTCAAAGCTAAAAAATAATGACACTATAAATTATAAAACTAGCTAGCTATCTGAACTAATACAACTAAAACATATTACCTCTTGTTCTGTTCCTTCTGGGGTCAGAAAAAGATTACTGAAAATCAACATATTCTTCGGCAGATTGTAAGAGCAATTCTCTTTTAGGAAAGCAAGATTTGCCTTTTCGAGGTAATGCTGAAAAAGTTTCCCTATCCAGTAATCCAGGTAATTTTTTGGCCTTGTTAAAGTCTTTTGCTGAGACGGACCCAATATTGTCTAATCATTTATATCATCCTCAATCCAAAAATGCCACTTACATATTTTCTCCACAATCACAAAATGACATTATTAACGTCATTGGGTATGATATAATTTTGGCTGGTATTGTTAATGAAATAAAAGCTTCCAAATTCGTTTCTGTCATAGCAGATGAAGTTTCAAGTCATGGTGTTGAACATTTACCCATATGTCTCCGTTTTGTAGATGATCATTGTGAGATTCGTGAAGAGTTTATTGGTTTTGTGAAGTTAAAACATGTTCGGGCAATTGATATGACAGAAGCCATTATTCATAGCATTGAAAATTTAGGGCTTAGTTTGTATGTGAGAGCAGAACTTCTTAAAGCTGTTGTTGATTCTCGAGTACATACTACAAGTAGAGTTCCCCTTCTCAACACTTGTATAACACGATGGGTGGAGAATATTGAAGGATGGGAGCGTTTTTCTTTGGCTCATCCCTTTTTTATTAAAATGTGTGAAGTCATATAGTATAGAGATAGCAATTTTCCTCTTTATAGTGATGAGTCATGGACAGCAGAAGATAAGAAAAATGCTCTAGCTCACATGAAAGATTTAGAATCCTTTGAATTTGTATATTCACACTACAACGTTCTTTGTTTTATCTTAAGGAAGCTGCAGGTAAAATTAAGGCAACGGAGTAACAACAGTCATGGAGTCATGTGCTGACCTGAAGAAGCTTAGAGAAAATGTTGAAGACATGATATCAGTTGCAACTTATTACAAGAGATGTGGCTATTAAGTAGGTGTGGTTATGCAGCTATTAAGTAAGTGTGGTTATGTGGCTATTAACTGGGTGTGGTATTAAGTGGGAGTGGTTATGTGCCTATTAAGTGGGTGTGGTTATGTATAAATTAGTTCAAGTAACTGCCCCTTTAAAAATCCTGGCTATGGGCCTGCCATTGGTCTTTGAAGATAGACTGGCACAAAAGGTCTTCACATCAGAAAGATAAGGAGCCATTTCCGCACAAAAATCTTTAGCATCCTTTGTAAAGTTGGCAAGTCGGCAATTAAAACTATATTGCTCCCATCTTTGTCATGACCTTTAAACTGAGGAAACAAATTATCAAACAAAATGTTGATGGTAGCTTGCTAAAAACACACAGACATTATGCTAGCTAGCTAGTTTATTCTTTGTCGCACCACAAAAACTCCAAAGCCTAACTAATCAATGTAGGCAGCTAAAATGGTAGTATTATAGCAATGACTATTAAAATACTCATGTTTATGACATCTGCACTCCTAACAGATGCATGTACAACAGGTCCACTGGAAACACCATTGGTTAACTTCATTCGACTTCCTTTTTTCCAAAGAAAAAGAAAAACTATTGCTTGTCTTGTGTGAAGAAAATTAAATGCCAAGGTTTTGAAGAAACATTTACACATTCTAAGCTGCAATGTTCACTGCGTGAAGTTGAAGCCATTTTACTGAACACTGAATTCTATTGGCTACAGGCTATAAAAAAAACACATAGTGTTAATTACTTCCTGACCTTCCAGCAAGCTCATTGAACAATAGGCAAAATTCAAATTCTTGAATGGAGTTCAAGATGGAAGTTGATGGATGCTTATCGTTTAGTTCTGATTGCACCAATGGTTCTTCAACTTGTGGCCTGGAGATGCTTCCCTTATTGACTAACTACTATCACTGAACATTACATCCACCCGTGTTGATGGATTTTCAACAGATAACTTCAATGTGTCAGCCATTACAAGACAATTTCGATGGTAACATAAAGAAGAGTGATTAGCCAATTATGCTGCTAATTTTGATCCAATTTGAAAAGGGCCTATTTACAAGCATACCTTTATCTTTCCTGTCCGAAACAGAAAGTAGGATAGCACATGGACCACAAAAAAATGCCGTTTAACTTTGGGCTATAAAGTAACCAAGGATACTTATTCAGCCTAGACTGATTAAAGCTACGCCGAAATCCATGAGAAAAAGTAGAGGGGAAAACAGCAGGTGGTGTAACAGGTTGAAAAAGTAGTGAAAACTTCTCATCCACCATCCACTGAGAGATTACTAACTAATTGACAGATCTCATCCATAGATTTATCTGAGTCACATATGGCTCCCAAATTATTAAATGGAGGTGAATCAAGCAGTGTTGAGGAGTTAACAACACACTCAGAAGTTCCTGCTGAACTTGATGCTGTTTCTAGTGTTTGGCTGCAAGCCTAAAATAAAATTAATATCTAACAATCATTTAAACTAGCTACCACTTTCATCTTCACTAACTGCTTGTTTTTTTTTAAAGAAAGGGCAAAAGGGTACTGTTAGCTCGCTTCATCAAGAAACAGAACAAAGCAAAATCAGCTGCATGACTGAACTCACTATGTGGAATAAGTAATTATGGTACCTATATGCTCAATGCAGCTGCTAATTACATCTCTAAATACAGCTGTAATTTGATGCCAGCAAGCTAAGAAAGTTGAATGTATCTGTGAATGTTGTTCACAAAATACAGTAATATTAGAAGAAAGTTGTATTATCATTAATTTCAAAGGGGGGTTACTGGTAACCCCTAAAAAATACCCCTGGCTACGGGCCTGCATCAGTGTCCTAAAATAGCATAAAAAACATCATAGTTCTTAGTCATAACTATCAACAATATATTTTGTGAAAAATTAAAAGGTATTATTGTATTTTTTTTATTTGTAAAATACATCACCAACCTCTTCCTGACTAGCCCCACGTTCTGCATTGGGCAACTTCGTATTCTGCAAATGTGCAAATGTAAATTTTATGTACAAATTCTATACGATTTCAAATTTTAGAGTTTCTTTCTCAGCCTTCTTTTGCTCATTAGATGTATTCTCTCTCTTTCATAGGCTTTTTTTTTAACAATACAGAATTAAAAAATATTTGGTTGCCAACCGAAATCAAACACAGGACCACTTGCTTGAAGCACAAGCGCTCTGCCACTGATAAAATAGTAGAGTAAAACAGTTCAACGTATAAAAAGAGTCTTTGAAAAATAGAATTTTGGTTGGTCTGTTGAGAGTGAGACTGTAACCCTTTAACTGTATAAATACAGAATTGGAATGTTTGTTTGCCGGCTGGTGGTCGTGGCTCAGTGGCAGAGCACTTGTGCGTCAAGCAAACGGCCCTGGGTTTGATTCCCCGTGGCGACAAAATATTTTTTATTCTGTATTGTTTAAAAAGCATGCAAAACAGAGAGAATGCATCAAATGATTTCAAACTTGTAGCTATGTCTAACTTGTTTGTTACGTCCATCCTCAAATTTGGCGGGCACATCTGGACCCACATCAGCATAATCATAGGTCCCTACATACATGTAAAAATGAAGTAGGTTCTAGCTTATAGTGTGTAAAATTGGGTTATAGTCATGGAATATGATACACATAATATCCGAAATGGAAACAGCTGTAATATAGCAGGCAATTCAATTTCTATTGCATTAGACCAATCATTGCTGGGGATATTTCATTAATGGTAAATTCTACATTAGCCAGCACTTAATAGTAATCTGACCTCTATAAATTGTATTGCTAAATGCTCTGGGTTGCTGGGAGCTGATGGATGCTAATTTTCTCTTTCTCCAATGATGATGACACAACAGCCCCACAGCAATACCAAGAACCACTGCCAGTAGTATTCCTATTATTATTAACAGAATTCCTCCGAATATAGATCCAATGAAAGTTGTGCTCGTTGATGACACCAAAGTAGTTGACTTTAAATTTGTATCTGCTAATATTAAAGAAAGGTTGATTTTCTGTTTTGATATTTATATGTATTACATGTATATTGTGTGTTTGTGTGTTGTTAACTATAATATAGTGTCTGTTAACTTGAGTATTCTGGAAATTTACCAAATGTTCCTTCAATTGTATAAATCCCATCGTATAACAAAAACAAATATTTGTAGTAAGAAGTTGGCATACTTCCACATCAAACTTTACTCTTAATACAACTATTTCACAATATATTATTATAGCTAAATGTAGTAAAATCTTTTACCATTACATTTTAATTGTTTGGTCATGTAAGTTAGTGGCACCATTACCTATCAGGTATGCCTGAAAATTTTGTAAATTACGTGACCCTTGCTGCTCAAGAATAATGTTTACTAGCATTCATAGAATTGACAGTAACAAAAACACATTAAAAAAAATCATAAATTTCAAAGAAATACTGTTCTTACCTATTGAAAACTGTAACAATAAAAAAATATCGACTCTCCTTGGACTCAATTTGTACACTCCAGCTGACTCAGTTAGATTGTTTCCCATATACCTGGATACTTTAAGGGTGCTGGGACAACTCCCACGCAAATATTCACAATAATTGGATTTTGATTGCTAGGGATTACTAACTTTTTTCTTGGTGTTTGTAGAGCTCCAACTAAGGGTGGATCCTAAAGAGTACTGCTAATGGACTAACTAAATAAAAAGAACGGGCC
>WLWI01002696.1_pt1 | contig 15343 bp, 6 predicted proteins | sample 6701501 | NCBI WGS metagenome assembly WLWI01 (sample SAMN12718690, study PRJNA515312) | sponge metagenome | isolation source: marine sponge | host: Mycale hentscheli | place: New Zealand: South Island, Marlborough, Capsize Point | collected 2014-11-01
ACAGCGAAGGTCTAGTTGGTGCCTTTAATGAAGTCTTCTGTCGCTGTCACTTGAGGGTCATATCTGTAACAGGAAGAACAGTACACGGACTATAAATAAGGTGGTCGACAATTGAGGGCTTACGCTAAGTTATCCCAATATTGGTTAAACATCATCCCTACAGCAAGGTCATCTGAATATTACCACTTTATTAGTGCTTCTGTTATTACTAATCCCATACTATATATACTTTAAAACCTATCATACATAGCTAATACTCAGAAATAGAAAAAAAATTGTACAAAGTTTTATATTGATAGAATTGCATTTTTAGTAGCTGTTTACCACTGCACTGTTCTTGTGAACATTGCTATCAAAACATCTTATGTCACCATAACAATCATGCTAATAGTTTTTCTAAACATTTTCAAAAGTGTATACCAGATAATTACTAGCAAAAAAATGAATGAGAATGCATTCATATATGGTTATCTTCTTATAAACCACATTGTGTCTGTGTTTGCCTCAATAGAAATATGAGTGGATAAATTGAGAATAATATATTTTCCATATTGTATCAATTGGTGTGGCTTTGTAGGCTGCTTGACTTATCACTGATATAATCTAACTCTGATCACTTCATAAGCAGACTTCTGTTACTAAATAGCATCAGTATATAATTTAATGATATAGCTATGTATTGTTAAGCTATTATTATAGAATATTTCCATTTAATGAATTGAAACACTTAAAGTCCTAAGGAGATCAGAATTATTCTAAGCCAGTGCCTCACACGAACCAACTTCTACCCTGTCTTAGTCTCTTGATATTTTACATCCTAGCTGGTAAATGTATAACAGAGCTACCAAGTGTTTTATTTTATTATCACCAGAGACTTAATAAAAACTTTTATAAGACCTTTATTATTATATTATATATAATATATAGGAACAACCAAGAATGAACGTCATAATTTAGTCTGCTTATCAGTTACATAATTATTACTCGGTTTCTTGTATGTTTATTTACATTATCTAATAAGTAAGTCTTTGCCAGAATGTATTGACTTGTGATAGATTTATAGAAGTAAAAAATATAACATTTAGCTATTATTATAAAAATATTTTTTTAAGATAAATTTTCTAGCAATACATGGTTCGGATTGATCAAAATTTGATAATATTATAGCTAGCTACAAAAAGATCAATAGAGGAACTAATTATATACAGTTAATTGAATAAATAATTGTGACTTTAATGAATTGTAAGTAAATCAATACAACAAAGTGATAATTGTATCAGTATTCACAGAACAGAAAAAATTATAGAATAGTTTACGTTTTTTATTAGTTATAATGTCATTACTTGTTTACTGAAGAACATTAGCAAAAATAGAATAAAATATTAATAGTGTGGTGTATGTTGAACTCCATAAGCTGAATTAGCTGTCATTTCGGTGGCTTCACTGTGATGGTCAACTTTCACTTCCTCATAGGTAGGTGTACTAGGATGCTGTGGATTAGTCACATGTGTGGTCAAATTGTTGCTTCTCTCTGTGTTTCTGTATAATAGTGCATTTATAGGAATGGTTTAAAAAAAAAAAGGATGATGAAATAATTTTGTCAACAGTATTCAGAAACACATCAAGGCATGTGTGTATTCAACATTCCTAATATAAGTTAGGAAAGGCTCAATACAGAAACAAGGGGGGAAGGAAGTTGTCTTAAAGTAGAGTTAGTTGATCAGAATAGTTAGACAGAGAAAATGCAATCTTAAACCCTCTAAAAGCATTAACCACTAAGCAATTGTGCTTGTTCATATTGTTTCAAACAAGCATAAATTTTTTTTTATTAATTAATTGCTTTTGCTATGGGAGGAGGGGGATGGTATTTCCCTTTGACGATAGCATGCACTTTCATCTATGCAAAATTAATTACTTAATAACAATTTTTGTGCTTGTTCTAAACAGTATCAACAAGCACAATGGCTTAGTGGTCAATGCATTTACCGGATTTAGAATTGCATTTTCTCTATATAACTATTCTGATCAACTAACTCTACTTTTGAGTGATTAATGTTGAGTCCTGACATAACCGATACCTCATATGATACTACATCAGTTACAACATATCCATGAAAAAATAAATATGAGCTAATACATTTTGAAGAGCTAATACATTTTGAAGAGTTTACTGAAAAAAAGGAATTGGAGTATTACATGTGTAGCTTATGTAATATATAATGTAACTGTAACTGACTGACATCATTTAGTATCTTAGCTAGTTTACAAAACTCATGGGAGTATATCAATGTACACATATTAATTAAACATTTGACCATCCAACAATGAACTGTTGGAGCCTGCCCTGTAAGTCCATAAAATCTTAAAAAGTAGTTTTGCAATGATTTCTATTAACACTATCTCTAGAATATTACTCACCTTTTATTTCTGTTTTTAATCATTACAAAGGTCATAGTGAAAAGTATCACAGAAAGTATAAATAAAATTAGTGAAAAGCAGAGTACCACAGGGAGAATAATCAGTTGATTGTTATTAGCACACAAATCATTATCTGTATTTAAGGCAGAAGTTCCAGTAGTTGTGTTATTCTCAATGTGATAAACATCTAGTGAAAAGTTAAATAATTTACTAAAAATAATGACTTTAAATAATATAATCTACTAATTTATAGCATGAACTTTAAATATATCAGTACTGCAATTCATTGCTCATGAATAATGTTAAGAATTTACAAAAAAAAAAATTAAGTTGCTTATTTAGTAAGTTGTAGAATTAACAACTAAAGCCCAATGAATTTAAAACTAAAGCCTAACAAATGCAAATTAATGAGTATAGCTAAATTTGATCATCTGGAATGAATTTCAATATGGAAAAGTAATAATGTAATGATGAGATCAATTCATGATGTCAACACACACTTTGTGAAATGTACCAACAAAATGTACCAACAATTTTTGAAATGTTATTTCTTTTTTTACAGACTATGCTAAGAGTAAAATATCACCAGTTGTAATTTACATAGCTATTAATTAAACAAACCCGAGGCATAATCAAAAAGGATATTTTTTCATAATTTTCTTTGGAAACAATTATCAAATAATTATAGTTTAAATAAATGGGAACTTTGTAAACCAAAATATTAATTAATAGACTTTACTTAGTCTGAATTTGCATAAAATAGTTACAGTCAATTGTGGATTTGAGTTCGGAGATATAATGTTTGTTAAATTTACATCTACTCCATCTAGCAGAAGATAATTATGTTAACAATAGTAACTACAATAGTATTGGTAATTTTATTCCCTCATTATATCCAAGTTTTACTATCAATGTATAATTACCTGAAGTACAATTTATTTCAGATGAAGTAACCTTTATGCATAATATAACGTTCAATAAACTGTAAGAACAAATATATGTGTAATTATTATTTAACTGCAGAGATATTATGAATATTTCCTCCGTTAAGCAATTAATTATTGATATATTTCCTTCAACAAATTCTTTCCCACAGCCATTAGTTCTGAAGGTTATTGTATAATCTTCCATATAATTAATTGTCAGTGGAACTCTAATGATTCTATTATAAAAGTTAAACATCCCATGTCTTGAAGATAAAGTGACGTTAGTTGGTGATAATGAAGAATTAGTAAATTGTAAGACATGACTGGCTCTCATTTCCAGAGGCATAAAATTTGTTATAAAAAACATATTAAAATTTGGCTTCACAGTAGCTACAAGAGGATAAAATTATATTATTCTTACACATGTTTATTGAAGACTCATATAAAACTCAAGAAGTGTCAAGCATCAGCCATATTGGTATATTACAATCCATATTTTACCATTGAAGGTGGATATAAGCAAGTGACAAACAAGCTGACATGACACATGACTTGCTTTTCGGTTCATCCATTCCCATTCACTTGTCAAACATCTATTCAGACTTTTTCCCCCAAAATGTATTATTGGAGGATTGCATACTTATTTGATGCCATAAGAACCCTAACATAACTGTACACTAAGTATAAATGTTGCAGTTAATCTTATCATTTGTAATTTATCTCTAAAATTCTGATAGAGATGTGAAAAAATAGTGCTCAAGTAGATCGTAAAGTTCTATTTTGTGACGTACCAATTAATATATGCATAAGAATACTAACTGATTCATTGGTTTTATGTGAAAGAGGTCAGCTTGTGATCTGAGTTATTTTATCACAGTGATATGACAAGTAGCCTGCAGAAGCCACATCAATTGATAATTGGAAATATTTCCTCAATTAATCCACTCGTATATTAATATTGAGGCATTATTACACAAACACAATGTGGTTTATAAGCATATAAACATGGATACATTCTTTACTTGTTATTTAGTTATTGTATCCTGTGTGCACTTTCTAAAAGCCTTAACATAACTTTCAGTATCAATGTTATTAAATACTTATTTTGTTATGGTTACATAAAGATGGTTGTGATAGCAATGTTCACAAGATCAGTGCTGTGGTATACAACTACCAAAGCACTATTCAAACTGTATGAAACTTGGTATAATAGAAGACTTGCACGATGACATCACTTATATCTGGCCACACCCACTTATGATATCACAGTCCTACCTGCACTATAGAAAATGTATTGGCTTATCCTACTGCTCACTCTATATTTTGTTGCAGTGGGCTCACAGGACTGAATGACAGGTTCAGGAGAGATATCCGCTGCTAGTAATGCATGTATACCAGGCATCAGGTGCTAGCTGGTTGTTTAATACACATTTCTTATTTTTTCCCCATAACTCATTTAACTTTGGTCTCTTACTAATAAGAGCTATCTGATGGTTTATTAAATTTTGATGTAAGAGGTACAAAAACAAAGATATGGCCAAAAATACCAAATACAACAAATAATTACTAATTAAGAATTAAGTGATTTACACATTTAAGCAATTTTTACCATGTTCCCCTAGGAGGATTCCTTACGAAAAAAAATTTGTTATAGAGGACACTATAAAGAAACATAATCAGCTAACTTGGCTTTTGTTGCAGTTCGTTCAAGGTTGACCTATAATAATTCATGTATTATATTTGCTTTACTAAACTTTCTTTATGATTATTTATTTATATAATAATTTCCTCTATTGCAACTTTCTGTATAAAAATATTACTTTTCAATCAATCAGAACTACGTATTTCTAGAAATATTAGCTTCAAAAATTATTTTCATAAATTAATATGGCTAGATGCTATATTTTTTAACTTCTATAAATTTATCACAGGCGAATACATTCTGGCAAATACTTACATTTAAGATATTCTAATAACATAAAAGAAGCTGAGTAATAATACTATACTAACTATAGCAAGCAGCCAAAATTTTAATTTTCATACTTGGTTCTTTCTGTATACAAATGTGTGTGGTTTTTTATGTTTCCCTGTTCATACTAAACAAACTAATTTATTGCAATGTAAGCTGTTGTTTTTTAAACAGAAAGAAGGAAAGTATATAGCTAGTGGTAGATGTATTAATAGTCAGGTATTAAAATAGTGTTAGCATTGCAGACATTAGAGAGTAATACAACAGAAAAACAAACAAACAAATAATAGACAATTTAGTAAATTAGGAACGAAACTCATTGTGTTTGGAACAGAATTCTGCAAAAGTTTCTGCTATGACTTGAATGGAAACATGTAGGATTTGCATTGTAATGTGTTTTTGTTCACTACACTTCTTTAATGCTGAACTATAGCTTCATTATTCATTCTTAACTTAATTGTAAATTATTCATTAGTTTATCTCACTCCCACACGAAATAATTACATTATAATATTATTAATAGTATGGCGCGTAAGTTGACCATTCAAAAATGAATGGGAAAAATCGCTGTTCAATTGAAATCGCACGGGGAAAGTGAAATAACGCGAAACTAATTGAAATACCTCAGTAACTAAGTGGAAACTAAGTGAAATAACTCAGTAGCTAAGTGAAATAGTACGGGTAAGTGCGCACGTGTAGAACGTTAACCTTGGAAACGTACAGTTCGAGTAGTTTCTAGCAGGGGACAATGTGCAAGAGACTTTTAAAAAAGCTGGCCTACTATTAGCGAGTGATAGCACGGATAACCTGTGCTATTAGGGATCAATAGCACTCGTAAAGCAATTGAAATAACACTCAGCTTCGCCTCGTACTATTTCAATCATTACTCGTGCTATTAATCCCAAATAGCACGGTTACCCATGCTATTACTCATACAAATATTATATTAATATTACATGTATTTTAACAGAATTATATAAACTGAAATTTATAGTATTAAATAATATATTTGTGTATTTGTTAATCGTGATGCCTTGTTCTATATGTAAATTCCTATTCCTGACATACATCTGGAAATTCAATCAAAATGTAATCACTTACAAGACCTGCTCAATGTCATGGGTTATAGTCTATACTTTCATGACCTTAATTTTGCTTTAGTCTTAAAAGTTAAGTTAAGATACAAAGTCCATTTTGCTACCTATTGTTCATATAAAGCTTGTATTTCTTACAGAAAAGTACTTATATATAATACTACGTGAAAATAAAATATTAAGAAATTCTTAAATAAATATTTTACTTAATTGACATAATTATTCTTACCCTTTACATTTACAAGTAACATAATCCGGTTGCACCATACTTGAACTGAAGCAACATTTTCAAACAATGTAAACTCTAATTGAGAGTGTACATGTGAAGAATCAATAGATATAAGTCTAGTTGACACAATAATATTGTTATTACTCAACAGAGGATCTGTGGCATTAATATTGTAACCTACTCCAGCTGTATAGTCTCTCATATTAATATCATTCCAGTTCCAAACAATTAACGTAGTTCCCCTTTCTATGCAAGACAAAGTGTAATTTTCACCAGAACATACTTCTAACGTAGGAGGTGGTGGAGTTAGTGTAGTTTCTAAAAATGGCAAAGTATTATCATAATGATTGGCAAACCAGTGAGACTATTAAATTACTACTAAATTAATGATCTAATTGTTAATATTATATACAATGTGTTATGTGAATGAGAGGTAATAAATGTTCACGCTTTGTAGCTTTTGCTGACAATTTCATTTAGTAAGCCATACCATATTGTCTGTGAATCAAATCAAATAGCTAGTGGTGTTGCTTGGTATCGATAATATAATTGGTGTAGTCTAGGCATAGTTTGGGTGTGATCACTAAGTAACACACCTCTTAATAATTCTGCCTACACCCCTGACAAAAAAAGATAGTGAATTTGTTAATAGTTTTCTGTGTGCTTCATGGATATTTGTGAATGTTACTGCAACCAGCGTTCTTACAGACCCGGTAGGTAAAGGGTTGAAATGCTAATATTATATCACTGTTGTGGTGGTCTAAAAATTAAAACTTGCTATGAATATTACTAATTTGAAGGAACGTATGTTACTGGTAACCCCTTGAACTTCCCCTGCATATACACCTCTGCTTATAACACTTATATTTTATATTTTACTTGGTTACTTTAATATTCAAACTATTGCAGTTATAACTACTCTACATTTTCTCTCTCCTATAATTAAAGGCTGAAATCACAGATTTATTTGACAAAATCCAGAATGTAAGTGGGATTTGCAGCCCTTCAAGTGCAACAAAGTGGTCCTCTTGGTAAAATATGACCATCCTTTGGCCAAACAAATTTTAACACAATAGTGTCAACTTCTACCACTTGCTAATATTTGACTTATCATATTGTGTATTGAGTTACAAGAGTTTAGGTGGGCCTAATGGGTTTCCTCCAGAGTTTCCTCCCCCCTTACTGCTTAGCTAACATTGTCACTAACTTACGAAATTAGGCCAAGGTACGTATCATCTGAAGATATACAAGGTATAAAATGATAAATCCCCTCATAATTTATCCAGCGATGAGAAGTACTAATGAAGTTCTCATCAGACAAACAGGTACCACAATCGCAGTTAGCGCAGAGGTTTCTGGGGACTAGTGGCATCGCAAAAAGTTCAGGTTCCAGATAAATTTGCGAAACAGGAAGCTGTGGACATCTGTACTGCATGTCTTTTAATTGTACCATAGCCATCATTAATTGACCTACTGTGGGATACTAGCAAGGACTGTCAGTGGAACTGGTGGCTTCAGATTTATCGAGGTACTATTACAACACTCTTTATCTCAAACTGTTTTAGACAATTGGGATACTGTGGCACATTATGATAAAACTGTACTGATTGAATTGGTTCATTTGTTTTTGAAATTCAAGTAGTTTATTTCTTTTCTTTTTTTTCACTCCGTTTTGAAGAATAATTTCTACTACCTGATACAATTTCCAGTCATCATTGAAATTTTCTCACCTGTTTCTTGTACTTGATCAGTATCTTCACTTGTAAGCAAAAATGCTGGCAACAAAACAAAAACAAACAAACAATTTCTCTACATTCAACCGTGAAGAAAAAATAATTTAGTGTCACCATAGTGTAAAAATTTATCTTTGATGTGACTTTAAATACATTGTTTAAGTATCCACATAATGGAAGACCATAATTATACTAGCAAGTTCCTTGCCACTTCAAGTCACTAGATGTACTTTCTTCCTGAACCATCTCAGGTTTTCTGAGTCCTCTCAACTCATGAATTCCCTTTTGCTCCTCAATATCTCTGTCTTTTCTGTGCATTTTAATTCACTTCTTTAATGAAGTAATTACATCAGTCAGCCATTACTCACCCGCTTCTATTCTTGATCTTTTCATTCTCCTACTTCTTAGCCATTCATTTAAACATGATTTTGTGGTGGATTATAGTTATCTACATACTGTATGTGAACACTCTTTCCCAACTGAATTCAGCAAATGAGACACACTATAGGTGATTAATTGTGGCAAGGCAAACCTCGGAATAAGAAAAGAAAATAAACAACGGAGAGTAAGGCACTTCAACAAAGCAAGCGGTACCAGATGATTTAATGGCTAATTTTATGTTATTAGACAATAAAATGTTACATGTCTCCTCTATTCTTGCTTTGAGATTCACAAATATTATGTTCACTATTAAGTATAACCTTTTCACTGTATTTTATTTTTAATTTCTAGCTTATCATTACCACAGTATTATTACAAAAGCCCTTTAGCTCCCTCTTGTGGTCAAAATGACCCCCCAATAAAACGCTTGTGTTGGGCACATTCATATACATGGGGGTTGTGTTCAATCATTGCGTACCCAGCATTTTAGATAGTGTGTGCTTATAGGAATTGAACAAGCTTAAGAAAGAAATATGTGTTGCATATGAGGTCATTTTGACCCAAAACATGTAAATTTTATTTGGGACTGAAAGGGTATATATGTGTGTTGTGGTTTCAATTATGATATAATTATAAAATGGTAATTAAGTGAAAGTTAAGTTGATTGTTTGTCATTTGTGATATCTAGTTTGAATGATCAAGCCTTAACCTGATCACTGTGAGTGGCAGTATGTTATTCATAATAATCATATCATTCACTATCCAAAAAAATATAAGAACAACTTTTGTAAGTCCCAAAATCATCGTGACAAGCTTTCATTTCAATTTTAACTCTGGATATCTTGTAAACAAAAGTTTAATTAAGCAGTAGCTTGCACTGTATTGTTCATAAGATAGAAAAATTATGCTTCCATTTCCAGCATCTGTTTAGGATAATGTATTAATTGTGGTCTTTTAGTTGGTAGTCACATGAATAAACAACCCACAAGCAAACTGTTATACAAGCAAATCATCAGGTTATCCGTGAAAGTGGATTGCCCTTACCCCCAAAATGTAAATTCCTGGATCACTTGACAAACCTGCTCCAAATGGGAATGTTCAAATCACATGACCACGGTAATGGTTTGCATAGGTTAGGGTAGTTGGGGCTAAATACACTGGTAAGGGTTCCAAATTAACGTGTGTGGTGGAAGCATTTTAGAATTGGGGGGGGGGGGTAAACTTAAAACACAAATTATTCATCAAAGTTGTGACATCCACTGCTCGTTAGGAAGAAACAAGTTTCCATTTTTGTTAGCCAGTGTCTCAAACAAACTTCAATCTTGTCTAAGTATCTTTATTGTGATGAAAATGTATTTATTATGAAATGAATCATGTGGGTTTGACAGTAAAAAAACTATACTGATGGTGTCACTGAGGTGAATCGTGTTTTATTATCAAAATCAGTACATCAATACACTGTACTTATCTAGCTATATATTTATATATATATATATAATTATATTTAATGTATATAATATATACATAACAAACTCGTTTGGTAATATTAAGTCAATCAGTAGGTTTATGTTCACTAAATTTATTTATGTAATGAGTTATTTTGTCTCAAAATGTCTGAACGTTTTTAATCACTTCAACTTTCAAATGCTGTTTTGACTATTCAATCATGTTTTTAGATATTTAGTAATATTATAATTAATTATAATTAAGCCATTTGAAAGTTATAGAATAAGTAAAGCTGTTATCATACAAAGTTCTCCACTTTCAACTATTAAATACTCCATAAAAATGACTCACTTAAGTTTTCAAAGGAAATGGTGCAGAAGTTATCTTTAACCAGGAAGTTATAATCAAACAAACCTTTAAAGTTTACTATTTCCCCCCTCCTATAATCCCCATCTGCACATGTAATTATATTGTGTTCTGCATAAAGAAATCTAAATTTAATTTTTCATAATAATGTAAATAATTATAATATTAGTCCATATAACAATCTTCACTGCAATAATAAATCATTTATGATATTTCAGTTAGCAAAATTCTTTGCATTCAATAATAATGATTTCCTTAAAATCCAATTTTACATTCCTGAGTGATTGTCCAAATATTGTCACAAAAAATAAAAATGATAAGGTACAACCATTTTATTGTAATTTAATTTTTAATTATTTTGCCTGATCCATGTCAAATTCCTCATCTAAACTGATATTAGATGTTAATTTAGATGACTAACTTTGACATGGATCAGAAACTGACAATTTTCTTGGCTATTTTTATTGTGATATGATATGAATCCTAAATTTCATATTCATATGGATGTTGTATGATCCTTAACTGTTTTCATAGATAATATGATTAGATAGCTTTAATTACAATACATCTACTTGAATAAACATGCCAAATTTTACAAAACAGCAGTGTTTGTTAGAGTCTTAGATGTAGGGGATAATTATTTAATCGTTTTACAAAATTTTGAGTTGTGGGTGAAAGGTAATTAGTATTTGTAGACAGAGTTCTGGCCATATTTACAAATGAAAAGGTTTCTGTTTACAACAATGCAGTTGTAAGATTTTATTAAATTCAGATTACTGAGTATAAAGATCTACTCTATTTTAAAACCATGTTGTTACTAAGTGCTATCATAGAGCTATAGCTATAATATATATATAACACAATATACATTTAACTTGAACAATTCATGATTCATAAAAATGTTATAATCAAAGCTTAGATTTGAACTATTTTGGTGATTTCTATTTGTAAAAAATAAAAAAACGTTTAAATTCTAGAGTGCAAAATTTCTAGAAATGTGCTTGAATAAGTTAAATGTTCAAGAAAATTGTACCATAATCAGATATTAATTTTAATATATAAGAAATTAATTTTTAGTCATACAAATAAATATAAACTGGAACCAATTTAAGACTCACCAACTAGTCCTTCTTCTGATTCTTATTCTTATCGGTTCCACAATAATGCAATATTTAGCACCAGAGATAGGATAATTATTACGGATCCAATAGGAATAGTAACAGTTTCAAAAAGATTAAAAAAGATTAAAGTTTTCACGAGTACAATTATCTAAGGACGAATTCAATGTCACTCTGTGCAAAACTGAAATACAATGATAATGATAAAGATATAAAATAAGATAATAATTATATTTTAAAGTTAATTGGTAAGAAAGGTGCAAAATAATTAACACTAAAAATAATTCCTATTAAAAACTTCACTAGCTTTTATTTTAATTTTGATATCTGTTGTTTCCCAAAAATTAATTAATGTATTAGCGACATATACATGAAATAGAATTTTTTTTTTACTTTTCTGCATGTATAATTATTGTTTAAACAAATTTGTACAGAAATGTGTATAAAAATGTTTAAATTGAGTGTTTAGATGCTAATACATTAATTCAATTCGAGTTTTTCTTTCTCTGCTGAATTCCATATGCTGCATTAGGTGCCACAGATGTCACTTCTTTTTCTGAGTCAACTTGTTCATATAATGGAATACTCTGATCTATCTGACCTCTTGCTTCAATTTTATCATCATCATGTTTATTGGATGAGCTGCATTACAAGTATGATAATTTTAAAGGATAAAAGCACTATTATGAATAGTTGATATTAATGCATGTGAATGTTCTAAAGATCAGTAATAATAATTGTTACATACAAGAATAGTCTTTCCTCAAAATATTGTCTTCCAATCAGTTTAATTGGCATAAATATTACATACTTACCAACTGGTCTTTCTCCTGATTCTTACTATTTCAATAACAAGTCCAATATTTAGTAAAATAGATATAGCAATTACTACAGATCCTATAGGCAAAATTATAGTCTGAAAACTACTAAAGTTTTCACAAGAACAATCGTCAAAGGAAGAATTTAACGTCACCACATTATTGAAGCTCTTCTTGGTATCTGAAACAAATGAGGAAATGTTTTTTCAGAGTAATACAAGCATAAAATTTACTTGAATCAATTAACATTCATACCAGTACTTATAGTTGTTATAAAAGATCCGTCTTCACTGATGTTGTTATCTTGATTGATAGAATTTATATTGTATAAAATATCCCCTATGACTTTTATTGAATTTATTGTTCCTTAATATAGTAAATTGAAAATCTCCAATTTCTGTTAAATTGTTACAGCAGTAGGTACTAATATATATATTATAAGAAACTCCAACTCTTGATGTGAAATCAATACACAAGTTATCTGTTGATATTGCATTTTTATCATTCTTAAAGTTTGTGGAAATATTAACATAATAAGTAAAATTCATGTTTAAATGATTACTCCAACTAATGTGAATATTACTAATATCATTCTCTGTAGCATTAATGACAATGCTGAAATTAACTGGAGTAGAGCAATCTGTCAATAAGGAATAAACAACAAAAAATATTAAAACTAAAGCATATTGATCTACATTAGTGTTCAATGTTAGTAAGCTTAAGTTACACAATAAACATTTAGTTCAATTTATCATTAGGTAATAAGTGTGGTAGGTTTCTCTGTTACCCCTTAGTTCATTACATACAATTGCAAAGTCATGCAGAATTTATGTAGTAAAAAATTCAGTGTATAGTAAAAAAATCATTTTTAACATTAATAAATGCAAGCTTAAAAAAACAATTGCTTATATTTTGAAGTAAACAGAAGTTTTAGAGTGTATCATATAAAATATTGATTATAAGCAATATATGTAATGAGATAGATACCAAAAATATATATAATATATATATCTATGATATCATTAAGTTTTGCTGTTTTTCAAAATAAATGTATAATTACATATCCACATGGTTTTTGTCATAGAATACATTTCTTCTGAGTTATTTTATTCTATAGTGTCCGGAAATCTATGAATCATACTTCATGGTTTGAAGTATTTTCTGAAGTTGTTTACTGGTTTAAATCCTAGACATTCATATAATTAATAAAGTTGTATAATTAGACCTACAATATATTATGTAGACAACACTTGTTGTAAATCTGTTTTCTTTTGAAGCACAAAAAATTCTTTCCCATGCTCATAAGAATTTAGTTATTTCTTCACTTGCCCATTCTATTTAATTCATTCACCATAGTCTCGAAATTTAATCTTAGTACTATTCATGTATATATTTAATAGTACAAACATTTCTGATAATGGACATTTTTTTTAACCAACAAAGTAACCATCAGAAAATAATGCACCTCAAGAAACTGTTATAGTATGCTGCACACCTCTGATAAGTTTAAAATATATTTTCAACCATCTAATAAAAATATACTTCATGTAACAAACACTATACAAAAAAATCACAAATTGAAAATGTGTGAAATTTGTTCATGGTTAGTTAATACTTCAGTTAGTCACGCACATGAATTTAGCTGAATATATACTAATGGTAGCACTGGTCCATACCCACCTTGACTAACCTACAACTTTAATCCTTCTTGATTCTTGATTACACGTCACATTAGCTGATAGAACATTCCCAGATAACGTAAATTGCAATGTTGAACTGACGAAACTATTGACCAGACTCAATAAAGTAGTGTTTACTTCTTCATTGTGGCTTTGAACAAGAGGCATTGGTATGTTTAAATTTTCAGCACGAAAATACCTCCTTGACATCATTCCATTAGAACTTCTCCATTCCCAATATAAATATCCAGTCCTTGATTCATTACAAGTTAGAGTATGCACTTGCCCAGGACAGACATTAATAATATATTCCGTTGGAAGAAGTGTAGCACCTGAAAAGGTATAATTGAAGTAGTTTCACATTTTCAATTAGTTAAATCACTACATTTGTCATCTATTTCATTCCATTATAATAATTTAGTGGCAATGTGCTGGAAACAAGCAAACACTGATATGGTAATGTGATATAAAGTAGAAAGAGGATGCAATTGCTTATGCATTTCCTCTATCCTTTATGACAGATATAACTTAGTATAATTATAGCAATTAGGTTAACAAACAAAGGATTTAGAACACATTAATTGTAGAATAGTTAATAAAAGCTTTAGAAACTTGAAAACAATAGAATTTCTCTCTATAGTGAAAATGTTTACTTAATAAAGATGAACTATTACAAAAAAAGCTTTACGGGCCAAAAAAGGGAGAATAATAATCTTGTTCAATTTTGTTATCATTGACAATAACTGCATTTGCATGTCAATGTTACATCAGATTTAGGGCATATTAATGTTATGTGTGCATTTATAGAGTGCAAAATGAAGTAATTAAAATTTCTTTGAATAATGTACCTACCTTAACTGTTGGGTGCTGCTGATACACTATAGAACTTTAATTTAACACGCCAAAAAATTCCTAACCCCTACTACCACTTCCCTTTAGTAATTAAATTAGTAAGGCCTGCTATACTGTTTAAAACATGTGAGGGTTTGAGTGCTAACTCCTGAGTTTTAATCACATTCTTTAATGAAGGTGGTAATTATAATCAACCTTTAGCTGAAGGAATTCTCAGCAGTCAAGAAGCTCAACTCTTCCTCCTTGGAAATCTAGATCATCATCTGGCTTTGTTATCTTTTCCTAGCCATACAGTTTACAATGCTACATGACTG
>WLWI01002697.1_pt1 | contig 15342 bp, 14 predicted proteins | sample 6701501 | NCBI WGS metagenome assembly WLWI01 (sample SAMN12718690, study PRJNA515312) | sponge metagenome | isolation source: marine sponge | host: Mycale hentscheli | place: New Zealand: South Island, Marlborough, Capsize Point | collected 2014-11-01
ATATATTATATGTATGTATAGATTTCCAAGACTTTTACATCTTCCTTTATACTGTTGAGTAGTACCGCTTGCTGCAGTCTCGTACTTAACAGACCACAAATTATGTGCTGTCAGAACACTTTTCAGTGTTGACTGGAAATACCTCATCTGGAGAGAAGCCATAATTTGTAGATTAAAATGATGACAACTGAGATTCTTTTGCATTTACCTTTCCTTTTTTTTAGACCCCTTTGATTAAGAAAGGTCAAATCTAGTTTTTATGAAGGATCAGAACTTGATAATTACAAAGTTAATACAGCATTGCTAGTCTTTGCATGTGTTCAACTTACGTGAAGAAGAACAGCCATTTGTGTTTTTTGCTACTATAGTTTAAGAAGCTGTAGAATATGCCAAGTGAATTGTGGGTCCAAACAAGTGATAATATCATAGATTGGGCTTATTGGGCTTAAAGTGCTGTGTAAACTTAGTATGACTTTCTGAGTAGTACATACATACTCCATTACTAATTGTACATGTTCACACATTGATGATTGCATATATTATTGTTAAAGCCTCGTTGTTTACCTGTAGAGAGCCTCAAACCAATTACCACACACACATAAAATATAATATATATATAATTTTCAGGAGCACAAATACAACTGGAACCAATCTCAGACATTGCTGAGAACTCCATGACGACTAGAGAATTCTGTGCCACCCTGAATAGTATTCAATTAGAGAGAAATGTCGTGGTAGACATCATGTTTGATGCTAGTCAGAGTTCTACCAATACTCAGTCAAGTATGCTAGCCATATTTCATAACACAATGTGTAATACTAATCTATCATTGCAACTTCTAGGTGATTTTATGCTGACCAATTCACGATATACATTTAATTCTGCCAATGCTAATGCCACACTCTGTGCAGTATTTGATCCAGTGGATGACATCATAGTTGAAAATAATGAACAGTTTACATTTCAGACCATCACATTTAATCCTGTAGATTCTTTTGTAAATGAAATGTCACTCTTCCAACTGGTCATAAATGATAATGATGGTAAGAATTTTAAACTTACAAACGATTAGAATATAGAAACTTAGTATTTGCTTTACAGTTGTATTGTAATATAAATATATATACCGTAGACTCGGATTGTTAAGTGCTCCCACAATAACTCCAAACGGTAAGGAAATGGGCACTTAAAGAAAAATGGGTGCTTAACAGCGAGTGGTATCCTAAAAACTAGAGCTGAGCACCAATTAGCAGTAGGAATGTCTAATAAAAGTTATAAAAACCGGGGGGAAACAGGCGCTTAAGAAAAGCAGTGATTAACCAAGAAGGGGCTCTAAACAACTCCAATCTAAGGTATATATATATATAGTACTTATTACATGAGTCAGAGTGTGATATGGTGAAATATTTCACTAGCAGGCTAATTTATTTTCAAGAGCTGAAGGAGAGTGAAAATAAAGCCTGAGAGCGAAATATCTAGCCATATCACTCTGACCAGTGTAATAAGTGGTTTATTCCACACTAGATATCTTCACTGAAGTAGTTTTTTGGTGACTCACTGGTGTAAAGTTGGTGAAACTCACTAGGGGCTCCCCACAACCCCAGCTTATATTATAGCAGCTGCTCTAACCTGGCTGGGTAGGCTCCATTAGAGTAATTGTCTATGTAGACATGTGTTTCTAATATTTTAGTTAACTTAAGCATCTATTCACAGCATTTTTTTCTTTATTTTGCCATGTACTATGTAGTTTGAAATAATAAACTAATGTTATCCTATAAGAAAGTGTTATGATGGTGCTTTATCAATAATTACAGGAGCAAGAATACAACTGGACCCTACTACTTCAACCATCCCTGAAAACGCTACAATGAATAAAGATCTATGTGCCACTCTGAATACTACTGAACTAGAGAGAGATGTTCTGGTGAACATCACATCTGATGCTAGTCTGGGTTCGGCCAATGCTCAGTCAAGTATGTTAGGTATATATGTAATGACAGCACAATATGTAATACAAATCTATCATTGCAACTTCTAGGTGACTTTATGCTATCTGATTCACTACTTACATTCAACTCTCTCAATGCTAATAACAGACTCTGTGCAATGTTTGATCCAGTAGATGACACTATAGTTGAAGATGATGAAATGTTTGTGTTTACGGTAAACTCAATGGATTCCATTGTAGGTGGAAATTCAGATTTTCAATTTTCTGTTTCAGACAATGATGGTAAGAGATTACTATTTTACACAAATCCAGTGTCTTTACATCTACTGGGCACTGATATTCTATCATTTGATCATTCCTACCTGTACTATAAATAATACACGATTCACGCCTACAATGTTATTATTGTTTTTATATAGCATTGCTAGTCTTGCATTATCAAAGAGCACATTTCCATTGAACAGGTTGCTTGGGTGTGGCATTATTTGAGATTAAGCTTATTTTGTTTAAGGTGCTGTGTAAACTTTGCTCGACTTTCTGAGTAGTAGATCTAGACTCAACTATTAATTTTACACATTCACAAATTAATGATTGCGTATAACATTGTTAAAGCCTCGTTGTTTACCAATAGAGAGCCTCAAGCTAATTACTGCAAATTTCTCAAAATAAAAGTGCATCTGCATTATGTATATATTACTATATCTATATATAATTCTTAGGAGCACAAATACTGCTGGAACCTACCTCAGACATTGCTGAGGACGCCTCAGAGATGTTATGTGTCACTCTCAACAATACTGGACTGGAGAGAAGTGTTGTGGTAGACATCGTGTTTGATGCCAGTCAGAGTTCTACCTATGCTCAGTCAAGTATGCTAGCTATATTTCATATGACAATGTGTAATACTAATCTATTATCACAACATCTAGGTGATTTTATGCTTACGAATTCACGACTTATGTTCAACTCTGCTAATGCAAATGCCAGACTCTGTGCAACATTAGATCCAGTGGATGACATGATAGTTGAAAATAATGAACAGTTTACATTTCAGGCCTCATCATTAATTAATCCACTAGATACTTTTGTAAATGGAATGTCACTCTTCCAACTGGTCATAAATGATAATGATGGTAAGAATTTAAACTAAAAAACTATTAGAATATAAGTTCAACTTAATATTGGCTTTACAGCTGTATTGAAATATATATATATATATATAATATATATATATATATATATATTCCATCCCTAGATATCTTTACAATGATATATTTAGGTACATGACTTGTGAAATAACTCAGATATTTCAAGGTTCACAGTTGTTATTTCATCACTGTATTGAGCAAGCTCATTACCCTAGTAGTTATAGCAACCTGCCAAGCTTATGGCTTTTACAGCTACCCTCCTCCTGTGTAACCTACTTAACCCCCCCCCCCCCTCCCCCTCTCCATAAGCTAGGGGTGTGGGTAGCCCCTACAATCAACTTTAGGCTGTGAGTTACCAGTCCTAGTGTGGAATAAACCACTTATTACACTCAGTCAGAGTGATGAGCAGGCTAATTTATTTTCACAGAGCCAGAGGTGAGTGAAAATGAAGCCTGAGAGTGAAATATCATATATCACACTCTGACTCGTGTTATATATATATAGGGTAGAATAAGCCACTTATTACACTCGTTCAGAGTGTTATGGCAAGATATTTCACTCTCAGGCTTTATTTTCACTCGCCTATGGGTCATGAAAATAAATTAGCATGGTCTTGAAATATTTCACCGTATCACACTTTGACTTATGTAGTATTACACATATATTCCATGCTATAAGATATCTTCACAATAGTACTTTTAAGTTCATGAACAGTGAGATATCTCACACAGGTGTTCACAGTCTGAATTGACAAGCTCATTACCCTCAAATACAATGGTAGTATTAGCAAACACCAGCTTACCAGTACAAGAACTATCCACCCAGGTCAAATCAGCTGCTAAAATATCAGCCAGGGCTGTGGAAGAGCCCCTTAAATGAACTTACACAACCAACTTTACAAGTTGAGTTACTAACCCTAGTGCACAAACTACTGGAGTGAAGATATCTCTAAGCATAGAATAAACCACTTATTACACTGTCAGAGTGATTATGGCAAGATATTTCACTCTTGGGCTTTATTTTCACTCCCCTATTGCTTGTGAAAATAAATTCTGCCAAACTAGATTCTAGTGAAATGCCATATCGTACTCAACTCATGTAATAAGTATTATATATACAATAAATCATATAATTTAAAGTTAATTGAGGAAATTATTACATATTTTTTGGTAGTAAGTCCTGAGTGTGCTCCCTCTCAATGTTTATAGGTGTCACCATAGCCTTAGAACCCCCGCCTAGTCTTGTGTTCGGTGAAAATCTTATGGGGCCCGCCAGCCTATGTATCACGGCCAATGCTTCAGCCTTACAAAGAAATGTAGCAGTTAACATACTTTTTGATGACACTCGAAATGTCTTTGCTAGTGTTGGTGAGTTAACAATACCAAAACATGACATTTTAAAAATCTACTTTTTTTTACTGTATTCACTAATACTTTACTTGGTCAGATGACTTCATGCTGCTTGATAATTCAACTCGTGTATTTAACTCCTCCACAATTGGAACACCTATGTGCTGGTTATTTCAACAAACAGGTGATACCATCCCAGAAGATGACGAAATGTTTTATTTAGAAGTGAGAGCAGAAAATGGACTGGACACCATTTTAGGTTCCAATACTTTCGATTTGACTATAACAGATGATGATGGTATGTTGTACTATATCAATTCTGTGAGCCCACTTAAGTTATGGGGGGGAAAGGATAAACAAGTTCCTTAAATAACATTGATATTTAAAAAAAATGCTAATAATTCATGCACAATATCTATAATACCTTTTGTATATATAAATATACATATATATATATATATAATCTGCTAGTGATAAGAATATCTACTAGTATAAAATATACAGGAATTTTGACGTCTTGAAACTTATGATCATCTATAAGAATGGCATGGGAAAATGAAGGCCAAAATAATAATAGAATAAAATTGTTTTGCTAGAAGGAGACAATTTATTTAATTGCAAAAAAATATGATAAATATTGAGTGCTTTGCACTTCTTTTTCCACAATGGCAGACTTGGGCCGAATTCCTTAGTCTATGCAGACATGTCATTCCAACACTATATAGTTAACCCAAAGTATTAATGCACCACATTTGTTCTTCTTTCTCACCTTCTCTCTTAATAATAGGAGCGTCTCTACAATTGGTACCTACTTCTAACATTTTTGAAGTCTCCTTGATGACTAGACAACTCTGTGTCCTACTCAATACTACAGAAATACAGAGACAAGTTGTGGTAGATATAATGTTCAATGGAACACAGAGTTCTACCTATGCAAGACAAAGTAATGGCATTGTGTAAATTTATAGCAATGCATTTACTTGGTTTTCATTCATATTTTAGGTGACTTTGTTATTACCAATTCCTCCCTCACCTTCTCTCCCAACACTAACCATCAAATGCTCTGTGGAGAAGTCGATCCTGTAGATGACAGCATTGTAGAAAACAACGAGACATTTGTTTTCCAAGTATCTGCCACCAATTCTAGAGATTCCTTCATAGATGAGATTTTGAATTTTTATCTAACGATATATGACAATGATGGTAGGTTATAGTCACAGAGCATGCCATAACTGTTTTATAATCATTTATTAAGCAATGCAAAAAAAAATGCATAATTTATATGAATGTAATTGCAGGAGCCCAAATACAGCTTGAACCAACCTCAGACATTGCTGAGAACTCCATGATGATGCTTAGAGAACTCTGTGTCACTCTCAACAATACTATACTGGAGAGAAAGGTTTTGGTAGACATCATGCTTGATGCTAGTCAGAGTTCTGACTATGCTCAGTCAAGTATGTTAGCTATATTTCATATGACAATGTGTAGTACTAATCTATTATCACAACATCTAGGTGATTTTATGCTGATTAATTCATCACTTTTATTCCTATCCTCCAACGCTTACAACAGACTCTGTGCAGCGTTTACTCCAGTCAATGATGCCATAGTTGAGAATAATGAACTATTTGTATTTACGGCATCATCATCAAATTCACTGGATTATGTTGTTGGAGAACCCCAAAATTTCCAACTGTCTATATATGATGATGATGGTAAGAATACATAATATATAAATTATTACAAGAAAAGCGGTCATAGATTTATGCCCAGTGTTGGGGCCTTTAATGTGCATTATATTTTAAATACAGGTGCCATGTTAGAAATAATTCCAGCCAACAACATCTTTGAAAATTCCACTCTGAGCAGAGAACTATGTGTCAGACTAATAAATTACTTTTCTGGATTACAAAGATCCATTCACATAAACATAGTGTTTGTAGAAAACTCGTTTCCATTTGCTGAAGCAAGTAAGCACACTTTGTATAAAGCATTACTTAGAAATCAAATTTGTAACAACTGCAATTTGTTGTTTGCAGGAGACTTTGTGATCAATAGTTCTGCTGTCTACTATAACTCTTCCTCTGTGGTAAATGATACTCGCTGCTTCGTCTTCACCCCAGTAGATGATAATCGAGCAGAAGCTGATGAGCGTTTTTATTTCAATATTTCCACAACTAATACACTGGACACTATAACATCAAATCAAGCTCTTGTTGATATTACTATATATGATGAAGATGGTAAGTCAAGTATTTAGTTATTCAAATAATATTACGGTGCATGTCGACTGATCTCAGGAGCTGAGTTTAATGCCAACGGTCTTCCTTATGCTACTGAAGGAAGCTTTCATGATGTTTGCTTGGAATTATCCACTATTCTTGAAAGAAATTCTACTTTTCAACTAGACTTCCAACTAATGGATTATGCCAACTCAAGTATGGCAACATTAGTCAGTGAACAATAAATATTATTATTTTTTCCTTTATAATTTTCAGATGATATTGACATAATAAACAGTGTCACAACATTTATCCCTGGGACACCAGATGGCAGCACTCCACTCTGTTTCAACATCAGCATTTTGGATGACAATGTATCTGAAGATATGGAGAGATTTGTGTTTGGATTTGCCCCAGGCAATAGTCGAGATATTGCTAGTCCTACTACAGTTTCTTTCAGCGTCTTTGATAATAATGGTACAAGGGTTTGTAATTTAAATATACATAAATCAGTCAATGGTAAAAAAATTTTTTAGCTGAAATGGAGTAAAGAGGATTTATGTAGAAAACAAAAGATAAAGTATTTTAAACGTCAACACAAAATGGCCAGTTATCAAAATTCAGACAATCAATGTGAAAACTTGCCACAGTCATATGTAATTATAGTCATGGTAGCTATGCCCTATTATTTAGAGGGTTAGACTGTAATATACATCAGTCTGGCTAAAGGTATTTGATCCAAATACTCATAGGCTGGGACCATCATGGCCTCCCCACTTTTTGAAACAAGTAATTAACGCCTCAAATCAGTAATGGTCATTGTAGAAATTTATGCATTGTAACTGAATTTGTTCAAGGTTCTGTTCATTGTCAAATGTATTCCATAAATTCATGGAAAAGAATTATACATATTTATTGTAATAGATATTTATAGTGTCTGAAACTATTTGAATTATGTGCCACACCCTCCTCTGATCTGGTCTAGCTAGCCTGGGTTTCCCACTTTCAAACTACTTCCGTCACCTATGGTACTAGCATGAACCAACGAGTCCAATAATTAGATTTCCTTTTTAGCTACAAAAATGTCTAATGCAGTTGTAACTTAATGAAGCAGGTCTATACTATGACATCAGAGGGTTCTTTCTCTTCATTAGGCAAGTATCTGCCTTGAAGAAAAATGTTCTCATTTATGTTCCCTTCCACTTTGTCCTCTTAATGCATTAATGCCAGGATGCTTGTGAAGCTGTATGTAACCCTAGAATGTTCTGTTCACTTGTGAATCCTCAATTTGAACAGTTTATTTACTGATTGTACACCATATAGTGTGAGATAGCTTGTACACAAGTATGGCTGTCTTCAAAATAGAAACCTGGAATCATCTCTGATCTAAGATGTCAAAATGGCTGTTTCTTGTACTACAACAGGAACTTGAGTTGAGAGCTTAGAGGGGTAATTAGTAAGAACAGTTATTACAATGGCTTCAGCACCTTAGAGTCTTGATGGTGGTATTGTGGTATATAATATTACATATCACTCAGTGGTCTTCACTCATCCCAACTCTTGTTCACAGACCTAATGGAATGTCTATATTGAACTCAATATTTAACAACTGGGAAATTATAATGAAGAAAAAAATAACACCTCAGCCAGCTTAAGGCTTTGTGACAAACTTTATGGGGTTCAAAATTTCTACTATCAGATTATTAGCACATTTCAATACACTCACACATACATACACATACAAACATACACATACATACTGCCCTTACACTACTGCTTGTACTACTACTACTAGAATTTTAAGATAGCACAGATTGATTTCTTGAGACATATGATATCCATGGTGTCAGTGTGGGAGGAACTGTACTTTACCCATGGGGTTTACATGGCCCATTCAGTCCTCTCCTTATCTGGCACCATGTGTGGAAACCACAAAGAGCTTAAATTTCTACCGGCTCATTCCCACAGTAGGAGCGGCTACAAATATGCTGCCAATTGCCATTGTAGTTATTTAGTGTCCATTCTTATTCCTCATCTTTACCCAGGGTCCTTGTCTCTTTATTTTTTACCCACGTGACTATTCTTACTACACAGTCTATTCTGTTTTATTGTCTACTTTGAGGCTGTGTTTCCATTTCTTAGCTGGCTGCCACAGATATTGATTACAAACTTGGTTTGTGCAAGTGATAAGGTAGCTAGGTTTCAGGTTGAAAGGGAGGGTTTTATTATTTGTGGTCATACAATAGACAAAAGCTTCGTGCCTCACTTAGCAATATCTGAACAGATGTTTCTCCTGTTACACTCTGGGCATCAGACTTTTTAGAAGTGATACACATGGCTGCAAGTTTAAGTATGGCGTGGCACTAAAGGTAAATGGACCTAATTTTTAACTACTCCTTCTAATAACACTCACTGTGAAGCTCAACCTTCTTATGCATCTTGAAATTTAGCATTTTTATGCATCTTGAAGCTTAGCCTTCTTTGTATCTTGAAGTTTAGCCTTCTTTGTATCTTGAAGTTTAGCCTTCTTTGTATCTTGAAGCTTAGCCTTCTTTGTATCTTGAAGCTAAGCCTTCTTAATGTGTCTTGAAGCATAGACAACCACCTCTGTACACGTTTGGAATTCTAAAAAGGAGAGGAAATAAAGAAAGTACCAGCTGAGGCATTAAAGTTTCAAGCTATCTCTTGTGATTCTTCCTGTAAGTGATGCTACAAGCCATATTCCCATTTTATTCTGTTTATACAATTATTATTATAAAAATCTATAAATTAATTAAAACGGCACCTAGCTAATAATTCAGCCGCGCGGCACGGCTCATCGCTCTGCGCGAATGTCTCTCCGAGACAAGAATTTCGCAAGTGAAATACGATCGCTGCTACTTGGGTGTGTTCCCTGGTAATTTTGGCTGCCGAGAATATTTTAAGCTTACAAAAGGTGAGGTTAGTCTACTGGTACGGGTTCCTGAACTTATATAAGTTTCCTGTTAGGGTGTTGGCTTTATTTCATTTGTTGAAGACTCTGCAGTGAGAGTGCTATTTCAGCGGTCAAGAGAGTAGAAGGTTCAAGGCCCCTAGTCATGGGTCTTCCACCAGTTTTTTTTTATTCTTATGGTTGGAAAGTTTTGGCTCTCTCACTCTACTTAATTATTGGACGTTGCTCATCTACTGATCCTCTTCCTACCGACCCTCCTTCCGACCCTCCTTCCAACCCTCCTCCGAGTGGTATGTTAGTCATAACGCAGCATAGTTGAATTCTCTCTAACATTATTGGATTATAACATTTACTGACTATTGCAAGATTTTTATTTTTTTATTTTCTGGCCTCTGCATTGTCTAGAATTCATTTACTTAGAATTCAGAATTATCCCAAGATAAAAAAAAAAGCTACCTGCTTTCAAATCTTTTTATCAACAATATGTATATATATATATATGTATTTATATATATAAGTTATATATATGTATATATTACAACATGTATATGGCCATTGTTTATCCCTGCCCTGCCCAACCCTACTAAATGAATCCTCCATGTCTTAATCTAATCATCACAGGCTATATATACCTTGGAATGTTAATATGAGTTCTTCTCTACTACGAAGGAAATTGGTAAGGGAATTGCTGTAGGCATTATTTAAATGCCTGTTTTGATATTCAGCTACTTGTGAAGACCGAGCCAATGCTTGATATTTTAACCCATTATATAGGCACAAGCATTACATCAAGTTAGTTTAACACTTACCCACTTCTCCAAATTTAATTTTTTTTACATTACTGTTACAAAGTATTTACTGCAATTAAAAAAATGATTGGAATAGCAACAGCTATCTTTGTTTTTGCTTCTTTATTTTTCTTTCTGGTGTGTCTACCAGAAACTCTACATATTCAGTCTCAAAATTTCTTCATGCTACAAACATTTGAATTGTAGCCGGAAGGGATTGTAAGTGTACCCTCAGTTTGGACTTTAGGGAACACGGTGAAAAAAGTGCTTACACTATGGTTTATTTTTTATAAGCACTTCTGAGTAATCTCTCTGTAACCCTTCTAAGTGTCATCAGACAGTTGAAAGTCTTACCTAGCAACTAAAATACCTCATTGACCTAAATATTTCAAAAAAAATGTTTAATTCATTTTATAGTTGATCAGAAACTTACTTGTCTATTATTTAGCCAATTTCCAATGGAGGTTTAGCAATGGGAAATATTCATAGCCTCAAAGCCTTACGCAAATATTTCTACTTATGTTTATGCTTCCTATTTGTCTTATTTATCACATTTGACTTGAGTGATCAATAAAGCAAAATTCTAATTTGTCAAATAGACATAAGTTTTCTTGGGTCTTAGTTGGGCATAGCTCATAAACAATACTACGACAATGTTACTTAGCTAGCTGCAAAATCAATAAAATCAGTGATTAATGCCTGTTTGCAAGTAGCACCATTCTTAGAGAAAATATTGCAGTTTCTTAGACAAAGTTTCAATAAGCTGTGCAGAAACCACAAGTAGGAGCTTCACTATCAATGGCATGTCACATTGAGGATTCAGTAATCATAGCTAAAGCTTTGAAATCTTATTCACGTAAGATAAGATTAAATTTTCAATACTATTTCCTGCTTCCTGTCAGAAGCCATAGAGAGACAGGGATCATCTTCTCTCAGTGCAGTGACTTAACACTCACCAAGGAACAAATGGTGTGAAGGCTTCAAGGAGAAAGCAATATGATAGGGGGGAAATACTCCTACTCACAATATATTTTTGCTCTGCAACATTTCAGGATTCTGACTGATTAGTAACAACCTTCATTTCTGTAATAGAATTTTTTAAGCAATGTTTTTAAATTTACAAAGCTTAATTATGACACCAGTAGTCGTGTTGGTACCATAAGCTTTGTACCTAAAGAACTGGTAGTACTTCTAGCTGTGTATAGGAAGTTGTGAGAATTTTGTGGTTTAGAAAGGTATTCCGCTAGAGTGTCCATTAGTGGAAGTAATCAAGTGTGAAATTAAGTTTGACAAGTTGCCTGTGATATCATGGATATCCTCTGACTTCATTTGTGCATGTGTATGCATGCATTTGTGTGTGTATGTGTGTGTCCATAGCATCATAGCATGTACTGTATGTAGGTGTGTGTGTGCGAGCCTGTGTGGGTGATCCACTAGGAAGAGGAAAGTGCTATAATTCACACCTAAAACTATAGAGTTTATAGAGGTGGTCATGGCTAGCATAAGTGGTGCCTTCTTTTGATGCAGATATCTTTAAATTGTACACTATTTATAAGGTTTTTTCATGGATTTTACAAAAGAATGAACCAAAGCAACTCCAATACCACTCGTTTGTTTCATATACTGTTTATTGCCAAGCCTGTTTAGCTCAAGTCACATATGGCCAATTTAGAAAAGATTCACAGAGTCATAGAAAGATTAAGAGTAGCCATCCATTAGTCCATCTAGCTTCCACTATTAAAATTTTCAGCCCAGATACAACGAAGCCCAGTGAGAATTTCTAAAAAGGTTGCAATGAGACGTGACTAAACGATCTCCAATCATACGAGGCGTACATTAGTTGTCAAGTTGCTATGTAATTAGGCTATTCACAAGGCTTCCATGTGTCTATGGAGAAATCATTTTATCAACATAGAATTCATTATTGCAAACTATCTGTTGTCAGTTTTCATTGCAACAATCTGTAGGCAAAAAAAATCATGCAGCATGGCAACCGCGGAATGTTGAAAACAAACTTGCTCTTTGTGACACCAGAGACTTGCCTTAATGGATACGTTAAATGGAGATAGAATGTCAAGTTTGGAATTGCAAATATTATTGATAGCAAACAGTTTCTAAGGGCACTGGTTCCCATTGCTGTGATCTCATCCAGCATCATCCTTACCAGCAGACATCAAAGCAAATCTCTGCTGATTCTTTTATAAATAGCTATACTTCTGGCCAATGAGTCTCAGTTGAGTTTCACACACTACTATAATTATAAACCAATACAACGTCAATTAAAAAAACAAGATGCTTCCAAAGGAGAAGCTTTTAACTAAGTTAAACATTCATCTTGTTACCATGAAGACGGTCATTTTCGTATCCAGTAGCGATTTTGCCCCTTGTAATTTAGCTTCACACCTACTATACCAGAAAGTATTTTTAACTGAAGTTTTGAGTCTAGCACCATGTAACTTGTCTTAATAACAATTGTGAAACATTTTTGACCATCAATAGCTAAAATTTTGTATCAAAATGCCAAAAAGCTGTCATTTGTAAACTGGATATGAAAGTCTGACCTTTTAATCAGTCGTTCAGAGAATAAAACAGGTATCTGTGTTTACTGATATGCTTGAGAGGAATAGCAAATAATAGATGGAATGTATATACAGTGATTTCAGGAGCTGGGGGAGGAATGATGACAAAACTGAAGACTGAAACACAAAGAGTTCTGTCTGTACTGATATGCTTGAAAGGAATAGAAAACGATAGATGGAATGTATATTATACAGTGATTTCAGGAGTGGGGGAGGAATGACAAAACTGAAGACTGAAACACAAAGAGTTCTGTCTGTACTGATATGCTATATACACATAGCACAAGTAGAAATGATACAATCACATGTGCAGCATAAAGAGGTTCACAATATCTCTAAATTGAAAGCTAAAAGATTAGTATTGGCTTGCTAGAAGCCATGGAATTCTTTGTGTTGTCTGAACATTCCCAGAGCTTATTCTCTGTGAAATTAGTAACAGATTTTCATTTAATAAAGTATGTTCCATAATTATAACCATATCAGACAAAAAATTATCTTACTTGAGGAAGAAAACATGCTACATATTTTTAGTTGGTGACTCACTTTTGTTGTAGATGTGATGTTTGAATTTGAACAAGCATCCAATGTCAGCGAGAACTCTACCATGACAACAATCTGTGTCACACTCAATTCAACAGGAACCATTGAGATGGACATCAATGTCACTATATCATTGAGTCGTTCCAGCAGCAGTTTTGCAACAGAAGGTAATGGAAGCTAAACATAATACTTAGTATAGGCCATGATCAATTCACTCCTATTTGCATTTCTCAACTGATTTGACTAAGGAATAGCTAGATTATGAGTTGTGGTGATGCCTTACCAGTTATAATAGCTACAAACATTCAGAAATGTGGCAAGTTATCAAAAGAAGGGATTCTTTTTTTTTTGGTCAAATTCTAAAGTGTTCATGAGTTTTTACCCCATTGAAATATCATTTATTGTTGTTTTTTTGTTTTTGTTATTGTTTTTATATTATTGCCTTCAGATGACTTCAATTTGAGCAATGATTTCCTCATGTTCAACTCAAATAGTAGTGGAACTATGTGTGCATACTTCATCCCAATGGACGACATGATTGTGGAAGACACCGAGTGCTTCTACTTCCAAGGAATGTCAGATGACCCCGATGGCATGTTTTCAAATGAAGCACAAGTTTGCATTTATGACAATGACAGTAAGTAATAATTAATACATCTTTTAATGTATCCATTTATATCATTACCTCAACCTTCGTATCGAGCTTGCTCTTATTTTCATTAAACTGATATGTTCATTACAAATGGTGGTTATTTTGTGGTGTCAATGTCAATACTTTAACATAACAAAAACATTTTTAATTACAAATAGGAGTGAAACTTATGATGATTACAATTTTTAACCCTCAGTGCACATGTGCGAGAGGGTTATAGTAGTCAGTTTGTCTGGCTGGCTGTCTGTCTGTCCGTCTGTTGATTTATAACTGTTGACCATAAATTTTACTCATATTTTTGTATATTACAGGGCGTTTATCATATTTAGAACAATTTATTTATACTATTCAGACCTTTCAGAATGTATTTTGGAGGAAAGTGATGCTAGTTGCTATTAGTATTTCACAGGATATATATATATATTATATATATATGTGCCATGTAGCAAAACAATAATTTCTTTGACATGTAAAACAAAAATATAACACTGCAATTGACACAGCACTACTTAGCGGCCGACCTATACTTTGGCCATTCCTACATCCAACACATGCCCACACCAGTTCCTTTGTGATGTAAAGACCTTGACAAAGAACAACAATGACTCAACAAGAAATGAGAATAAAGTGAAGACCTTGTAGAAGAATCATCCTAGACTCGGCCATTGTTAAGCACTATTCTAAGAATTTACTCATTTCAAAGAGTAGCTGTCCACTTATCCTCAAGCTCAATTGCTTCATTTTTTTATGAAACAATTTTTTTTATAGGAAAGTACACTCACAAATATAATATACTTTTAGACAGGAAATGCCAGTACCTATAAGCTGACCAATAATATGATCATATTTTTAACACCCTGTCAGAAAAGAGTAATGCTTTGAATTCACTTCCTGGTGTTGCTAGCTATTCATTCATCATATGCACTGCATTGATTGCATTCCCTCCACCACTAAGCCTTACCTGTCTGTCCTTTCCATATCATTCCAGGAGCAATGATCCAGCTGCTGCAACCAGACAGAGCTATTCAGGAAAACTCAACCATGACCCGCGATTTGTGTGTGTCACTTGGTATGGCTTCCATGCTGGAGAGAGAAGTGGCAGTGAACATTTCTTTTAATAGTGTTCCAAGCTCAATCTACTCCTTAGTAGGTAAATTTTACGTTTTTGTGTCAGTTTGTT
>WLWI01002698.1_pt1 | contig 15341 bp, 5 predicted proteins | sample 6701501 | NCBI WGS metagenome assembly WLWI01 (sample SAMN12718690, study PRJNA515312) | sponge metagenome | isolation source: marine sponge | host: Mycale hentscheli | place: New Zealand: South Island, Marlborough, Capsize Point | collected 2014-11-01
GTCAACATGGATGCTAAATTACCAATAGGAATGCATTGATATTATTGGTCTCAGTTTTAACAATGTGATATGTAACTATGCATATACAAGTACTAAAAAACAATCTAACCAATATCTGTTCATAAAGTGATATGTACCACTGCTAATCAACGACAACGCTGCCCCTGTATCGACCTCCATCTTGAGCGGGTAGGAGTTGATGAGTACCTCTTCTTTGATCACATCCTCCGCTTCGTTCTGTACATTGAACAGAACATAAGGGTTTCCATCGTCATGATGATCTTCGTCTACTGAGACTGCATATGTCGATCTTGTTTTATTCTTGAACTTGCACATTTTCTCGATGTGTCCTAACTTGTGACAGTATCCACATTTAGATGTTTTAAACTTGCAAACTGGAGCCAAATGTTCTACCCCACAGCGATAACAAACGATTTTCGACTTCTCTGCCTTCTGATGATAGTCTTTCAAGTCGCATTTGGGCTTGCTCTGGTAGTTTCCTCCAGGTGAATGTCGTTGCTGCGAGTATCGACGGCTTTCAGCGCGACCATGGCCACTTTCTTGCCAGTTCACTGTCGAAGATGAACCTGTTGCTTGACTGTTTTTAATATCTCGGCTTCCCTTCTCCGCCGCTTCAATCGAGTTAGCCAGTTCCAGCGCCTTTGCATAGGATAAGTTCTTTTCAGCTAACAGACGCTGCTGAATTTTGTCATGGTTGATTCCGCACACGATTCTGTCTCTTAGCATGTCGTTTTAACTAGCTCCATAGCTGCAGTGTTCTGCTAGAGCCCTCAACGCTGCTACATACACTGCTATACTCTCGCCCTGAGCTCTTGCTCGACTGTTAAACTTGTACCTTTGAACAATGATGGACGGTTTCGGGTCGAAATGAGTTTTAAGTACCTCTACCAGCTCTTCATATGATTTTGAAGCAAGGTCACCCGAATCTACTAAGCTCCTTAGTAACTTGTAGGTCGCTGGTCCGACTGCCGATAACAGTATCGAACGCTTCTGTGCTGCGTCATCAACTTTATTTGCAGCAAAATAGTGAGTCATTCGTTCTCCATACAAAGTCCATTCTTCCTTGTGCTGATCGAATTCGGAAACTCTGTCGTGAACAGCCATAGTAAGTCCAATTAATCCTCGTTGCCAGTTGTTATAACCCGATATGCACACTGTTAATAGTTACTTGCTAATTATATCAAAGTCTTTAATCAGGTATAACCATAATATCAAATACAAAAGGTGATAGCACAAATGAAAAATGACTGACAATGACTAACTGGTGAAATGAGATAGAACCTAGGTTTTTAAATGCACAAAGGAATTCTGTAGTAAACCACAATACCACAAACCACAGACATGTAATTACACACAGTACAATTCATTGCACAAGTCACAACAGTACTTTTTTTCATACACTAAATTGAAGATATGTTATGTTCTAAGAGTTTTACAAGAGAATGCCCCAAAGCAGTGAATATATAATACTAAAATGTATATTGTAAATGAACCCCACATTTGTATTTATGATAACTTCATTGAAAATTTTATAAAGGAAAAAATATTTAATATATTATTGTTTTAAACAATCAATTAATGCATGAAAATGCAATGGTAATTATTATACCTCTAGCTATGCTGTTATGTACATTGTGTACTAACTTCAAAATAGTCTCTTTCTGAACACAATCTTCTGATTTAATCTTGACTACATTTCTATTATTACTCTCAGTTTCAGCAATGTGATATGAAACTATTCATATACAAATACTAAAAAACAACAACATTCAAACCAATATCTTTTCATAAAGCACAAAGATATTAAGTACTCACTGCCAGTAACATATTTAATAAACTGGATCAAATCAATCCACATATTAAAACCTGTCACCAATCTATTATCTTACTTGTTAGTAAATTCTTTTCTATTAGTCTATCTTTGTTTCTCAACTCTGAAGAATGAATCATTTCTGATACTTTCCATACTGTAGAAGGTGAAGTAGAAGAAGAAATGTGTACATTCTCTATAATTTCAAGAATATCATATATAATTTGTAGTTACTAATTCATTTAAACATGAGTATATCACAATATGCTGTGTGTGGCAGAAATGTCAACTGTAAGCTACCAATACAGCATAGATAGCATAGCTAAACTGTCACCAGATATTTCAAAACCTCCATATTAACAGGAATATGTACAAGAACACAAAGCAAGTGCATTTATTGATGCAAAAGCCAGGATAGTAAATGAAGATTTGATTAGAACAAAGAAAACATGAATACAGTGCTTCCAACTTAAAGAGTGGATTTTTTTAAACTACTGTATAGACCCTCACTACAGTCATTTAACATACACATACCTTTTCTTCATCATCCCAATAATGTTTACAATAGTAAAACTGCCTGTTTAGAGAATGGAAAATGGAGAACAGCACTTTTCTCATTCACATTTACGCCATTTTTTTTACGCCATTTTTTTTACGTCAAGATTTTGCGGTAGTTCGTCATTAAACTTAGCTAGTTAACGAGCTAAGGTCGAACGGTTATTTCCCTGAGCAGTAAGACGTGACTTTCCCTAACTGACTCCAAGCAGCTGTATGGATTCTCATCGTTCTGCAGTAAGCGAAGTCGAAATCGGTCAGAATTGTTGGCTGATATTACTAATTTGGAGCCAAGCCTATCCAAGAGGTCATCTTTTTCAAGAGCTGAAGAAAAGCTGAAGGAGTTTAATACTCCCAAGTCTCCCAGCATTTGGTATTCTGACATCAGGGCGATGCAGTTGGAGTCCTACGGGTTTTGCAGCTCCAGACAGCAGCTAAAACGCTAGCCGTGATAGGCAGTAGCGCCGTACAACTTGATACCTAGGGCCTTAGATACAACCGACCGTAGCTAAATCAGCCATACCCGTGCAACAATTAGCGGTAAACTGGCGCCATCGTGCCTTTATGACAGAAATACGCATGCGCTATTTTGTGGCGTCGCGTTTACGAGTATTAAAGGCTCACAACCCGCTTTAAACGTCATCATTTGATGACCCTTACCGTTCGAAAAAAAATTTTGGTGAAAAACAGCCACAACTCACTTAACTTTCAAGGTATAGCTACCAAAGTTATACATAATAATTTTAAGGCTATTTTACATCATGTGTAATTTTTAGAGATATAACTCAATGAATTAAAAAAATCCAGGTTTAAACACTTTTTTTTCTTAAAATTTAAAATATTTCGAGATTCAAATTTCGTGTGCCCACAAAATTAGGCTCACATGAAACTTCAGGTATTAAAGTATCAGTATACAAAGTTATAGAGATAAGGAAAAATAATTTCTCTTTTTTCAGCTTAAACACTTCCATGCAAATTCGCTGACTTGAAGCTCCCAGTTCCATCACCTATAACCACAAAAATAACCACAAACCCACAAAATTGTTTTGTCTGTATGTTAATATGACATTAATGTATAATAATACAAATTTTTAGCTTTCTATTACATACACATACTTGAGAAATTATAGCAGAATTAGCAACCTTAACCAAAAAGCTAAAAAATCCACTCTTTAGGCTGGAAGAGTGGTTCAATTCTCAAACTTTTTGTATTCTGTATTGTTCACACTTGAAAGAGATAGAATACAGGTAATGAGTAAATACAATAATGTGACAGGTCAAATTAATAAATTTTCATATTTATAACTTAAAATAATCTGCTGAAGACAATGTAATTAGAATTTTTTATAGTTGGACATGTCCAATGTACTACAATGGAAAAAAATGCCGGGGACCTTGTAATTAGCATATTTTATAGTTGGACGTGTCCTTTTGATTAAATTTAAATGAGAGAAACTGCCTGGGACCATGTAATTAAAAGATTTAATGGTTAGAAGTGTTTAAGTGGACTAAAATGAAACACGAGATGCTGCAGTCGACCATGTAATTAAGCATATTTTATAGTTGGATTTGTTTAGTGGACTAAAATATTAAAGTAATACCACGTTCTTTTTTATTGAAAATGACTCGGCTAAGGTTTTAGATAATTAAATTCACTATATCACTTAATTAACTGAATACAACCATCAATACAACAAAATATAGCCCATGTAAAACATTTATTTTATAATTGATATAATTTTATTCTTGTAAAACTTACTCAGTCTTACTATTGTAGTGTCTGCTAGAAGCTTATCATGTTGATGACGCCCTCCAAATATTACGACTTCAGTGAACTCAGACGAAATGACAAATGCAGCAGCACAGTGACTATGTCTAGGCTGTGACAAGATGGTGATCTAAAGTACAAAATATTGAACAATAATCTCGACACTCAATTTTCCATTATGATTTCTAGAATATAAATATAATTTATACAATTCAAACTTTTTTGCATGAATAGTCAGATCAATAATTAATTTACAAAATACATTTTAACTTTAATATAATTATCTGAGATGGCAAATAGTCTTTCAGTTTTTCTGTTTGAGTGAGAATATTACACAATAATGTTTGTATTTAATGGGTCAAAAAATTTCATACAGTTTTTAATGATTCAGTCATTCTCCGCTAAAATAATTATAATTAACCTTTGAAGAAGACTTCGGCAAGAAGTTGAAACGTTGGGTTAAATTTTAATTAACAATATTATGGCTGTTAGAATGAGAAAATTTTCTATTTTTATACCTCTTATAGTAGTTTATTTGTTGATAGACAATAAAACTCTATAAATGTACTTTCACATTGTTGTTGATAATTAGTGAGTCATTTGTTAGCATGTTGTATTTACTTCTACTGTATAAATCTAACATTAGTAATTGAAGTACATGTTGTTTTAATAAAAACTAAAATAGACGTAGCACTTGCATTGCAATAGCTGCAATGGCTTCATTTATTTGTTATTTCATATATAAAATTATTAATAATTACCACAATTAAGATAAATCTAAAATATGAAAACAATCTGGTCTGAAAATTTCTTCATTAAAAATTATGCCATAAGCTGTTGCTATAGTTTTAATATGATGCATCTCGGTATCTTTTAATAATAAAAATTTTCTAAATATTGAAATCATCTTAATAAGTGATCACCTATAGATGAGGCCATATCTGTAAATGCCTTATAGTCTTTGAAACTGTGCCTAGATAGATCTGTTGCTCTGAGCTTTACAACTAGTGTTAATTTTGTGTGAACTATCTAGCATGAATATTTTGTGTGTATCATGTTTAATGCAAATATATTAGCAATGAATCCCTAGTTGTCTTTTGCACTCTTTAGTAATAGTCATAGGCTCCAACTCTCCCTGATTTAAATTATTGCTGTTCCCTGAATGTTCCTTGTTTTGTCTGTGAACAATGTCAGCTAGATGATATTAGATCATTGTTGAGATTTTGCTATTTTATTTTAGAATAATATTCACCTATATTATATTACATCTCAGTAATAAATCATAATAAAACTAAACTTCACTCGTTTCCTTATAATAATGATGTATAATACAATTAGTAAAGTGTCGAAATGTACGTAGCAAAAAAGAAAGAACAAGAATATTTGCAATATATATATCGCATCTTCTACATTCATCAAGTTATCTACTCTATGAAAGGTTAAAATTCTGAAGCTATCCCGAAAATAAAAGAGTCTATGAATATTTCAAGGTATCATCTTAATATCTAAATAGAAGGATTTAACTTTTTTGATTAAGTTTCTATAATTTACATTACACAACATTTATTAAATTGAGGAGCAAACAAGTACATTGTACACAATTAAGGTTCTTTATAATTATACATATTTTGTATAAATAATATTATATTTGAAATTTTGATTAACATTGTACCATAATTGTGTAAAATATCAATCCTTCTCACATGATATTCTTTTAAAGTATTTGACTACCTCAGTTTGATGAATAACAAATATCTTAAATATTATATAGATTAATTGTTTTATCAATATTTATTAAACCTAGTAAACATAATAAAGTCAATAATTGTATCATGTATTTGACTGATTATAATTTTCTATTAAATTAAATTTTAAATCCTGTAACATATGTCATAATTATACATTCTCTAATTAAAAAGTTGATTTGTTTGTATGAATAATTCCAAAAACATTTGAATTTTCTCAACTAAACTAATGATATAATCTTACCTTTTGCCAACTTTGTGCTTGTACATTGAGACTCCAAACATCACTAAAAGTCTCTTTGCCGTTGTGACCACAAATTACTAACAACTGTGGGCTGTTGCTATTATAATCAATACAAACAGCTGCATGTCCACCTCTAGGAGATGGTTGTAGGGCTCCATCAGGATACACAAGTTTTGTAAACAACTAGAAAATAATGAAACAGAATTAAAAAATCTTAAATGCTTAAAAATTGTTAACACCAACAGACTGAAGTAGTTGTGTACATATTAAAACAACAACCAGCATCACTGCATTATACAGTCATAATAGCATGAACAAGATTATTTGCTCTCATAGCAAAAATGTAAACTATATTGCCAAATATAAAATGAGGTAAAGTAAAAACAAATAAATCTATTATACATGAGTTTGATGGTCTACAGAGACTGGAAAAAAAATATTAAACCAGTATATAAATTTTGGAAGATTGAAAAGAATTTAGGTGAAAAAAGTAACATAAAATTATTTACTTAGTCCATTTACATATCTGCTCAATGTAAGCTGTTATATAAATGACCTCTTAGTACAATAACATTTTTTGTGAGTGCAGCTGCCTCCTGACCTTTTACAAGCACAAAATACACCCTCTACAGTACTTTCTCCCCATTTATCTTAACAAATTTACTCATTAGTGGTGGCTGGTATAACCTAACTGATTCCATAAACGAGATTATTCTGATCATTATAATGTTAGCATGATTAATAGATTCCAGTTCTATATTACTGAAATTACATGACCTACATTCCACATTAAATTTGAAAAGGAACATATAAATATTGATTGTATACTACTTGAGATGAGAAATGAATGTGATAATATACATATAGTAATTAGCATTATAATGTGACTGTCCAGAACAAAAACGGATGAAATACTAAAATCAAGAAAGAAAAATATTCAAACATAAAACAAACAAATTTACAGAAGTATTTTATAAAACAAAGAAAAGGATAAAAAAGGCTAGGGGTTGGAGAATTATGCTAAAATATTTTCTGTTATTATGTTATGCTCGTAATGCTCATTATTTAATTATGCTACTTCAAACTTCAAATGTGTTCATATTATGCACATTGACAGAGTTTGAAGATCACCTCAACCACAGTCACACTAATAAGAATCCCAGTACATATGACTAATCTGAATCATGATGTAGCCACTGTTGATATGTGAGTTTTTTATCTTTATCCGGATAGGCAACATTGCCTGATCTGATAACATTTATTTCTTACAGAAAGTTATATTGGAATCTTCAAATCGAATTACCTATATAGAGGGTATTTAGTAAACTCAAAGATTCATTTAATAATACTAAGTCCCAAAAACAGTGTCTGGAAGATAACACCAAATTGTGATTATTACATAAAAATAAAAACTACATTACTTTTTCCAAAAACTAGCTCCATCATTTTGGTCATAATTAGACTAATTATGTTAGCATATGCTAGTATTTATAAAATCACTTATTAGGCTCAAAATTATGCCACCACAATTTACAAACCCACACTTAATCATGAAAAAAAAATGAATCTGATATATGAGAAATTATGAAAATACAAAGATATTTAATCAAAATTCGGACTCAGTGTATCAATAAGTATAGATGCATTCTTTAGAAAATTGCAGTTATTGTGAGAGTACGAGGAAAAACATTGACGACAACAATAGATTATTATTATAATGTTTCCAGATTCAGGTAAGAATTACAGTTGCTATATAAATGAGGGCTCATTATGCTTGCTACAATGTTTTGATGTATTAACTTACACTATCTTGAACATTAGATCCACTACAACTACATCAGAGTAATGTTAATCACCAGTCTTGTTCAGTAATTAACCCACCACATCCTCAGTGTCAGTAAAGTATAAAGAATTTAATTAATCACTAACAATAGTTCACTACTAGTTCATAACATGAACTCTACATATCAGTGAGTAAATGCAACTCTCAGCTAAAGTGTACTCTTCACAATATATTCTAATAGCAAAGTATTCCAACACATTTCATGTAATTTAAATATTTCATACATATATACATGTAAGTGAGGAACTAATGTTATAATAAATTGTAAATGGATATAATATTGTAGTATCACAATAGCAAAGTTGCAATACTATATATAAAGTAACTTATGATAGACTAGTAACAAAATGTATTTCATGAAAATTAAACGTATTTTCTATGTTTGCCACATTACAACAATTCTTACCATCTGTGTCAAGTCTATGAGGTATGTATCATTGCAACCACTAGTACCATCAAATCCACCAAACAAGACTGCATGAGCAGGACTAATACAGGTGAGAGTAAAAGCGGATCTAGGAGAAGGTCGAGTTCCAGTAATTAAGGGAGAAGACCATGTGCCTAATTAGGAATATTAATTAATTATTGTACTAATGAACGAACTAAAAATTCGTAAATTTTTTCTGAAATATCTTTAAGATTGGACCTAGAGAAACTAAAATCCTTCGTAAAAAAATATATTTAACTGAACCGCTTCCCATATGGTTTGCTTGATTGTAACTAATTTGGAGGTGTAAACACACACATGCACACACAAATGTAATCTTGGCAAAACTTGTTTAAGGGTCAGTAATGATAATAAACATTGACTCTATTCACGTATTAAAGGAATAACATTTATATAAACCTGAAATAGTGTAGACATGAACTAATTAAAGAGAACACTAAACTACTTATTAGGTTTAGTTATTATCAATAACACCAGCTTTGTGTCGGAAAATAATAAAGCACTTTTTTTAATAAACTTGTCATAGAATTTAATATTCCTGAGAACTACATGTAACAAAGAGAAACAAAATAGACCTTTGCTCTATTCTTTTTTAGTAAGATATTCCAACATGCCACAATTTTATGATAATATAGTGAAACAAGATGTCGTATGTACCATATGTACATATACATTTACATAATGTCTGAATGTCAATCAAGTTACACTTGTGAGTGTCTTGGCTCACTTTACTCAAAACAACCTTTGTAATAAATACTACCTAAACAAATTGAGTATCCAATTCGACTAATTGAACCATAATGTATTATTATTTACATTTGTAATTTCAGATTACTTCAAACTTTGACACAATTGAGACATGATACTATACTAACTTTGATTACATTCTTATTAATTTTATTTATTTTTTTAATTGTTATTGATAAAACACATGTTAATGACTTTATCAAAATTACTAAACACATTATTTTGTCATGAATAGGCTATTCAATGTTGTAACACTTTAGTGCATTAAAAATTTTATGCCACTGAAGTGGAAATAACCATGTCTGTTACCATAGGTATAGCTAATAACTCTAAAAATACATTATTATCTCAGAAAAAATATATAACACATACTTATCATCAAATCTGTAACAATACTATTAATATACTTAATATGATTATAACTTACTTTGTGAAATATTATATATATGAATTTCGTTTGTCAAGCCAAGACTAACTTGATACTCAGTAAATTGTGATCCTGACTGCAGTTCACCTGTTGGTATACCAAGGCCTCCAATGATAATCAATGTGTTATTATAATGTATCATTTGGCACCAAGTTTTTCTCATGGGTCCACTATCATGTTGGGGTGAGAGCTGCGACCATGTCATAGATCTGATGTCTAGCTGATGTAATGAAGCATGGAATGAATTACCATCATGACCACCAAACAAGTAGAGAATGTGGTCTGAATAAGCTGTTGCACAGCCATATATTCCAGGAGGTGGAGTACCAGTTGTAGCAAGTTCTTTCCAGGATTCTGTAGAGCACTCATAGTTTTGAACTCCCTTCTTCAGTTGTATTTTATTGATATTAAAGTTGTGAACATAACCTCCATGAATGTAGAGTTGGTCAGTACTTGCTGAGGCATTAGCTGCCTCTCTAGGTGAAGGTTCATAATGACTGAGATGCTGATCTAAAATATTAAATCATAAGGATATTTGTAGAATATATATTTACATTGACACACAAAATGGTATTATTACATAAAATAATACATTTAATTACTTCCTAACATTATAAATGATGGTAATGTTTCAAATATACTTTTGATTCTAGTAATTGGCATTACATTTAAAGCTATTTCTATTGATAATTGTCCAGCATCTTTGTACTCTTAAAAGTATTCAGTTTGTTTCAAAGTTCACCAGCACAAGTTCACCAGCACCAGTTGTTAAAACAAGAAGTCATTTTCTCAACCTAGTCAAGCACATGCAACCAGTAACCACAAAGTGCATGAGCAGCTGCCAAAACAAGTAATTACGTGCACATTAGTTTTGTTAAAACAATTCTACTTGTACTATTTTATAAATTCCAATAATACATAAAATCTAAATTTGTGCCTGTTTTCAACATGATATTTAGTATTTGCAATAATGTATGTTCATTATAACATCAGTGAATAATACACATTGTGTTAATTATGTTTCAGTGAAGATGTTGGAAATGCAATGAAATAAGGGAATATAGTTTGAATTAGGTTAAAATATAATCTTAAAATGTACAGGATAAGGAGATAAAATAGGACAGAAAATAGAAAATTTGAAATTTGTACTGAGATAGGTATGAAAAAAATGGACAAGTAAAATTTTCTCAAAATAAGAGTGATATTAATTAAAATCTCAGCTTTTTGTGTCAATGAAATCATTATATTTATTCGTCAAAAATTTATTCTACCCTGGATCCACCTACAGTTATACTATAAATTCATTTACTAATGAAGTGTTGTCCAGAAAATAAATGCTTATTTGATAAAAGTTCTACAAGGTTGTGGCTAGAGTAATCAGATCATTGTTTCTGTACTGTTTGCATATTTCAATTTTTAACAATGCACTCTCAACTAATTCAATTCATATAAAATAGAAAAAGTTGTTAACCTAATAATCGATTGCCTTAAAAGTGACTGTAGTTGAAGTTCACTGCGTTTAACATCACACTGAATATATTATAATTTACCTTTATTATAAGGGCCAGGATTGGCTTCTACATCTCCACATAGCAATAATAGTTTCTGTCTTAGTGAAGTAGTTCTGGAATGAATTTCTTTCAAGATGTTTATTGAACTATTCCAAAAAAAACAGATCAGTGGGAGAGACTGCATTTCTTCTATTCCATATGTCTTTGGTTGTTTTATTATAGTACAGAGTTTGATCGAGTGAGTTTTCGTTTTCCTTCTGAAAATCCAGATGATTGTGAAGGCTATTAACAGATACTCAGTGTTTGAGAAATATTGAGATTGATTGATATATGAACACCGAGTCTCCCAGAGGGTTGATCTGTGTAGTCTTCTGCTGGCATTTTCCCAGTGTGCAGCTGGATAACGATGGCGACCCATTGCTGAAGTTCTATATAAAACACAAGAATTACTCAAATAATAATCAATTAAACTAAATGAGTAAACTTTTGAGGCCAAAGAATAGGGCTAAATGTCCAATGGCACAGGTCTTTTAGCCCTATTTTATATGAAAAAAGGTGGCAAAAGTAAGAAGTATGTCCTGCGTGAGGATAGGAGAATCAAGTTTATCTAAACTTATATTTAGTATCACATAGAATTTTGAAAGTTATCACCTTTCTAGCAATTTGATGAAGCTAATCATTTACTAATTTATGTTCAGTTGACATTTTTAATTGGACTTGCTGTAAATGAAAGTAATTATTCAGTCAAAAATTTATTAACTTCAGAAGCAGCTGTCAAAACTAATATTTGATGAAGTCAACCTCAAGACAAGTTCTGCTATAAACTATTCATTAGAATTTCATTAGAAGTATTTGTAAATTCCTTAATTATATTTAAATCAAATATCATACAAGTAGAGGGAAGAGAGGAGTGAATAGGTGGACGCAAGTTAATTAAATATTCATTTAGTAGAGGGGAGGAGAGGAGTGAGTAGGTGGACACAAGTTAAATATATATTTTATTTATTAAAGGGGAGAAGAGGAGTGAGTAGGTGGACGCAAGTTAAATATATATTTTATTTATTAAAGGGGAGAAGAGGAGTGAGTAGGTGGACTCAAGTTAAATATATAATTGCTTAGTAAAGGTGGGAGGAGAGGAGTGAGCTGGTGGATGAAATTCATTTCATTATTTATTTAGTAGATGGGTAGTACAGTATAAAATAATAATATAAGAATTTATGGATTAATATAGAAGTATCTAATACTTGTGCTATCTATTAGTTTGGAATCTGTAAACTTTTCAACGTAATTCCAGAACTTTGAGACAGACTGATTTTGTTAGCCCTCTTACCTCAATAGAACAGGAATAATATATTTTTTTAGGGAGTTCTCCATTGACATCACATAATTATTAATAAATTGTTCTTTTATATCAACATTTTTTTCGACAGTCCTACTGCTGTTCTCATCAGGTTACAAAAAATAGAGAATTCAAATGAATAAAATGAACTTACGGATAAATCACCTATTCAGTTATCAGCTATTGGATGAAGTGCGTGAAAGTTGCCAAGTAAAAATACTGATATGATGCGTGTACGAAAGCTTCAGATGTTCAAATCACTAAAAAAAATATTTAAAATTAAGCAATTAATTAAATTAATAATTAATTGTGAAATAAATATAGAGAATAATGTAAATAATTAAATTAATAAATAAAATAAAACAAATGAAAATAAATAATTACATTAAATAAATAAATAAAATAAAAATAGATAAATATAATATTATGAGAAAAAGTTATAACAAAGAAACAAATAAATCAAATACAAGTAGACAAATAAAATAATAATAATAGTAATATTAATAATAAAAATAATAACAATAATAATAATTCAAAAGATAATGAAATAAAATTATGTCGAAAACTGTATAAGCAGTGGAAAATTGTAGCCTGAGTCTGAATTAAATTCATTTGGTATGGATTCTGAGCACGGGTAACCAACATCCAGGTAACTCCAACCCTGTGTCCCTGTTTAGAAGAGGTTTTTTGGAATAATTATGTTTACTAGCAATAACAAAACGATTAAAAGTATAGTGATATTCATGAATAGCTCATCCAAAATCCTCTTAAGTTCATGAATATTGGTAGCACTCATGTATAAAACCACATCTAGTGAGAGAAGTTATGCTAATTAGTTCAATTGATTAGCTAGAATCTGACGAAGTACCAAGCTAGTTGAAGTGTGCAGTGATCACTGTCAAGCTTAAGATGATCAAAGCTAATAATGTCTTAAAACAATGAGTATCATTGAGCTGATATTATCTCTTCTTACTCCACTCCATCTTCATTTTATTAGAAGTAGGTAAGACTATGAATATCATTAATCTGAAAGGGAGATACATGCAACCTCCTGAAGCCAAACCCTAACTTAGCCTGTACTTATGCCCATGAGGTGTTGGTTTATGTAAATTTCTGAACAAAGGCATTAGTGTAATTCATAATAAATAATTTGTAATGTCTATGCAACGTTTATTTGAGTTAATATTGTTTGTAGTTTTCCATTTGTTTGCATCAAAGTACAAATATGAAGTGTATGGGTACTAAAAAATGATGAAAACATAACTATTACATTGTTATTAGCTAGCAAGTGAAGTGAGCGAGATACTATCAGGGATTCTTTGGTTTATTGGTTGTCTACACCGTGCCCAACATCACTACATTGATTATTTTTGTTACCAATCTTTAACCATAATATATAATAAATCATATCCAAACATATTTAAAATTTTAACTCCTTTGAATTAGGCTGTTTCTGAATCTTGTAAAAGCAATTAGGTCTTATAAAGCAACTGGAATTAACCATCTTACATTAATTGAGGTGGTACATTATCTCGGTTAATGTGCTGTCTGTCATAGCGGTTCTTACTTGATAAACCCACTGAATATGTCAAGTCACCAAAAGAAGTCTTGTGTGTGCAAGTGTATTTATGAGAGTGTAGTGTGTTATATCTGTTGCATAACTAAAAATATTTTGAAGCAAATAATAAGTGTAACAGGTGCATTTTTCTTTAAATTTAATCTATTATTTTAGCTTCTTAGGCTTCCTCCCAGTTTTTTATTTCTTAGTATGAAAATCTTATTTATGGTTTGGCTCTTCTGTGCTATAATTTCTTTATTGCTTGCGCTTTCAAGTCTCAAAAAGTTGTGATAAGTGGTTACTATGATTAAAAAGTATTCCCAATATGCAATTCAAGGACTTGGCCGTGCTTCAGCAGTTTCCTGTTTTTTTTTGTCAGGAGCTGCTGATAATTTAGATAATCAGAAATGATTTAAATAAATTTTTTGAATCACTTGTACACAATGGCTTGCAGCCAATGTTTAAGGCAGTACCAGTGGCTATTGACTGGCTCTGAGTATGCTAACTTAATGCAGTGTTGCACAGCTTCAATAACTTCATCAAAGACTTATTATATTTTCCTGGGAGAAAAATTGAGCATTACCAGCTTTATAGCAAAGCTATATATTGAGTATATAGCCATGTATTACACTCACAAGTTTATCTACATATTAAATTACATTTACCTCTTGGATGTATCAATATGAGAGCCACACCCACACTTGCAGTGATTGTCAGCAATGTGCTAGTACTTCAGAATAGTTCTTGATACTTGATAGACAACAGTTGCTTGCTATTCTAGACAATAAGAAATGGAATACGATGTTTCACAAATTCAGCTTCCAGATCATGCCAACCACCATCATTGAAAGAGTAATAATATGAATACCATGAAGAAATTCTGAATCAAACCTTAGTGCTAACCTTCACGCAAACAAGTTATGAAAACATATTCCATTCAAAAGTCACGCCTAATGCATTTTCACAAACTGTTGTAACCTCGCTCTAGTTAACTTGGAAAACTCACCTGAAGAACGAAAAGCAACACGTCCACAGCCTACTAACTCAGCCCCACCCCTTTTACGAGACTGCTCCAGTTAACACATAGCACGTGATGCTAGTAAATTAAACTAGTGTTGTTGTTTTTTCTTCCACGCCTGGTGCGCCTTAAAATTCTGCAAACTTCTGTTTCTGCGATATCTTCACTTCAGTACAGTAGACCCTCAGTTATCCGAACCCCGTTTATCCGAACTCTCTCACTAATCTGAACACCATTTTTTTTTTTTGGGGGGGGGGGGGGGGGGAATTTGATGTTTTGTATTTGAATTTTGGTGGGCGGGTAAAAA
>WLWI01002700.1_pt1 | contig 15335 bp, 13 predicted proteins | sample 6701501 | NCBI WGS metagenome assembly WLWI01 (sample SAMN12718690, study PRJNA515312) | sponge metagenome | isolation source: marine sponge | host: Mycale hentscheli | place: New Zealand: South Island, Marlborough, Capsize Point | collected 2014-11-01
AAGCTATGAACTATTGCACTGAGCATTCACACCACCTGGTGAATGACCACAAGACCACACCCACTGGCACCATGAATGTATTGGGAGCACTAATTGAGGATTTGTTTGGTATCAGACTGCTCCTGGAGAAGCTATTTTACAGCATCACAGGTGGAATTAGAGAGTGTTTCTTTTACTGCTTAGAGTAGACAGTATGCAGCTGCCAGAGTTGAAAACAATTAGTAGAACAGGAATGATACTGCATTCGATAGAACTAAGTCATTGCTAGGAAATCTTTTTGGAGTTTAATTGTGGAAGACTTGACTGTACTGCCTAGAAACCTCACTCACCAATGTCACAGGACACTTACTATCTGTGGTTGTGGTTACCATGACAGACTGAAAGTGGCTTGGAGCCCATGTGAATGTGCATGTGTGTATTGAAATTTTTGACAAAACTTTGAACAGCTCAGATAATTTTAGTTAGAATGTTTCCACAGCTCAGTCTTTTGTGGGCTATGGATCATTCCTGTACAAGTGGCACATAGACACACAGCACAGCTCTATATGAGTGATCCCCTGTAATCCATGTCACAATTATATGACAACAGTCCATTTTCTGATTGAAATGTTTGAACCACAGATTGCCAGATGCATCTAATGTTGTTTGATTATACGCTGCTTTCATTATTTCATTATAATATGAGTGTTCCAAGGCTATGCATACTGTGGTCCACTGTCTTCACAATAGTACATGGCACAGTCTCGATAACAATAGTTTGCGCTGTTTTCTTATCAACTCAGAAGTTTCCCTAATATTTAATCTAAGATAATATAATATCAGATGTCACAATATCTAAAATTAAATTATAAAAAATAGCACAAAATGTACGTAATCAGAAACACTGAACTCTGCCATTACACCAATCAGCCACATACACAAACCCATCTTTATCTACATACACACCATATGGACCACGGAAGTCACCCACACCATAACCACGCTGACCAAATGATGTGACATAATCTCCTGAAGTAGTGAACACTGACACATTATTGCCTTTATAGTCAGCAACATACACATAGCAACCAGATACACACATTCCATAACGTCCTTCCAGTCTCTCTACTCCATTACTGTCACAACCAAAGGAATGTAAGAACACGCCCTCTTTACTGAAGACCCGAATGTATTCATGATAGTCAGTGACATATATGTTGCTATGGAGATCAGCAGATATGTAACGAAATTCTCCCGCACCATCTTGTTCAATACGTCTCTTGTACTTGAGTTCTCTGTCGTATATCATAATAGTACCTTTATTGTTCTGCTCACACAGCATCACTTCATCTCCTACTACTGCCACGCCCCTGTGCCCTGGACCTGCTACCTGGTGGACCGCATACACCTGAACATTGCCTACATTCTTGTCACATTTAATTATCTTATTACTTTCAAGATCAGTACAATAAATATTGTCTTCACTGTCAGTAGCAATACCCATTAAGTTAGTGAGTTGGCTCAGCGAATTTGAGACTAATACAGTTTTTTTCTCATTCTTGTCTAATTTAATAATACATCCTTTATCTCCAACAACTATCACATTATGCTCAGAGTTGGTAGTGATGCCACGAGGGTAATTTATATTATTCCACACTTTGACAGGCTTGCCTAGCTGAGTAAGAGAGATGGAGACAAACACAGGGAAGGGACTACCTGCTACTTGTTGCCCGTCTACTGACACAGTCAGTTCATGACGTCCACGCACAGTGGGTGTGTACTGGATACGATATTCCCCAGGTCCTGATTGGTCTACATTACACTTCATGACTGATCCATTGTACAGAGACTTTAACTCACTGACTACTTCAGTACTGCGTCTAGTGGTCTTGTTGTTGGATAGTCTAGTAGTCAAGGTTACCTCGGCTGTTTGGTAGACCTCTGCTGACTCCGCCCCTTCTCCTGACACTGTACACTGGGCTGGGTCTACACCTAGAATGATCTTGGCCTTGGTCTGACAGAGCTGCTGTAGTTCCTCCTCACACCTCACCTCTACACCCACGTCTACCTCCACTGGCTCTAAGCTCGTCTCTGACTTGCTGTGTTCTTCTATCTCTCTCTTTATCTGTCTCCTGATATCAGTGTGCATGCTCATTACCTCGTTGTCTGAACAGTGACCTACGAACCTCTCCGTGTACTCTACGATACTCTGGACCTCTGCATTAGCTGTTAAAATATTCTTCTCCTGTGCTGACAACTTCTCTACTTTCTCGTCTACTTTATTCACAGCTTCCTGCACAAGTTCTTTCTTTCGCTCCTCTAAAATATGGTGAAGTCTCTCAAATGACGCCTCTATCGTATCCACCAAACATTTCCTTTGAGCTTCTACTTCACATTTAGTTGTAGCAATCACATCTGCAGCTTTAGAGAACTTGGTAGATACTTCCTTGAATGGAACTAGATCTTCTAACAGACATTTCTTCATTTCTGGAGCAGCTACTTTACTGAACTGGAACTTGTGATCTCTGTGATCTATCATAGTGCAGTCACGACAGATGAGAGAGTCACAATCGTAGCAGTAGATGAGAAGTGGCTCTTCATGAATGCTGCACTTCTTAGTGGCTGGCTCTGCTACTACTATCTGTTTAGCTCAACCTTGCTTCAAATCTTCTAGAGAAGCTACTTCATGAGAAGAAAACACTTTCATTTTCTGGTGAGATAAAACACATTCTTTGCAGATGAAGACAGCACAGTGACGACAGAAAGCTTCAGTTTTGCTCCCAGAGTTGCATCCTTCACATGTTACCTCTATCTTGCCGTGAACTCGCTCTAGAGCAGAGAAATTGGACTTCAAACGGTTGATAAAGAAGGCAGTTCTGAGTTCCTCTACACCTCCCTCGGGGAGGGTGGTCTCTTCGCGACACTCCGGGCAAGAGAAGGGCTTGTTGGAGGCTGTCCTGAGGGCCAGTCTGAGGACACACTCCTTGCAGTAGTAGTGGAGGCAAGGGAGGACCTTAGGCTCTGTGTAGTGCTCATGGCAGACAGAGCAAGTGATCTCCTTCTCCAACTCCTTCAAAGTCTTCTCTTCTTGTACAACACCCTCAGCCATGATGAGCAGATTCAAATAAACTAAACAGGGGCGTAGTCACCGGTCCGGTTGGTCCGGAAACAACCGGACCACTTTTCTAAACATAAAACGATCTTTACCGAAAATATGACGACCATTACCGATGCTAAATTCCGGTAGACTTGTCAGTTGAGGTTTAGTGCGGTTGATCGATATGGCCGAAAAGCCATCCAAGTGTTCTATTCCTACTCTCCCTGAGAAGCCACATCAACCTTTGGACTTTAAGTTTCCGAAGAGATTATTCGGAAAGGCTAAGCCAGTGCAATGCTCCGCACAGAGTCGCTGGTTTTCAGCATGGCCCTTTCTTCACTACGATGAAGGTATTGATGCAATGTTTTGCCACCCTTGTGTGACTGCTGCTAGGAAGAATCTTTTTCTAACCAGTAATAATGCTGCAGATTCATTTGTAAGTGACATAGCTATAGTTAGTTAGATTATTATTATTAGCATTAGTATTAGTATTATTAATATTAGTATTATTATTAATACTCTAATACCTATAGTTAGTAGGTTTATTATTATTATTATAATAATTATTATTGCTCTATTCATAAAACTGTGTTTATAGGTTACTAAGGGTTATACTAACTGGAAAGATGCTACAATTGCATTTAAAAAGCATGCCCAGTCCAAATGCCATACAGAAGCTATTGAAGCTGTAGTAACACTTCCAAGTACTAGTGAAGTAGCATCAGTTCCTTCTGTGGTAGGATTTGTGTTTTGATTTTATAGGCTGCTTGAAGTAGGCATATCAGTGGAAATGGATGTAGTCATTGCATCTGTCATTTCTAATTTTGATGATGATAAGTCATTTGAAATTGCGCTCGTAGCAATGAAAGTTGTATTAGTGGTAGAAATGGCTATAGTTATAGTGGATATAGTCGTACTTACGGCTGTTGATGCTGCAAATATGATATTTAATAGAAAAAAATTAGGGTTAAGTTGTTGGTCCTGTTAGTGTGTCACTTGCATTCTTTGCTCAATAAGTTTACAATATTGTCAAACACAATAGGTAGTAATGTGTAGCTATCAAGACAAAACAAAACTATTGAAAAGACTAGGATAGGGCATAAGTATTTTTGACATAGCTATTTTTTTTTTGCTTTTTGCATAAACAATTTACGATTGAAATGAATATTTGAGCAATATGTAGCATAGTTGTTTTAGCAATCGTAAAGTGGCAAAAGAGTATAGTAGAGCCACCAAACTGAGAATTTGAGACAAGGCTTTCAGTTCACAAATAAAGGGTAAAGGCTTGTTTATTGTAAGAAGTGAGTAATATATGAAGATAGGAAATATAAAATGAGTTTTATTGATTTAATTGAGCATTATTGACTTGAGCAATATTTTAGATTGGTATTAGCTGATACAGTGTACTTGCGTTGGAAGTTTTCTTAGAATATAGTGGTGCTGTTATCTCATCAGTTTAATAATAGACACTTGCTAATTACAACTACCACACAAATATCCTATTCAAATTGCACTCATAAGTAGGATCAATATGCAAAATAGTGGTCGACTTATGCCATAATTTAAGAATAACTCGCTACATTTTCACTCACTTTATATTCTGTCATTAGAAACTAGCTAGTTACGGCATTATGTTGCTAACTGCATAAATATGATTTTACTAAGAACCTGCACTAGTTTGTTATTAATACCAAATATAACTTAATCAAATGATATTAAGAACAACAATTATATGGTGTGAAAGATACAGAAATAATATAAAATATTGAGGACTCTGATGAACTTACACACTTGATCCTGAGTAACTTCAACTTCATCTCTGAATATCACTTCACCAATATATATTCCTCCCACATCAGTAACAGAATTTGTGAATTCAATAAAATATGTGTCACCATCTCTAGTTGGTGATGTAGTAATGTATATAGTCTCCAGATACATACAGTTTGATTCTAAAGTTATTGTTCTACTACCAATTGGAGTTGTGGATGTGAATCCTGGAAATACAAGATCTCTGTGAATATTGATGGTCAGACCTGATCTAGGTGTAAACCATGGAGTACAGAGAAATATGCTCAGTTCTACTTCTTGGAGCATAAAAGAGCTAAGGAATTTAAATCCAATAGCATTTGAATCAGTCATTATATCTAGAGTGTAGAGTTGAGAAGCCCAGGTACCTCTCTGACTGACATCAAATGTTGGAATAATTCCATCAATGAGTGTTCCATTAACACCACTCATTAGTCCAGTACAACATTTACAGAACCTCTCATTACCTTCAGTCATCCTACAGACTGAAGGACATCCTGCATCAGCATCAGATCCATTGGTAGGTGATACTTCAGTGTATGTATATTCAGACGGACGAAATGTGGCTCCTATAATTTGTACAATGATACGAGTATGGCAACACATTTAAATACGCACTTACCGTAGCAGGCACAGCAAAGCGATAATACTAAGAGCATATCTACCATTCTTTCAGCTGCAGCTTCTAGAACAGTTTTCCATCGGTGGTGGAAGCAAGGCCCTCTGGGAGAAGAATATTACAGTAAGTACGAGAAGAGAAGCACTAGCTACTTTATTGAAGCCACACCCTAAAAAAACTGTTTTGATTTTGCGTTTTGGAGTAATTCGGCACGATTAAAAAATAATAATGTTGTTTCCGTTTTTTTTTGTTGTTGTTGCTGTTTTTTTTGTTGTTGTTTTGTCTTTGTATTAGTCTATCAATCGCTTTTATCGGAGCAACAAATTCGATCGGGATGCCCTATCTCTCTATCTATTCTTCTTTCAGTCCTAAAGATAAAGGGGTAATGTATGTAGTAGTTCTCCCTCATGAGTGTATAATGAATATTTCACTATTGCAGCATAAAAAAATTTGGTTCTATGATGCTTCAGCTATTGATTTTTTTTTCAAACTTAAAAAAAAAAAGTAATGCTTCTCATATTTACTGTAACACTCTTGTCCTATTACAGTTTAAGGGCCTAGCTACTACCATTGTTGGAAAACTTATCTTATCTTTACCTGATATGGAAGCTGCAGCTTATAGAATGGTAGATATCTTGTTAGTGATAGTGATATGCTTATTTTTGTGTATTGCCATATACTCATGCGATTTTACAATTTATAGGAGCTACTTAAGTCACTCTGGATATACATCAGTGTTGTCACAATTACATATGTATAACATTTACTTCAATTGCTACTTTATTGAACTTTAATTCAAGGAACTTGAGTTCAGGGGTCATGCCAGGGATTCTCCACTACTAGAAGGAGTTTGGAAGTGTGAAATCACACTACTATTACCTGGGACACTACACTGGAAAGTTGTGAAACCACTTAATAAATAGATTATGACACATAAATAACTTGTGATGCTAATAATAAATGAATATTCCACAAGTTCACTCTTAAATGTTGCAGAATTTGATGTATTATATCTTGAAGTGTAACTGATAATTCAGGTAAAACAATTACAATTACCAATTACTTTTTTTTTAACTCCTATTACTATTACAAATACAATTACTTTGGAGTATGTAATCATTGTATTTAATTTCAATTTCAAATTACAGATTACATTAACACTGATTTACATTCACTGGAATATCATCCATCATTGGATCTGATTCTAACGCAGGATGTCTGTCAGTTTGTAGGATGCTAATTTATTTAGGGAAACAAATTATTATGAAACACTATCAATATAATGTTTACTGTACTTCATGCCAGAAACAGGTAAGGTGATTTTACAAATTTATCGCTACTTTATTGATGATAATAATAATTTTATGGATTGCTGAGCTAGAGGTACATTAGTTAATCCAAATAATAACCTTTTTTACCGAACATGTTCATTGGGAACATAAAACAAATAACTTTCTGCTGCAGAGGATAGTAAATCAAGTGAAGGTTGGATTTAGACACATCTCTGACAGGATACTACTCAAGTTTTAGATGTGATGTATTTAAAATAATTATAAATATAATATTCAATGTTATTTTGCTCTACAGCTTCAAAAGGGATAATCAGACTCAGTTATGTATATTACTCCATATTTAGTACATAAAAAGTGAAATAAAAGCATCACAAGATGAAACCAATTCAATTTTCATAATAAAGTCAATCAGACAAAAGTTCAGAACCTTGAGAGCATTCTACAAATTTGGTGTCACAATAATATTCAACCATATTCTCCAAGAAGAGGACAGGCATGGTCAAAATATTGTTGACTAAGCGCATGATAAGGCTTGTTGGATTGAAATCGAGCTATTACTGTATTTACAAGTTAAATTGTCACAACCTTATGACAAACAAACAGTAACAAAAATACTAACGCACGAACTCTTTGGCAGTACTTCACACAAGTACTTCCGAATTAAAAGCGCTTCTCAGACGTATTTCCAAAGTTAAAAAGTACTCCTCATAACTTCTGGGACTATAAAGTACTTCTGAGAAGCACTTGTGAACCAAATTTAGATATGAAAAAAATTCTGCTATGCGCTGGTGTGTGACTAATCAAAATGGCGGATTGAGCAAGTTGAGATTTCAGTGAAATGGCTAGGAATTTCCAAGAAAGTTTTTATAATCTCTCCTACAATAATAGAAGTATGCAATCCTAGAGAATAGCTATACTCCATGCTTGCTTCCTTAGAATGAAAACAGAAAGAAAATATTCTTGCACGAAGTGACTCTCCAAGCTTTGCAAAAAAAAAATCAATGTAACAATTTCAAATAGGCACAATTTAGATATGTTAAATAATATGGGTAGATTTATAGCTTATTAATCTGTTCTTCAAAAAATGATAGCACTAAATGTACATATTCCCGGTTATCAAATACTTATTCAAACATTTCGATACTCCCTCCAAATTAACCAAGTGGGCTTCCCAGGTGAATTGTGTATTTGAGGCAACATCGCATGCAGATCTCAGCTCACCCTCAAGAACAGACTGAAAAATAACAGGAGCATTCTTAAGCCCAAATGGCATACAAACGTACTTAAACTTTGGGACAAGAAATCTATGTAAGGTCGTGTCTAGCCTCATACCACAATTTAGTGAAAAACAGCAGCAAGATCTAATACCACAGAATTAACAACCTTATCCAAAAATTCTGTGAGCAGGGGAAGCTAATGGCTCCTCAAAGGGAAATCATATGTAAATTAACTGCTACACGACTCTGCCGAACTTTCCATATAATCACTGCATCAATCAATTTCATACTTCTAGCCTCAATAGCACTACCGATCTCATCGAAACCTTATCAACCTCACTATCTTCTTTACTTCAATCACACACTTCTAACAGAACATAATCAAGGACTTTCACGAAAACTCTCATACAGCCTATTCAGTACCTTATGTAATTTCTCTTCACAATAATTCCAACATTTATCATTTACCAGCACACTATCATTATTCCACATCTCAGACATTTTTTGTTCTCTTCAACAATGATACACATAACATTTCTTTAAAGTTCATTCCTTACAAATACTTTCTCAACTTCTTCAGTACTTTTCCTGTGCATTATGATGGTTGTTGTGTTTGTTGTAAGGTTGTTATGAATCATGACACTTGTCAGTGCTTCTCAGATCCATAGTTAAGAACATTTACTTGATCAATTCAGTCTGAATAATTATAGATTAAGGATTATAGTAGTCATCCTGTCTGTTTGTCTGTTAGCCTGCTTGATGAAATACATATATATATAACATTAGTGTATACATGCAAACTGGAGAAAGCGAGCTTTTTATTATTATTTCTAATTATTCACTACTAACCTTAGTCACAACTTCAGTAATATAACTAAAAGGTTTGGCTATAAAGTGTGTGTGTGTGTTGTAATATATAAAGTTAAATATAACCCCACATCAAAATCCTGGTTATGGGACTGATTTTATCACTATTCAATGTGACTTTCAATACTTGTGTTATTTTATAGTTGAAGGATTTGCTTTTAACTACAAAGAAAGAAAGTGAAAATATTTGAAATCTTGTTTCCATGAAAAAATCTGTTTAATAACACTAAGCTAAATAATTATTGTATATTAATTTGTGGAACTCATTTTATTTTCTTACTTAACTTTGTATTTCTTTTGTGTGGCTAGTTGATAATATTATGACAGATTTTTCTCAAAAAAAAAATTCAAGCAAAGTTATACTATCCAAAATGGCTCGAGTAAGCTTTTTTTTGTATAGTGGATTTTTATCTGGACATAGTGTACTTATTCTTAAATGTGAAAATTGTGGCATAGATCTTGGTGCTTATAATAGCTGAGGTAAAGGCTTCATAGTAGATTTATTATAATGCACTATCTACTACATATGCATGAACACAACCCTATGTATGAAAGTCTCGTATATTTAAGAAACCCAGATCCTTTATTGAATAATGACTGCATCCTCTTCTTACTTTCTTTATTTTCCTCGGTCTTTTGCTGTCTTGAGACAGCAATAGAGTTGAGAGAAAATGTTCATCTGCAGTAGCTAACCATAATCCACCACAAATCATGAAGCAGAGAGCAGGAGAATGCAAGGGTCAACAACAATAGAAGCGGATAATAAGAAGCTGTCCAATGACAGTATTGACAGTCATGCTGAGGGGAGCAAAATAGATAGATAAAGGAGGAGAAAGGAATCCATGAGCTGAATAGAGGAAAATAAATATAATGAGATGGCTCAGGGAGAAAGATAATAGGAGAGGGAAACTTTGGATAGTTACTTTATGCTACTGCACTCTCAGTTTGCAGAAGTTAGTACATCAGGCACTACTGTGTGGCGGGGTACTTGATACTAAGTAATAATGTCAGATGATTTGACATGGAGGTACATGCACATCATTGGAGAGAATAGCAAGTGAGTGACAATAAAAAATACCATCGTTATCTTCAATTATTTGAATACAGTCTATGTGAACAATACATTATTAAAATATTACAATAATACAATTTAAACAGTTGTTGAGTCGTGTAATAAAGTAAGAAGTGTCTCACTGTCCTTAGAACCTCATTATCATAACAAGTTTCATTTGAAGATTCATTGTGACTTGCAAGTGGTTCATACAGGTATGGCTCCAATTCCTTACCATACAGAGTTCATGCTTCTTCGACTAGCATCTGTAGCAGAATAGGATAGGCTAAAGAAACTATATGTGTCTAAGCTATTGGTTTCACTATCATAGACTCACTAGTGCTAGAGCTGGCCTTGTCAGATCATGAACTACTTATAAGAAATTAGATGTATTCTCTCTCTTTCACAGGTTTTTTAAACAATACAGAATTTAATAATATTTGGTCACCACTGGGAATCGAACCCAGGACCGCTTGTATAGTGCACAAGCGCTCTGCCACTGAGCTACGACAACCACCAGGCGAACAAACACTCCAATTATGTATTTATACTGTTAAATCGTATGGTTTCTATAGCAAGACTACAACCAGTGTAGCTGTTCTAAATATTACCTCACACAAACCGCACCCAATTCAGGAAATAAGTTTTCAGGAAGCAGAAGCAAATAAATAGGACTATCTTTAAGTCCAAATATTGAAGAATCAAATGACAGAAAAAATCTCAAATTTTTTGCGGGACTTTTGGACACCATAATCTACACTTTAAACAAGAAAGAATAAATTGCTTTTATAACTTACTGCAGTATCCCTATAAATTTTAGATGTATTCTCTCTTCCACAGGGTTTTTAAAACAAAACGGAATTAAAAAAATGTTTTGCTGTCACTGGAAATTGAACCAAGAATGGGTTGCTTAATGCACAAGTTCTCTGCCACAGACCTTTGTAATATAATTAATATAATGTTGGGTGGGATGGTGGAGAGACAGCCTACCAAGCTCAAAGAAATCACTCATCTATAATTACAATGTCCGCACAAGTGTGTTTAGGAAACCATTCTCAAGTGATCTTATAAATGTGATGTTAGTCCATTACATTTAAACTTAAATTGAATTCATTTAGCTAAGCTGTTAGTCCAGAGGTTATATGAACCTTATTTTCTTTTATTTGTATTATGTTTCAGCTGCTTATGCCCACATATTATTGCCCTAATTAATAAATAATGCATAGCAAGAATGTCATGCATTACTTATGCTCCATTGGACTTGAAAATATTGTTGAGCTAATAATGTAAATTTGTACTGTCATGTCGAAACAATAATGTTCATATAAATTGCACACTATAAGTTTTGCTTTTATTTTACTCTGCTAAGACAATTTGTGTACTGAGGACAATGCTAGCCTATTTATCCCCGCACTAGATGCTTGCTATGACACCAAATATTCTAAATTAGCTTTGGTGTTTAAGACCTCTTATGAAAGATGTACTACAATTGTTTGACACTTAATCATTAATAAATGAATATGTGGCTACATTTCTATAAACAATATGTAAAACATCAGTATCAAAGTAATAATGCAACAGCTAAAATAAGTATAATTAAATAAAATAATATCTAAAACACATTGTCAGCCTTTCAAACATTTTTGTCACTATTTTTTATTACAGCAACTAAGCTATATGCTTGATTATTAGTAAGTTCGATATTTTCCTCTTGGTTATCACTTTTTGGTTGTAGTTTGATAGGAATGACAGTCTTCACAAAATTATCAATGTCCTCATATTCATCAATTCCTTGTTCTATTTTGTGATCCTTGTTAGCTTCATGTAGTCGGAGTAATGAATTCTTTTTATGAACAATAGTGGAGCACACTATACACCCTACAGCCATTATAACTGCCATACATACTATAATACTTATCAATACAGATACAATGGGAATAAGTATTGGAGTTGATGTAGAATTTACTGACGTATACACTACTTCTTTGCTCGCAATAGGTGTAGTAGAATACTGTTGAAATGAGGATATAGTATTAGTATTTGTGTCTACATTCTGTACTTGATAATTATTATTGTTGGTTGTTGAAGCTGTGGTGAATTTGGGCATTATTGTGGTCGTCCATAACTCTGATCCAGTAGTTGATTGTGTAGCAGTTTCAGTAGTTTGTTTAGAAATAGTAGGTAAAACTGATGTTGTAGTTTCTGCAGAGGTAGCTAAAATTATAAAATACCATTATTGTGTACACTATGTACTGAATGTGTATTGTATGCTGTATGCTTGTGTGTTGTTTCCTGATATTACTCCAATGTATTTAGTAATTCATTGTTTAAAAAAAAAAAATCTTCACACCAGGCCCATATCAATCAATATTCAGTGTTATTCTGAAGTCAGAATTACACTATACACAAGTTTTTTTGCTGTTGTGTATTTAGTTATAAATATCCAATGTAATAATTTTTTATGACTAAAATTAACATAATGTATTGAACAGGCTCATAATAATGTTTATTTTTAAAAAGTTATGGAGATGTAATTAGTTCACAGTAAAATACGTATTTAGACTATTACTACTTTAGTGGTTGGTGCAACAAGTTATTCTGCACATTAATAATTATTCAGATGACAACAATCAGTTACCTGTCTATTTAGCAATTGTTTTACTTGCACAAATATATTTTAAATGTTCACATCATTGTTAGATCAGTATTTATTTAGATTTATTCTTTCTCTTTCACAGGCATTTTTAAACAGTACAGCATTAAAAAAATTGGTCGCTACCTGGAATCGTACCCAGGACCACTTGCTTAACCTATCAACTAATTCATTCATTATTGACACATGTGTTTACACATTCAATGATAACAATAGATAAGTCTATATGAAGCAATGCTTTTAAGTACCTGGACAAGACTCAATATCTATAGTAACAGCTGTAATACACATATAAAATCCATAGTATTTTAAATCCAGGTGTATGTATATATTATATTATATATATATGTATTATTCTATGTTTGATATTTTTAGTAATGTGTTGTTATTTAACATTACAATTCAAACTTGACTGTTTGTAAACATATTAGCTACTCATTACAAATAGCTGTTAGATTATTTTATGTAGTGATTGTCAAAGATGTAATCAATACAGTTACAGCATAATAAAAAGTATAAGCAACAAAAAAGGAGGTGCTCAATAGTTAGAAAACATGCGAGAAATGAAATGATGTCATACGTGAAACAGGAATATATTATTATGATTGCTGTCCAGTCAGGTAGTTCAATGAGTTGTGAGAGTTGCTTTCAACAAGTCAAAAAAGGTTTAAATACCCGTAATACGTATTATCCTATATTTTAGCTATAATTTATAAATAAACAAATATGTACTCATGTAATCATATGTACTACTTCTTACATGATTCAGATTGTGATATGGCGAAATATTTTATGAGCAGGCTAATTAATTTTTACGAACTTGAGAGTAAAAATGATGCCTGAGAGTGAAATATCTAGCCATGCCACTCTGACGAGTGTAACTAGTGGTGTATTCTATGCAAGATTACTTCACTGCAGTAGTTTGTATATACATAGGTTGGAAACTCTTCGTGTAAAGTCAGACTCTAAATCTCACTAGGGACCACTGACACTTCAAGCTGACACTCACTACGTTTTCATATTCTGTCATTAGAAACTAGCTAGTTACGGTATTATGTTGCTAACTGCATAAATACGATTTTACTGAGAACCACTAATTTGTTGTTACTTACACACTTGATCCTGAGTAACTTCAACTTCATCTCTGAATATCACTTCACCAATATATATTCCTCCCACATCAGTAACAGAATTATATGTGAATTCAATAAAATATTATGTGTCACTATCTCTAGTTGGTGATGTAGTAATGTATATAGTCTCCAGAGACATACAGTTTGATTCTAAAGTTATTGTTCTACTACCAATTGGAGTTGTGGATATGAATGCTGGAAATACAATAGCTCTGTAATAATGGTCAGACCTGATCTAGGTATCAACCATGGAGTGCAGAGAAATATGCTCAGTTCTACTTCTTGGAGCATAAAAGAGCTAATGAATTTAAATCCAATAGCATTTGAAGTGGCGAAAATATCTAGAGTGTAGAGTTGAGAAGCCCAGGTACCTCGCTGACTGACATCAAATGTTGGAATAATTCCATCAATGAGAGTTCCATTAACACCACTCAGTCCAGCACAATCACAGAACCTCTCATTACTTTCAGTCATCCTACAGACTGAGGGACATCCTGCATCAGCATCAGATCCATTGGTAGGTGATACTTCAGTATATGTATATTCAGACGGACGAAATGTGGCTCCTATAATTTGTACAAGGATACGAGTATGGCGACACATTAAAATACACACTTACCATAGCAGGCACAGCAAAGCGCTAATACTAAGAGCATATCTACCATTCTTTCTGCTGCAGCTTCCAGAACAGTTTTCCACCTGTAGTGGCAGCAAGGCCCTCAGAATTATAATGGGAGAATAATATTACAGTAAGTACGAGAAGAGAAGCATTACTTTATTGAAACTACACCCTAAAAAATTGTTTTGTTTTTTGCGGTTAAAAAAAAAGTAAAAAGTCGTTCCCGCTGTTGTTGTTTTTGTTGTTTTGTCTTCGCATTAGCTAGTCTATCAATATCGCTTTTATCGGAGTAACAAATTCGATCGGGATGCCCTCTCGCTCTCCGTTTCTTCTTTCAGTTCTAATGATGAATGTGTAATGTATGTAGCAGTTCTCCCTCATGAGTGTAGCTATAATGAATATTTCCACTATTGCAAAGCATAAAAATAATTTAGTTCTTTTTTAGTTAACAAAATAGTTTGTTTTATCCTTTATGATGCTTCAGGCTGAATTAGCCAGCTAATGATAATTTTTTTTCAAACTTAAAAAAGAAGTAATGATTTTTATACTAGCTGTAACACCCTTCTCCTGTTATAGTTTAAGGGCCTAGCTACTACCACTGGTGGAGAACTTTTCTTATCTTTACATTGAACTAACACCATCTGCAAGAACACCACTGACTATTCCTTATGTATATACAATCACACAATGATTATTAAAGTGATTCTTTATGTGTTCCTTGACATCCAGCATTTTTAGGATATAGCCTATTGATTGATGATATCCAGTGTAAAGTAACTGCTACTGGTCATATAATAGTCCACTAAGTTAAATATTTTTATATTATTTTATTCTGAATTATTGGCCTTTATTTACTTTTGAAACATAAACTTATTTTATACCAATTTGATTTTTTATACCAAACAATTCATTTTTAATGCCAACATGTTTCAGCAGACTGCTTCTGCCATCATCAGGGCTGATTTATAAAAATCAAAAAACAAAAATGCTATAATTAGC
>WLWI01002703.1_pt1 | contig 15327 bp, 12 predicted proteins | sample 6701501 | NCBI WGS metagenome assembly WLWI01 (sample SAMN12718690, study PRJNA515312) | sponge metagenome | isolation source: marine sponge | host: Mycale hentscheli | place: New Zealand: South Island, Marlborough, Capsize Point | collected 2014-11-01
GATGGCTCAACATTCAATACTAAAGCCTGAAAAACCGGCTTTGGCTTCGCTCTCTACGTTCACTCCGCCAAAGCCAATAGCGAAGCTGCAATAGAAAGCTAAATTACAGACCTCAGATTACACTACCGGTGAAGATGGTAGTGGCGACCGTTTTTACGGTGCTGAGGCCTTATGGGGTACTCCTATGATCCGGGGGCTAAATAAACAGTATTTCGTGGAGCAATTAACGAAATACAAGTCAGGTGAGCGTATTCAGGAAAACGGTGACCCAGATAAATCCGGGGAAATGAACGAGCTTATGGCGGAACCGTCGATCGATGACCAAGTTATCAATGGTCTGGCTGAGCACTATGCCAGTATGGAGCGTTTGCCGCTGGATGAAGGTCTCGTCGGTAAGCTAGATAAAGCAGATAGAGAGATGTTTCAGGGTGGCCGAACCCTATTCGATGGCACCTGTATGGCATGCCACGGGGCACAGGGTATAGGAATACCTCAATCTCCAATGCCTCATTTGGCGGGACAAATCGCTCTCTACACTGAAAAGAGACTGCAGTTTTACGCTACGCAAAGTGGCTCAGGTAGTGCGGCCATCATGACGGGTATCCTAAAGCAGGCGGCGTTAACCGACCAAGATATCAAGCATATTGCCTTTTATTTGGAAAACGTTGTGGGTAAAAGATGAATCTTGTTTGTCATTGAATTGGCTTTATGGGGCCACGGTGTTGTTTTCAACAATATCGTGACCCCTTGTTATTCTCTTTCTATAGGGTTAATACGTAGCCAAGGCGTTTAACTTGTCTCTCTAAAAGCGTTGCTAAATCGTTCTGTAAATGCCAGTAAGACAATAACGAATGCGAAGCCCCCAATCGGCACAAAAAGTCGTGGTATTTGTTGTAGTCGTATTTGTTAAAGAGGAATGTATTTAGTGGTGGCCATGCACGACTGTCTATTTCAAGGAGAAATCACAATCAGATCGAGGGCCGATATGAACACGGAGAGAAAGAGATTGCGGACCGTATTTGTATCTAGAAGATCGACAACTAAAGTACCGTCCCGTGTTAATTGTCCACGACGCTAGTTAAACGGCGGTTGAGGGAGCCACTAGATTCTCGTTAGTTTGTGTGAGCCCAGCGATCTTTGGTTGCTCCTCTAATTGATGACCGAATGGTTTTCTGGGTCGCTTCTTCGGCACTGATAATGCTTGCTTGTGTGTTTGCCTAAGTTGTAGAGGAGAACAGGAAAAGTGCTGTTTGAATGCTCGAGAAAAGGCGGACAATGATGCAAATCCAGTGCGCAGCATAATTTCGTACATATCCAAGTTCGTATCAATGACAAAACGCCTTGCGGTTTGCAAGCGGAGATGTCGATAGTAAGCACCAGGGGAGTCGGAAAGGCTTTGTGAAAAAAGATTTTCCATTTGTCGGGTTGAGAGATTGATTCGGTGAGCAATTTTTTGAATGGAAAGGGGGGCCTCGATGTTTTCTTCCATGATATTGATCGCTCTAGCAATGCGCGGTTCCTTGTTTTTCAACGCTCCTAAAGAGGTACACTGCTGGAAGTCATCGGGCTGATATCCTTGGTAAATAAAAATACTGGAAACCTCGATCGCCAATGCTTGACTAAAGTGAGATTCGATGAAATGTAGCATGAAGTCAAAAGTAGGAGAGGCTCCCCCAGTAGTGGAGATCGTGCCGTCTGTGACAATTCGATCACATTTAACCTCTATTTCAGGGAAGGCCAGCGCAAAATCTTCCAAATCTTCCCAGTGGGTGGTGGCCGCCTTTCGATGCAGTAAGCCGCACCGCGCAATGATCCAAGCCGCCGACTCCACGGCGCAAATCGCCGAATGCCTTCTCGATAAAGAGCGAATGAGATTAAGCTGTGATTTGCTGACGTAGCGATTCTGGTTGAAGCTCGAGATGATGATCAGGAGTTCTTTTTTATTGTCTTTGGTTTTATGGTCCTTGTCTGCTAACAAAGACTCGATTGACGTGTCTGGAGCAATGGAGATGCCGCAGGATAACATCATCGGTTCATTGGTGAGAGTCACAACTTCCCAATCAAATAGTCGCTGATTATTCAATCGATTGGCCGCTCGCATGGGGTCCAGAGCAGAAGCCACTGACATCATCGAAGATTCTGGGAGAATCAGTAGGGTGATCTTTAGCGTCATAGTGTGAGCTTGGTGGAGCGTTGCGCTAAATGTTAAACTATTTTCCAAAGAAGTGAAACCCATCTCGCGCTGTTTTGGCATGATATCTTTGAATTAAAAATTTCGTTTCGTGAGTTCTCATGTTTGCACTCTAATCAGCGGTTCTCTAACGTGTATAACAGGCATCCTGACGATTATCTCTTATGTTATGCATGGACATTTCGGCCTGTTTTTCACTGAGCAGCTGTGGTTTCTCTAGGGTGATGCAAGCTAACTTGAATAACGGAAACTAGATAACAGCTTCTCAGGCGAAATCAATTGTCAAAACTCGATCGTGTATTACGACCCCAATCCATTGCGGTGATCGGTGGAATCCATGCCATGAGGGTTGCGGAACAATGTCAGAAAATGGAGTTTTCCGGTGACATTTGGCCTGTTCACCCTACTAAAACTAACGTGGCCGGTTTAACTAGCTACCCCGATCTTGCATCGCTACCCGGGGTGCCGGATGTGGCATTCATCGGGGTTAATCGCTACCTCACTGTTTCTACCGTGGGGGCCCTTCGAGACATGGGTGCAGGCGGCGCGGTGTGTTATGCGTCTGGGTTTCAGGAGACTGGAGGGGATGGTGTAAAACTCCAACAGGATTTGATTGGTGCCGCAGGTGACATGCCAATCATTGGACCCAATTGTTATGGACTGATTAATTACGGAGAAGGTGCTCCATTGTGGCCGGATCAACATGGCGGGAAGCGATTGAAAGACGGGCAAACTGGCGTGGGCATCATTACGCAATCTTCCAACATTGCCATCAACTTTTCCATGCAACGCCGTGGTTTGCCATTGGCATTTTTAGCGACAGTGGGTAATCAGGCGCAAGTGGGTCTATCAGACATGGCGCTGGCGGTATTGGATGATCCGCGAGTCACTGCTCTAGGGTTACACATCGAAGGTTTTGATTCCCCACAAGCGATGGAAGCATTGGCAGTAAAATCAAGGAAAATGAACAAGCCCATCGTGGTGTTTAAAGTGGGAAAGAGCGATTATGCGCAGTCGGCCACGTTGTCTCATACTGCATCCCTCTCCGGTTCCTATGCAACCTCCATTGCATTCTTATCTCGCAATGGTTTCGGACAAGCCTATACCATTGGCGAATTTCTGGAGAGTTTGAAGTTACTACATTGCGGTGGAACATTGTCAGGATATCGTTTGTCTTCAATGAGCTGTTCTGGAGGGGAAGCCAGCATTATTGCTGATACTTGTGTGGGTAAGCGGGTAAAGTTTCCAGCACTAACGGTTCCACAAAAAGATCGTTTGCAAACGGCATTAGGTCCCAAAGTAACGGTTTCTAATCCACTGGATTACCAGACCTATTGTTGGGGTAAGCCGGACGAGATGTTGAAAGTCTACGGTTCCATGGCCGCGTGTGGATTCGACATGAATTTACTGGTATTAGATTTTCCGAACGTAGATCGATGCGACGATTCAGAGTGGTTACAGGCGGTGCGTGTGTTCCGCGCTGCCCTTGAATCAGAAGGTAGCCGAGGCGGGTTGGTTGTCTCCATGGCGGAAAATATCTCTAATGAATATGCAGATTGGTATACTGAAAAAGGCTTGATACCTTTGATCGGATTTGACAATGCACTGCGTGCTTGCGAAATCGCTGCGGACATTCAGCGATATTGGAACCGGGGAGACAGTGAACCTATTTTGCAACTACCCCCCCCCCCCCTTAAGGACAGTGTTGCATTAAGTGAAGCGCAGGCGAAAATGAAGCTGCGTGGAAGTGGGGTAGCGGTCCCGGATGGGGGCATTGTTCATTCTCTGGACCAGTTATTGTCAACGGCGGATGAGGTTGGGTATCCAGTGGTTCTAAAGGCATTGGGCCTTGCCCACAAAACTGAATCTAATGGTGTGAAGCTAAATTTGAATGATCCAGAAGCATTGAAAAATGCGGCGCAGGACCTATTCGAACTTAGTGATTCTTTGTATCTTGAGAGAATGGTGGAATCGCCGGTGGTGGAGTTGATCGTGGGCGTGACGCGAGATGCGCAAATGGGTCTGCAGATGACCATTGGCAGTGGGGGCATTTTGGTGGAAATTCTGCGGGATACCGTTACCTTGCTGATGCCGTCAACCAGAGAGTCAGTTGAAGAAGCGGTGTTGAGTTTACAGTTGGCTCCATTGCTTCATGGTTACCGGGGAAAGCCGAAGGCGGACATCAATGCTGCTATTGATGAAATTATGAAAATTCAACAGTTTGCGCAATCCGAAGCAGGGCAGTTGCTTGAATTGGACATCAATCCACTTATTTTATGTGGAGAACATCACGGCGCATTCGCAGCGGATGCATTAATGGTAATTGAGAATCACAAATGACTGAACTAGTTAAGCTAAATCGACAAGGTGGTATTCTGGAAGTGACTCTGGATCGCCCAAAGGCAAACGCCATTGATCTTGAAACCAGTCGCCAGATGGGGGAAGTGTTTAGAGACTTTCGAGATGACCCAGACTTGAGAGTTGCTATTATCCGAACCGCAGGGGACAAGTTCTTCTGCGCCGGTTGGGATTTGAAAGCGGCGGCGGGCGGAGATGCTGTAGATGGAGACTACGGTGTGGGTGGGTTTGGAGGTCTACAGGAGATGCGGGATATGAATAAACCCGTGATAGCTGCTGTGAATGGGATGGCGGTAGGCGGAGGTTTTGAGCTAGCGCTTTCCGCAGATTTGATCTATGCCTCGGAGCACTCTACTTTTGCGTTGCCAGAGATCAAGGCTGGAACGCTAGCAGATGCGGCCACAATAAAACTTCCAAAACGCATCCCCTATCATGTGGCCATGGAGATGCTGTACACAGGTCGTTGGATGGATTCCCAAGAAGCGCTGAGATGGGGGTTGGTCAATCAGGTTTTCCCGACAGAGGCATTGATGGATCATGTTTGGGAGGTTGCTCGACAGCTAGAAGCTGGACCACCGTTGGTGTTTCAATCAATTAAAGAAGTGTTACGGGAAGCAGAAGGGCGGAGTTTCCAGGACACCATGAACAAAATTACCGGTAAACAGCTGAGTACTGTGGATGTACTATACAACAGCGAAGACGGTGTAGAGGGTTTTAAGGCGTTTGCTGAGAAACGCGATCCTGTTTGGAAAGGTCGATAAATTTAGAAGGGCATAAAAACAAAAAACCCTCAAAGCCAACAGCGCACTCTCTTTTTGTACTCAGTGTATTCTTCACCAAATTTGCGTTCCATATAGCTTTCTTCGCGGGGAATGACGACGCGATTTATGAACAGTAGCGCTACGACTAGGGAAGCGGCGAGCCAAAGGCTCTGAGTCCAAAAGACCGCAGCTAAATGCATGGAGGAAAATGCGAGGTAGATTGGATTTCTACTTATCCTAAATACTCCTGTTCCAACCACTGCTGCGGCTGGTTTATTACCGGGTATCGGCGTTGCCGCAAGCTGAAATTCTCGACAAGCGAGAACAAAAACGATGCCGCCGCCGAAAAGCATGATGGCACTCATGAACTGCATTGCCACGCCGAACGACATGCGGAGCGGCCATTGATGATCTACGATAATGCCTAGTAGTAGGGAGAACAGAAATATTAATGGCGGCCTAATGATTCCAGCATTGGCAACATCCTTCGCTCGCATTAATACGGCAGCGCGGCAGTGTCGTTTGATCTCTTGGATATCTGATGATGGTATGTCATGGAGCGTATGTCATGGGTCAAAATCAAATGGTGTCCTATCTTAAGTCTCGCTTCAACATCGAGTATTTTAGCGGTGACCAGTGCAAGGGTAAGCCAACTCCTAGTAGTAGCCCAACAACTTTTCTCAGCAACAAAGAGGAGGCCACTAGCGAATCAGATTCATCGATGCTTTGTTCGATTGCATCTGGTCTTTCCATTGTGGCTCTCCTATTTGTTGTGGGTAGTGATGATTTAGGGGATCATCCCAACTTAGTTGGGGATCTAACAATATTGGAGCTAGTTGTTGTTCATCATCAATCCCAATCGTTGACCCAAAGAGCTAATCCAAAGCGTCGGTCTAAAGAGAGATCGAAGTCCCGAAGTTTTTCTCAAATCGTGCTTCGATTTCTGCTTTGCTGGGTTTATGATTTTGAGTGCCGTGATACTCAATCTTGATTCCACCCATAAGTGATGCTAGTCGGCCGCTGGTTTCCCAATCCCAGCCATGATTAACCCCGTAGAGCAATCCCGAACGAAAAGCATCACCGCAACCGGTTGGATCCACGGCTTCGCTAATGCTAACGGAAGGAATTTGAGCCACGTTGCCATTGTGGAAAATCTCTGCGCCCTTGGCACCCCGCGTCACGATTAGTGCTTCTACTTCTTGTGCAATTTGTGCCAGCGTCTTGCCAGTTTTATCAATCATCATCTCTGATTCGTAGTCGTTCACAACCACATAGTTCGCCTGTTTGATAAATCGATTCAGGTCATCACCGTCAAACATGGGGAGTCCTTGGCCAGGATCAAAGAAAAAAGGAATGTTTGCAGCAGCGAACTGTTCGGCATGTTGTACCATGGCATCCCTTCCGTCCGGTGCCACGATTCCAAGAGTCACGTTAGGGGCATCTGACACTTTGCTTTCATGGGCGTTATTCATTGCCCCTGGATGAAACGCGATAATCTGGTTGTTGTCGATGTCCGTAGTGAGAAATGCTTGCGCGGTGTAGGTATCTGGAATTTCTCTGACATGGTTGTCGTTCATACCGAGCTTATTTAGCCATTTTCGATAAGGGGCAAAGTCTTCTCCAACGGTTCCCATTGGTAAGGCATCATCTCCCAGTAAATGCAGGTTGTAAGCGATGTTGCCAGAGCAACCACCGAACTCTCTTCGCATTTCTGGTACAAAAAAGCACACATTTAGGATATGGACTTGATCAGGCAAAATGTGGTTTTTGAATTGATCCTGGAAAACCATGATTGTGTCATAGGCAAAAGAGCCGGTAATAAGTGTAGACAAGGTTTATCTTCCTCAAGTTTTGTAAAAGTGAATAGGTGGCGTTTCTGGCGTTTTCGTTACTTTGGGTGTTCGCTGTTCTTGTGGCTTCTCAGACGTGCGTGTGTTTCGTCATCGTATCCATGTTTTCAATGGTTTTAGTGTCGGTGGTTTTACTATCAATCACTCTTACAACCTCCTTCAGTAATTTCTTCAGTATTTTCTAAACTCAGCCTGTTTTAAATCAAATCTTTTTCCCTTGGTACGTTTCCGATTATGGGGTTGCCATATCGGGGTTGTCCTGTTGGCGAGGGCTTGTTTATTTGTCATCTTATAATGATACAGCGCTCTAATATTCCGACACGGTTTTGAAATTGAGTGTTTGATCGGTGATCGGATTATACAATGCTCCCCAAAAAACACCATTCGCTATTTCAGAGGTTTTACCTGTGGTATCGAGTGTAAGCAGTACCGGGATCAATCGATGTCAAAACAAGGTTGCCTGTGTTTTCGAATTTTCTGGTTTCGGTGAAGAAACTGGTGAGACTTCCGGGATGGTCAGATTGCAACCAATGCAATCATTGAGTTTTTTAATGAAGTAGCTAGCAAGTAGGGGAGACTCAACTTCATGGTTCTGGTGGACAAAAAAGGCGATTCGCCGAATTCCCTGATCGACCCACTGTGAAAGTCGCTCAGCCCACTCGTCAAGTCGTGAATAATCTGTCTCATGGTTGGCGCCAACATAACGAATAAAGGTATAAGGTGTGGTTAATCGCATGTGCAATAAATCCCGTCGTGCTGCGGTGTCTGTGATCACATTTGTGATCCCGTGGTCTTCAAACAGGGTGTACAATTCCGCGGAAGTTACGTGATCGTTGTACCAGTCGGTATGTCGTAGTTCGATGGCCAACGGAATCTCCCGAGGCCATGTTTGAATGAATTGGATTAAATTCTGCTTATTGATTGGGTTATGTGGGCTGAAGTTCTGCATCATTTGTAAAAATATCATGCCCAGTTTTTCATCCAGATAACTTGCGTTGGTAACAAACTCTTCCACATAAGGCCCAACGTCATTCAGGCGTTTACGATGGCTAATCACCTGGGGCATCTTAGGATAAAATACAAAGTCCGAGGGTGTTTTATCTTTCCATCCAGCAAAGATAGTGGCGGGAAAGATTCGGTAAAAAGAAGCATTTAGTTCAATGGTATTAAACTGCCTGCTGTAATAAGTAAGTTCGTCCTTGGTGCCTCTCGGATAAAAATTCTGGAGTTCCTGTCGATTCCATTTGGCGCAACCGACATGAACAATCGGCCCTTCGTTACTCCGGCTGATATCGAGCAATGGAGCGTTGTCTTTATGGTCCGTGGGAAGGGAAAAATTCACCTGTTCTGGATGATCTGTTTTGCCAAATTTCATCGCAGCGAAAAGTAGAAAGATCGTTTCATGGAATTAGTGCTTGGGTTTCGGTAGATGCTGAATTAAAACAGATATAATTCCATCGTGCATCATTGGGCAATGATGATCATTTAATGTCGGTCCGATGTTGATGTAGCTTATTGAAACTGCCCGTTCCGTGTATGTTTGAATTAATGATATTCCCGTTCGTAAAACTATGTCTGCCTCGGAAATAACTGAAACACCGCTTAATCTACGAAACCTAGTCGCCGCATGCTCGGCGATTGCGGTATTTGGTTTAGCCATTGGTATGACCTATCCATTGCTTTCCCTGATTCTGGAAACGAAGGGGGTTTCTACGGATATGATTGGCCTGAATTCAGCCATGATGCCTATAGGGATTTTGTTGTTTTCTCCCTTTATCCCTGTTGCCACGAGGCGGTTCGGAGGGCGGAATGTGGCTATCATCGCCTCGCTTTTGACGGTATTTATTATCCTGGCCTTTAAGTTCTTTGACTCCTTTTCTGCTTGGTTCTTTATTAGATTGGTGCAGGGAATGACAATGTCTACTTTGTTCGTTTTGAGTGAAGTTTGGGTGGTTTCCTATGCAGGTAGCCAGCACAGAGGAAAAGTAGTGGCGATTTATGGTGCTGTTTTGTCGGCGAGTTTTGGTTCTGGGCCGCTCGTTATTGGTTGGATGGGAATCGAAGGATGGATGCCCTTTCTGACTGCCGCCGTGGTGATTATGGTAGGGGTTATCCCATTGTCCATGATAAAAGAACTTAAAGACTCATCACCACAAGAACACAGTGGGCCAAGCTTTTTTACGTTCTTGCCAAAAGCGCCAATGTTGCTGGCTGCTGTATTTGCGTTTGCCGTTTTCGATGCAGCAACATTGGCACTAATACCGGTGTATGGTATTCGATATGGTTTCGATATCGCCACTGCGGCGAACTTTTTGACGGCTTTGATTCTTGGAAACACGGTTTTACAGTTACCTATCGGCTGGTTGACCGATCGATATCCACACCGGCGGGTGTTGGCTGGGTGCGCGCTCTTGGCTTCTTGTATGATGATTATTCTGCCTTTTGTGATGAATAGCTTCTGGCTTTGGCCTACGTTAGTGTTGATGGGTGCCACAGGCTACGGTGTGTACACCGTCGCGTTGACTTCCCTCGGAGACCGCTTTCAGGGAGCTGAATTAGTCAGCGGCTCTGCCGCATTCGCTCTGATGTGGGGAGCGGGAGCGCTGCTTGGGTCCCTCACAGGTGGTTGGTCTATGGTGGTATTTGGACCAGATGGATTGCCATTTCACTTAGCACTTTTCTACGGATTATTAGTGATTGGTTTGATTTTTCGGGAGCAAGCCACTCATTGATCTCGATGGTGCGCGAGTCATCCTAAGTTTTATTGATGCCCATGTGCATATTATTGGAGGCGGGGGAGAGGCGGGCCCTTCGACTCGTGTCCCACCTTTGCATTTGAGCCAGTTTAAGACAACGGGGGTAACCAGTGTTGTCGGACTGCTTGGTTAATTTATGGGTGTCCTAATAATGGGTGGAAGTAGAGGTGTTTTATGTTGTGGAGGCTAGTCGCAATGAGTAAATAATCTAACCGTTTTTTCAAAAGCTTTTTCACCTCGATTGACATAAAATAAATAGCCACTTACCTTTGTTTTTGGACTGATTTGAAATTCCTATGCTTGAACTGATTACCAATGCTGATGTGTACGCGCCTCGGTCTTTGGGTATCAAAAATTTGGTGGTGTGCGCTGGAAAGATTGTTGAAATTTGCGACTACGTTCCTCTGCTTGATGACCGATTAGACATCGTCCACACTGATCTCGATGGTGCGCGAGTCGTCCCAGGCTTTATTGATGCCCATGCGCATATTATTGGGGGCGGAGGAGAGGCGGGCCCTTCTACTCGTGTCCCACCTTTGCATTTGAGCCAGTTTACGACAGCGGGGGTAACCAGTGTTGTCGGACTGCTTGGTACGGACGATCTGACGCGCACACCTCAATCGTTGCTTACTCAGGTGATGGGGCTACGAGAAGAAGGGTTGTCTGCATGGTGTTATACCGGTGGATATCATGTACCTGCGACGACGTTAACCCATTCCGTGCGCAGTGATATTGTGAATCTGGAGCCTGTGATTGGCGTTGGGGAAGTAGCGATCAGCGACCATCGATCCAGTCAGCCCACGACAGATGAGATACTGCGTTTAGTTAGCGAAGCTCATGTTGCAGGATTGATGACGGGTAAGGCGGGATTGGTGCATTTTCATCTGGGTGATGGTGAACGTGGTTTAGCGATGATTAGAGATTGCTTGGATCAAAGCGAGCTACCGGCCCGGTCATTTAACCCCACTCACGTTAATCGAAACAAACCGTTGTTTGAAGAGGCCTGTGAGTTAACCAAGCGTGGTTGTACCATTGATCTTACCGCCTTTCCCTCCGATGAAGATGCGCTAGGCTGGTCTGCAGAGCAAGCGGTTGAACGGTACTTTGATCAGGGTTTTGATCCCGAGAAATTGACGATTAGCTCAGATGGTGGAGGGTGTTTGCCTGCATTTAATGCTCAAGGTGAGCTGACAAAAATGGGATTTGCAAAATCCTCAGCGATGGCCGTGACCTTCAAGGCCATGTTGGGCATGGGGATACCAATGGAAAAAGCACTGCCTTTGATGACTAGTAACGTTGCCAAGCTGCTGAAGTTTCACGCAAAGGGTCGACTGGCAGTGGGGTTTGATGCCGATTTGCTGGTCTTGGATGATGTCCATGGAATGAGTAGTGTGATGGCTAACGGGATCTGGCATGTTCGACAGGGCCAGACATTAATTCGTGGTTTATTTGAAGATTAGAAAAACAGTGAGTCCTTCCCCAGACAAGCAAGGCCATACCCGTGGCTACGTGATCCCTATCGGTGGTGCAGAGGAGCGCGCCAATTCTCCCAGTATTTTGGAGAAATTCGTTTCGTTGTGCGGGGGGGATAGTGCACACATTGTGATTATCCCTACCGCTTCTGTGCTTGAGGATACCGGTGATCGATATGTGGAAATATTTCGTAACTTAGGGGTGAAATCGGCGGTGTCACTTACTATTAACGACCGGGCTGATGCGGGCCGGCAGGTGCACCTTGACGAAATTGCGAAAGCGGATGGGATATTTATGACCGGTGGCAATCAACTGCGACTGTCCACTATCTTGGGTGGCACAGACATTGCCCAGAAAATTCGCAAGATGAATGCGATGGGAGTGCATGTCGCCGGGACGTCCGCCGGGGCGGCGATTATGCCCCAGCACATGATCGCTGGGGGGTCGATGGGGAATACACCGTCCAATGATGGTGTCAATCTAGCGCCGGGTCTAGGCTTGGTAAATACGTTGTTGATTGATCAGCATTTTAGTCAAAGGGATCGAATTGGGCGTCTACTTACGGCCATCTCCTATAACCCCTATATGGTGGGGGTAGGAATCGATGAAGATACCTCAATTTTTATTGACTCTGACCAACGCTTCGAAGTGGTAGGCAGTGGCACGGTAACGGTGATTGATCCAAGCGATTTGAGTTACACCTCAATGAGTAAGGCCTCAGGAGGTGATACGCTCAGCTTGTTGGATTTGAAATTACATGTTTTATCGGTTGGTTGTCAGTTTGATATGGGGCAACGAAAACCTTATCCGCCGCCGGAGTAGCGGCAGTTAATTCCTGTTCGTTTTAACTGTCTGAATTCTCTGACGTATCACTTTATTGTTATGACATGCCTTTTTTTAAATATCTAATTCTTCAAAAAAATCCATGAAAATTACCGCGACAAACGTTTATGTTGGTCCTAGTATATATGCGAACTTCCCCGTAATTCGAATGGTGGTGGATCTTGGAGTATTGCTAGAGTGGCCGTCGGTTAAATGTGGCCAGGGTTTTACGGACGGTTTACAACGAGCGATTCCTAGTTTATCTGAACACGGTTGCTCTTATCGAGAGGCCGGCGGCTTCTTGCGCCGCCTAACTGAGAATGAGGGAACATGGATGGGGCATATTATGGAGCATGTGGCCCTTGAAATTCAGAATATTGCGGGCTCCAGCGTCTCGTTTGGTCGGACTCGTAGCGCCGGAGAGCCTGGGCTGTATAACATGGTCTATGCATACAAGCAGCGCAACGCCGGTATTGAAGCCGGACATCTGGCTTTACGATTGCTGATGCACCTTTTGCCTGAGGAGCTTCAACAGCAGGTGGACTACGAAATAGATTCAGAATTTAATTTCGACGCCGAGTTGGAAGATTTCGTGCATAGAGCGCAACATCGGGAGTTTGGCCCAAGTACACAGTCTTTGGTGGATGCCGCGGTGGCCCGGAATATCCCTTGGCTTCGGTTGAATGAATACAGCTTAGTGCAGTTTGGTCATGGAAAATACCAAAAGCGCATTCAGGCGACTGTGACCAGTGACACGGGCACGATCTCGACGTCCCTCGCTAGTGACAAAGAAGGGACTCACAATTTGTTAAAAGACATGGGACTGCCCGTTCCAAGGCAGCTGGCGTTTACAGATGAAGACGGCGCGGTGAGTGCGTCGAAACGTATCGGTTATCCCGTCGTGATTAAACCACTTAACGCCAATCATGGGCGTGGTATCAGTATTAATCTAACCAGCGATGAGGAGGTTAGAGAAGCGTTTTACGTTGCGAAAGAACAGGGACGGTCTCGTACTATTCTAGCGGAAAGTTTCATTACCGGCTTTGATCATTGCATGCTTGTTATTAACGGCGAGCTGGTTGCTGTGGCTAAACGGGTACCAGGACATGTAATTGGCGATGGAAAATCCACTATTGAGCAATTGGTGGATTTGGTGAATGCGGATCCTCGACGTGGAATCGGACATGAAAAGGTGCTAACACGAATCGACATCGATACCCAGGCAACTCGACTGTTGAAAGAGAGTGGATATGACGAAAAGACCATACTAGAGCAGGGAGAAAAGTTTTTCCTTCGGTCTACCGCCAATTTGTCAACAGGCGGTACGGCGATTGATTTAACGGACGTAGTGCATCCAGATAACCGGGAAATGGCCATTCGTGCCGTTCGAGCTATCGGCCTTGATATCGGTGGAGTGGACTTTCTGACTGATGATATTACCCATTCCTATAAGGATGTGGGCGGCGCTATTGTGGAAGTGAATGCGGGCCCTGGTTTCCGGATGCACGTTGCGCCTAGTGAGGGTGAACCCAGGGACGTAGCAGGTAAGGTGTTGGATATGTTATATCCATCAGATGCCCCTAGTCGTATTCCCGTTGCTGCGATTACGGGTACTAACGGTAAAACAACAACTTCCCGGATGCTTGCCCACGTGATGAAGACTAGCGGACATATCGTTGGGATGACGTCCACAGGTGGTATTTTAGTCGATGGCCAGGTGACGGTGAAAGGAGACATGACGGGACCACAATCAGCCCAAATTGTGCTTCGAGATCCGACCATCGATTTTGCGGTACTGGAGACGGCCAGAGGCGGTATTCTCCGAGCCGGATTGGGCTATCGCGAATGTGATGTTGCCGCTTGTATCAATATTTCCGAAGACCACATGGGGTCGGGAGGTATCGAAACGCTTTCCGAACTGGCGAAAGTAAAGGAAGTCGTGGTGCGGGTTGCCAACGATACGGCAGTGTTGAACGCAGACGATAAATATTGTCTCAAAATGGCCGATAATACCCGGGCGAAGCATCTCTTCTACGTCACGATGGATCCGACTCACGGTCTAGTGAGGGAGCATATTCGTGCTAATGGTCGGGCGATTGTGCTCGAGAAAGGGATTAATGGTGACATGATTACCATTTACGATAATGGCGCTCATATTCCACTACTCTGGTCGCACTTAATACCGGCTACCATTGAAGGTAAGGCCATGCACAATGTGCAAAATGCGATGTTTGCGGCTGCTATGGCATATAGCTTTGGTAAAGGCTTGGATGAAATCCGTATGGGACTAAGGACTTTTGATACCTCGTTTTTCCAAAGCCCTGGTAGAACAAATATTTATAATGAGCATCCGTTCAAGGTGATCATGGATTACGCCCACAATCCCGCGGGTTTCCGGGCGATGGCCGATTTAGCGCATAAACTGGAGCCGGCTGGTAAGTCGATGGTTGTAATTTCCGTGCCAGGAGATCGTAGAGATGAAGACATTCTTGAATCGGTGAAAGCTTGCCTACCCCACTTTACTGATTTTATCTGCAAAGCAGATAACCATCGTCGAGGGCGGGGGCATGATGAAATCCCGCAATTGCTGCGCAGATATCTGCTGGAGCAGGGCGTCAGCGATGATCGCATCCAAGTGATACCGGATGAAGTTGATGCAGTGGAGTATGCTCTGAACGCCGCTGAACAAGGTGATTTATTGGTCATCACAGCCGACGACTTGCAGCGTACTTGGAAACAAATTATTAATCTCAATAGCGATCAACCTCGCAATAAAGAAATCATTCCCGGCACTAAGGTTTTCGTCCAAGAGAAAGAACGGCGTTATGTATTGGACCAAGATGAGGAGCTAATTATTGACGAGCGCGGAGCTCGACTAGCAACCAGTGGAACAGAGGATGCAGACTAGAGGGTGAATTATCAAATTATAGGACAGCCACAAATTACCCCAAAATTGGGGTAGAATATAGGACAGCCACAAATTACCCCAAAATTGGGGTTGACAACACTGAAGAATGAATTAGTCTTGCTATCAGGATTAGCCTCACCAGACAGGAGTCAGGATGACCATTGCCAGACGGCAGCAAATCAATATCGAAGCCACCCCTTACTATCAC
>WLWI01002705.1_pt1 | contig 15323 bp, 14 predicted proteins | sample 6701501 | NCBI WGS metagenome assembly WLWI01 (sample SAMN12718690, study PRJNA515312) | sponge metagenome | isolation source: marine sponge | host: Mycale hentscheli | place: New Zealand: South Island, Marlborough, Capsize Point | collected 2014-11-01
ATAACCATGACAAAGAGCGCATTGACTTACCACCGCCACTAACTCGAATAGAAATGGAAGTCCCTTAAGTTTTCAAGTTTTAACTGCACCCACAAAAGAATTAAACAATTCAATTTCTAGGGTGATATGGGTACTGATCGATAAACCAGAGGATTCTGTTTAGTGCAATTTGGGACGGGGTCGACCACATAACTAACACAAAAATGCGAGGGTTAAAGTACAAAATGACATACGTACATCCAAACATATATACAAATAAATAAATAAATAAATAAATAAACATCCCCGATTTTCGATTGTGTTACCCCTGTAAGTGTCTCGCTCGCTACGCTCGCTCGAACAATAAATATTCAACTTTCTCTAATTAGCGAGAGATAGTAAAATTTTCATTTGGTGTTTACTGAAAAAGCAGCAGCTTCTCGCACTTCATTTCACTGCACGGATGGTTCTCGCTTCTTTTAGCATGTCTAGAATGGGCAGGAGAAGTGCTTGACTAAAAAGAAGTCCTGTAAATCACCTCCTACTGGTGTAAGGGTTGCCCGAGTACCCAGGAGACGAATGTTGTGGACCAATGAGCAGATGGAACTTGCCATGAAAGCTGTTGAAGCGGGAAGCTTGATCAATCAAGCAGCTTTGGACCATGGTATTCCTCCAGCAACTCTTAAGTATAGGCTAAGTGGACATGTGAAACACGGAGAAAAGCCTGGGCCTAAACAGTAAGCTGGCAGTATTTCTCAAGAGTTGTGCATCTGTTGGCTATAGAAAAACCAGAAGAGATGTTATGGGAATAGCAGAATCAGTAGCAATGGACAAAGGTATTCTTAGAGGACACAGAATCAGTCAAAGTTGGTGGCGACAATTTCTTAAGAGGCAGAAAGATCTCTCTCTAAGGCATGGTGATAACTGTGCTCAGGTGCGAATGAATGCTGTCAATTCTGATACATTGAAGCAATATTTTGATCTTCAGGAGATCACTTTGAAAGATCATGAACTTCTGCACCATCCCTCTCAAATATACAATGTCGACGATTATTCCTCCTATAGTTATTTTTGATGCCAAGAACCTCAACCATCATTGGACGGCTGACGAAATTCCAGGTACTAAGTATGGATTAAGTGACAAAGGATGGATAACAAGTGAGTTATTTGAAGGATGGTTAGTGGAGCATTTTCTTGAGCATGCTGTTTCTAGAAGGCCTTTATTGCTGTTACTGGATGGTCATAGTACCCATTATCAACCCGAGATAATACGACTGGCCCGAAATAATGACGTAATCATGCTGTATTTGCCATCTCATACAACACACGAGACCCAGCCATTGGACTGTGGGGTGTTTGGGCCTTTGAAAACTCATTGGACTGCTGTTTGTCATAACTACTTCCAAAAAAAACCCGGAAAAGTTATAACGAAATTTAATTTTAATTTTCTGTTTTCCAAGGACTGGCTCCAAACACTAACACCAGCTAATCTCATTGCTGGCTTTAAAACTTGCGGTATCTTTCCGTTGAACCCTTCTGCTATAACTATTAATTCTTCAAGCAATACCCATAGTGATCCTCCGACTGATACGGCCTCAAGAGAGGAAAAAAATGAGTGTCATAATGATGTCAGTGATGTTTCTGAAAGTTTCTCTATTGAGGAAACAGGTAGTGTTTTTTTATATGATGGCCATCCAGTTATGGAAGACCCAGTATGTAACACTGAGTTTAATAGCCAACAAGAGGCATTGTTTCGGCGACGATTCGAAGTAGGTTATAATCTGAACACTGATCCAAAATATAATTGTTGGCTGGAAATTAATCATCCTGAGTTGGAACAACATAGTGATCATTCATCGAATCAAGAGACTATACAGTCAGTTATTGATCCATCACAACCAGTTGCAGAAATTACGAATTAAGCAAATAATTTGGATTCTGACGTACAATGCTCTCACTCAAAGGACTCAGTCAAATCGGCTTCTAAATTATCATCATTGGTTGCTGATGTTGAAGATGAAGGGAAGGAATTGGAATCTTGTGTAGGCTCTTCTTCTCATCCTAATAATTCACAGGATAAAACTCCAAATTCCTCCTGTAAGTCTTCACCTGTATTATATTTTGGTTCATCATCCAATACTTCCAATAATTCATTGTCAAAGTTCCTTAACAATAGCATTTGATCTACTCCTACATTGCCACTTTCTTCATCTCGCCAACCTCGAGCTAAACTTCTTACTAGCACATATTTTTTGGCATCACTTGAAGAAAAGGAGAAGAAAAAGCAACAAGAAAAGGAGAGAAACAGAAGAGAGAGAGAAGAGAAGCGGAAGAAGAAACAACAGGAGATAGAAATCAGAGCAAAAGAAAGAGCGGAAAAGAAGAAGCAGAGAGAAGAAGAGAAAAGACAAAAAGAAGAAGAGAAGAAACGAAAAGCAGAGGAAAAGGAACAGCGAATCAAAGAAAAGGGCAAAGGGAAATTTCAATCTAAGTCATTTAAGTCAGCACCGAGTGTCTCAATTGTGTCCATCACAAGAAACGAAGTAAAGCGTAAATCAAATCCTTCAACTGACCTCGAGAATGTCATGAAAAAGAGTCGATCCAAATGCGATGAGATCAACCCTGATGTGTGCTGCATGTGTTTTAGTACCTATGAAGATGATTTACTTGATGGCGCTGGACTGGATTGGATATCCTGTGCTTGTGGTCGATGGCTGCATGAGGACTGTGCAGAAGACAGAGCAATAGATAATGATTGAAAAGAATTGTTTTGTCCTTACTGCATTGTGTAATAAACTTAAACTCACCTATTTATCATGGCTCATATCTTTTTTGTACCTATCACTGATTTTGTGCCTGTCAGCTTTGCTGATGACCAATAATACAATATCTGAAGCAGACATTACACCGTTATTTTGCGCGCTATATTTCAATTAAACATTTGGTAAAGTATCGTAATAGTTTATAAACAACAGAAGTTCGTCCTAGTGAGATACTGTACAAAATTTGTAAGTGGTCGATAATTCTACTACGCCATTAGTACAGTTAGACGTTAATCGGTAGCCGGTGATCGATATTCGGTCTTCGACTAAGTCACTAAATACTGTTCAACTAGCCTTTTCGGGCTAGCTAAGCTTTTAAACTTGTGATGAATTTGATTAAAAAGTATTGAACTACAAGTTATATTTAAGCACGTCACTAGAGAGTATTATAAATTGGATTTACAAATCTAGAACAAAATCTGGTCGATAGTAGGTTGCTTACGCTATGTTAAAAATTATCTTCCTGATATAAAGACATCGTAGAACAATGAATCTTACTCTATATAGACTACTGTGATTTTACACCAATGTTTTAATCCCATATTGTTTTCTGTTTCAGGTAGAATACAGTAAAGTAACATGTGTTGCCAAGCGTATGCACGAACTATTACTGGATCCTGTTAGCCAAGGAGTTCGAGAGACTGTAGACAGATATCAACGAGAATGTCAACTCATGGCAGGTCTCCGACATCCTAACATAACACTGTTCCTTGGTCTGTGTTTCCTTGAGGGGTCAGAGCTACCTCTACTGGTTATGGAGAGACTAGAAATGAGTGTGGACAACCTCCTGGAGTGTGCCCCTAATATTCCATTTGCAGTCAAGATCTCCATTCTCACAGACACAGGCAGTGGACTTGTCTACCTTCACAATCGATCTCCTCCCATTATTCACAGAGATCTGACTGCTCGAAATGTTTTGCTTACATCATCTTTAACTGCAAAAATCACTGACTTGGGCAACTCTCGAATGATGACATTAAATCCAACTCAGCTTGCTCAAACACTCTCAAAGAATCCAGGGACCACTGTGTACATGCCACCAGAGGCTTTCAGTACAACTCATAGATATGGACCGCCTCTGGATATATTTTCATTTGGACATCTTTCTCTTTTTGTGTTTACTCAGGTAATGTAGAACACTATACTAAATGACTTTGTTTGAGGTATGTATTAAATACTTACAAATCTAGCTTGCTTATTTGTGCACTAGTTTAATAACATTAAATTGGTAGCCATTTTTTTCTTTCAGTGAGCAATACATTTTACAATAAACAACCTGAAAACAGTAACATTTAGCTAAGATGTATTTAGATGATTTATTTATTTACTAATAGATTTTTCCAGGAGAGCTGCTATTGGCTACATATCCAGATCCACGCAATCCTGGTCGAGTTATTCGACGAACTGAAGTAGAGCGTCGTGAGGTGTACGTGAAGAAGTTGGAGGATCAGTTATTGAAGTCTCATCCTATTCTAGTAGAGATGGTGACTAATTGCTTGCACAATACTCCTGAAACAAGGCCTACTGCTTTGGCTGTACTTGGAACACTTTCACCTGCGAAAAAGGAGATAGAAAACTCAATCGGAGGAAATTTAGGGAAGTCACTGAACGTGACAAATGTTATGCACATGAAGGAAACGAAAGAGATGAACATAAGAATAAATGAGCTTGAGGTAACTCTAGTCAATTTTTTTAGTCCAGTATCTACATTGAATACTATTTTAAATGAACCTAAACTATTTGAGTAATTATGATTATATAAACGTAAATGAATCTTTATTCTAAAATCTATAACAAAATTTATTGTATATTATATGTAATGTTATTTAGATCTCTGAAGCCAGATTGGAAGCAGATATTTCAAAGCTGGAAAATGACAAGCAAATATTGCAAACTTCCAACTTCCAACTTTTAGGAGAAACCCGTTTGCTTGACACTGTAATGGCCGAGAAGAATCAACTGATAACTGAAAAAAATCAACTCCAGAGAGTGAACAAACAGCTTGTGTCTGAGATTGATCGTCAACGTATTGAATTAGAACGCCATCAGGAAGAAAAACGTCAGCTGGAATCACACCATAGTGAAGAGAAGCGTCAGCTGGAATCCCACCATTGTGATGAGAACAAATCTCTCCAATTAGAGGTTACACGACTCAAAGCAGAACTAGAAAGCATATCAGCATTGGCATCTAACAGCAAGCATAAAATATTTGTATCTCCGGTAAGTAAGTACTTTACCAAAACATGAGTAAGTTTAGTTAGCTAGTCCATGATGACAAACTTATAAGAATAACGGTAGTAGTTTAAATTTTCAAGTTTTTTGGGGGGCAGTCAAAGGGCTAACATCTTTAAAAAGTTTTCATGTATCACAAGTATTATGAATTTTACAACAACCAAAATATAATGCAGTAGATACTGTTTACTTTGAAGCCTAAATAAAAATTATATGAATAAAGTTGCTAATATTGCTGAATTATTTATTAATTGGTTTTAAAATAATTACATAGATCGCTTGATATGTTATGAAAATTTCATGGATACTGGCTTGTAAGCAGTAACCATGGCAAAACTTCAGCTTTAGAATGAAAATACTAGTAGTAGCTATTTATTAATCCTCAGTGTGCACATGTGAGGGAGATATAGCAGTCCTTTTTCTGTCTGTCTGCTTGTCTGTGTCCATCTGTCTGTTTGTGTATTGTGCTATTATTATAATTTTGGGCTGCTTATTTTAGAAAATGTGAAGCTATCAGCTCTGTGTGGGTACTAGCCTGTGTGAGCTTTGAATAACTTGCTGCTCACAGTATTTTGTTTATGCAAGGAAAGTTAACAGAGTACTGAAATTGGAGTCGCATGTTGAAAATATACACCAGTGAGTATCTCTAGCCGGTTTATATTCTTCATTTTTTACATCTACTATTTCCATTGCTCGAGCTATAATGGTACTGATAAGAATAAATTATTATTTTGGTTAAATTTATTTTTTAATAGCTAGTGTATAGTAGTGCTTAGGGTTTGCACCTTTGATTTTTTATTTAGTACGCATAATTTTTTCATTGTTATTTATATTAGTTATTTTTGCTGTTTTTTTTTAGAGTTTCCCACTCCAACTAGACTGGAGGCGTGGTCCTGACATGCCCATGGCTATGAATGACTACATCCAATCAGTACAGATAAATGATACAGTGTATGTTGGAGGAGGAGGGACTTACAGAGTTGAGGATGCCTACAAAGTTATGGCTTACAACACACAGTCCTGCCAGTGGCACACTCTACCTCCATACAGTACCAGGTGGTTTGCTATGACTACCATCAACAACAAACTAGTTGTGGTGGGAGGAAAAAATAGAGATCGCTATGCTAGCAGTGAGCTAGGAGAGTGGCAGCCTGACAGCAACCAGTGGACACACCCCTTCCCTCCTATGTCTACACCTCGCTGGTGGCCTTCAGTTACTTCATATAAACATTGGCTGGTGGTGGCTGGTGGTTACCATGGAGTTTGTTTACAAAATGTTGAGGTACTTGATGTATCCAACATGCAATGGTCCACTGGACCATCTACACCAACACCATGGAGCATGATGAAGTCTGCTACAATAGGAGATACCTGGTACCTCATGGGGGGAGCATGTGAGAAACAGTCGCTATATAGTCCTGATGTCTATAGTGTATCTCTGGAGGCTTTTATTTCACACTCCTCATCAGACAGTTCCAACATATGGAACAAACTACCTTCACTCAACTGTACATTATCCTGTCCACTCAACATTGGAGGATCTCTACTGGCAGTCAGTGGTAGGGACATGAAGAGTGAGAAGTTAGTGTCCACCATCCAGCGCTATGTCCCTGAGACTAATATCTGGGTCCAGGCTGGACAACTACCACATACAGTACGTGCCTGTACCTGTATCATGACATCAGACAAGATCCATGTTATGGGAGGAGATGATGGGACTATAATACTTAAGAAATTGTTTACTTTTGTCATCCCATAGTTTTATTTGTGTAAACAATTTTTTTGTTTAAAATGGTAGAATATTTACAATGGTGGCACTTCTTGATATAGTTTATATCTATTATAGCATTTCACATGCATGGCTACTTCATATTAGCTTATTAACAGTATTATGAATAGATACTTCTATTTTTTTTTATTTATTCCAGCTAAGCTAGTTTACCCCACAAGTGTTTAGCAGAGCAGTTTGTCAATGACTCAACAAGTTGCTGCTGCATTAATGTACTTTCACTCCACACAAAATTCTTACTAATCAGTGCTACTTCTAAATAAATCACATATATTATTTCTCTTTGCTTATAAACCTAATCTACATTCCAACTACTTTCATGGCTGCTATCAAATACAAGCCTATATGATACCAGTTTAATTAAGGACTAAACACATTCATCAGTTCAATTCTATCCCTTTATATAAATGATCTAACTTTCCCATTGAGTACTGCTCATGCTACTCTGAAATAGTGCAGTATAATTTCATTTAAATAAGTGACTATACAAACTACAAATGGTTGAAATATCCAACATTTGGTTCTGCCACATGTAAAAGGATGTGCTTTAGTTTTTAAATTGGGTAAAGTTTTGTCAGTCCTGATGCAGCTAGGAAGGGTCCGCATCATTAGAACCTCCATTTGCTGTCTTCTTTCCCTCACTGGTTTGACCATCTGATGCAGCACTGGAACTGGATGCTGCCTGCAGTACATACGCATACATTATAGTCAATCGGTTTAATAAAACAACAACAACAAAAAAAAACAAAAGAGCCATTTCTAGGATAACACAATGTAATAAAATTTTATTATCCTAAACACCAGTTGTGAAAATTACCTTCTTTTTCTTCTTATTTTTTCTAATTGCTGAAGTAGCCAATAATGCCTGCAGTAAATATGCAATTCACAACAGCATATAATTATACTGCAACAAACTAATGTAGAATTACATATTTAACACAAATAAGAATTTTTTTAGCAGACTAAAACACATTCTATTAGCTACAAGTGGAAACATTTGTTAGTTAAAACTTGTCAACATCTTAAAAGTTGCCTTACCACTGGAAACAGAAGCGCATTACACCAAATTGACTGTATTTGCTATGTATGTATTTTCAGGGTAATATCTTATTCAGGTCATTAAAAACCATGGAAGGCACCTGGAACTGATTCCATCATGGCTCACAGATGGAAAGTTAGCCCCCAGTCTGTTATGTCTGATTTACTAAACTATAGAGCAGATGATTCACAGTAAGACAATATTTTTACCCAAGGATGGGTGAGAGGGGAAACATAGTCAGTATAGACATAACACGTGTCTAAACTGCTTAAAAAATCCTGACAAGTGCTTTGTGAGGATCCTTTGGCTAGCCACGCTGATCATTACAATCAGCACTCCTTGTGGAACTGAAGACATTAAGAAGGATTGTCCTAGACACATCAGCGCTCTTTTGTTTGATTATGCCATCAGGCAATTACAATACTGTAGCAATGGGCTGGATTAACTACCAGAAGGTTAATCGCTCCCCAAATTACTGGTTGCTGAGGGTGCGTAACCCACACTGTCAAACAACTTTGGTACTGGACAAAAGAGTTCACCTCCGTTTCCCCTCAAACAAAAATTGTTCCAAGAGGATACACTTTCCCCTCTGCTGTTCTGTTTTGTCGCATGAGCTCCGAGGTAGGAGGAGTAGTCACTATTCTGAAAAATCGTAGACACACCTTTTCTTCACGGATGACTTGAAGATGTATTAAGAACGGGAATCACAGACAAGGAGTATGGTTATATTAATTGATTAGACATAAGTGATGCCCCTAAAACTTCGGAAATTTGTAGTTGTGTATGTGATAATGGGAAAAGGTGAGCTATAGAGCAGACCTATACCTGTCTGACAATAGAGTCACCGATACCTAGGTTCAGTCCCCCCCCCCCCCCCCCAAATTTTTTTAAAAAAAAATTTTTTCCCAAAAAAAAAAAAAAGACCCATTCCCTTCTGAAAAAAGGGGCCACGAAACCTAGGTTCAACCCCCCCCCCCCCCCCTAAAATTTTTTCCCCAACTGAATTCTTCAAAAAAAAAAAAAGATCAGTATAAATAACCTTACAGATTAGTTACACTTCTTCAAAATCAACATTTCTCTAGTTCTGGTCCTTCAACACCAATTCCTATTAAAGCATAGATGCTGTAGTTTTTGTATAATGACAGAGGAACTTTATATTACTTAGGTCCTCCAGAGAGGAACACTATTAAGTTAGTTTCCCCGCTTTGAGGGCAGGGTTAATTTGTGTCCCTCTGATTGCACTTAGAGTTCCTAGTGTTAAATAGCAGTTGAAACATTCTAAATTAGTTTTGTGAGCCGTAGTGAACTACTGTCTTTAGGGTCCCTCAGGCCCTAAATAGTGCCCTCGCTGTGCTCGCGAAGAAAAAGCCTAATGCCTCCAAGACCCTAATAATGGTCACAGAGGCAGCGCCTAACTGTAATATAGTTTATCAAGTCTTCATCTGAAATCTGTTTCACAGTCTCACAGTCATGACTTCACCATATCATGAAGATAAACTATTTTTTGCGACTCGACAAAATTTCCCCCCTTAGCGAAAAATCCTGTATGAATCCATGACATGTATATCAAACTTAAGCACCCATTTCATTTCCATTCCAGAGTTTTAGGTCCCAGTAGTTTATTTAGGGCCGTATTTGGTGAAAACCTGCTTATTAGCCTGGAATTCTGGCTAAGTAGAAAGACTAAATTTCATGCTAGACTACTATTTTGGGGACAATTTAAACAAGTCAATTTCGCCACTGTTGCAGCATAGCTTTAGTCCCTAACCTTCAACAACACTGTGAACTTGAACTGAGCCAGTACTCCCATATAAAATGTAGTACAAAAGATAACACTACAAAGAACCAGTGATTAAATTTCTCTCCTTGAGGCAAATAGACCATAAACTAAACAATTATGATAGTTCTACATATAAACAATAGGGAGGGAAAAAATGTTATGGTGCCAGTCAAATTTTAAACACGGAAGAATAACTACAAAAAAAAAAAAAAGGATCATGAGGGTTATTGCAGTGTGCTGGGAATTAAAAATCATTGTTACTGACCAGGGCTGCATTGCCAAATAATTTCTGGATTTTGTTAAAGGCAAGCTAAATAACGCACCTAGTCAGAATTGGAAGAAGCTAACGATTTGAAAGCAGATGGTAAAATCAAAGCTCAGACAATTATGCAACACGGAATGAGTCATTAGTGCCAATCCTTCGTTCGCTCCCCACGTCCACTAATACAAGGAAAGGTAAGGGTCGGCGACCAGACTAATTCATCCGTTGGGGGATACAATTTGCATCAAATGGTAAGGGGTCGCTACCTTGAGGCAATTCTTGGTAATTCTTTGTGGGTTGACAATTCTATCTGTGAGCGTGATTGACATAGCACACAGTGTAAAGCTGATAGCCCTGTTAAACTCTCGACCGTTGACTTACTGGAAACTCTCTGGACGGCTTTGCTGTAGGAATGGCTAGGAGACCTGGGTGGTCCAGAAGCTTCAGAAACGACCCTCAGCTGCAACAGTATTTTTTGGACCAAGTTGTACCAACAGGAAAAAGCCTGGGAGTAGGATCTTATGGATCTGTGGTGGAAGTAAGTATGTGAATGGGATATTTAGGATGCTAGCTTTATTGATGCATGTTTTCTTGTATTGTCAAAGAACATATAAATAAGTTTTGTTCCTATATGATCTAGTACAAAGGCTATCAGGTAGACTAGACTCTTTACCTACCGTTAATGCTAAATTGGGAAGGAAAGTGTTGAGAACACAATACAATAGCTTGATTACAACACTTCATTAATTCCTAAGCATTGGTGTCTTATCTATCATAATGTCACAACTCTGTGATATTGAGTGAGTCTTGAAAAAAACATAGTGGTGATGCTCTGTAGCTTTTTGTATTTACTGCAAGCATTCATTTGGAGAACCATTGGGAGGTACTTAAATCATAGCAATTCAAGGTTGGTAAAGGGTCCGTCTCTGTGAGACTATCTGTGTGGTGGATAAAGATGGCCGGACTCAAACTGACGTGCATCATAAATTAGTGATTAGCACAGATTTATAAAGCCTCTACTTGTATAATTTTAAACTCATTCAAGCAATTTTTTTGGAATGGCATATAGTACAGACATTGTCTCTACGTGGTTCCATTGCATTTTAAGTTTGCTTTTAATTTGCTCATACAAATAAAAAGTTTAACTTGTTAGCTATGGTATATACATTGGATTGGTTTCTCTATTTTTTTGCGCTGAGTCTGACAAGAGTAAGAAATGGCAAGCGAACCTAAAACTACGCTATTGAAATGATTGATTTTAACTTCTAACTCTCAAGCTACTAAAAAAAGTCGGAGTTTTTAAATTACACAGATACGGTAAGGGAATTCAATTCCATAGTAAAGCACTCCCCGCAACTGTTGGTATTTGGAAAAAAAAAACAACAACAAGTTACGTTATTTCAATGCTTTCTTTGTGATATTCTTTTAGCTGTAATGCACAATACTTTCAAACAACTCGACATACCTACACCAGACTAGCCTTCATGTCTAGTGGACAGCGAATTTTCAAGTTAATACTGTTGCGTAGGGCTCATAACTAAGACAAATAGCGTATTAACTTATCTATACCACTAGCTCCAATAGAAATGGAACTCCACCAAGTTTTTGGTTGATATGTTGAAAAAATTTCATACAATATGGGTAGAACTTCTGCGCTAAACAACAATGGCATAGTGGTCAACTGGAAACAACTTGGAACTGTATGTTTCCAAGGGTAGAGTTGCACGCATGTTGTGGGGTTTGTATGGGTTATCTCGGTAACCGCTGCCACCAGAGTTCCCCCCTTCCCTATTGACACAGGTTAGGTCTTTATAAAATTATAAGGCAAAGGAGAACTAACACACAATCATACAACTCAGTTTAAATAGCAACACAAACTCCACCCAAATATGACACATGATGATGCACACAAGCTCTATACTTCCTGCCCTGCAGCGTTTAGTTCGCACTGCCGGAAGGCACAAACACGCACGTGATTGGTGCATAGTCAATCAACGCTAATTATAACTTCTACAAAAATTGCATGACTCTGCTTCGTACACTAACTAATAAATAAACATGCATGTGAACTGTTCATGACATGGGTGTGGCTGCAGCCACACCCATCGCACTTTCTCTCTTCTTCTCTTTCTCTTCTCTCTTGTCTTTCTCTTCCTTCTTGTCTTTCTCTTCCTTCTCGTCTTTCTTCCCATTCCTCTCCAATCTCAGACCCACACATGTGTTTACCAGTACTATTTCACTTAGATACTGTAATATTTCACTTGGTTATAGTGCTGTTTTACCAAGTTACTGTGCTATTTCACTTTCCCTGGGCAACTTTAAATGAACAGCAATTTTCCCCATACATTGTAGAATACGTACCATACTATTGACTACGTAATAAACTTAAACTCACCTATATATCATGACTCACATCCTTTTTGTACCTATCACTGTTTTTGTGCCTGTCAGGTTTGCTGATGGCCAAAAATACAATATCTGAAGCAGACATTATACTGTTATTTTGCGCGCTATATTTCAATTAAACTATTAGGTGAAGCATCGTAATAGTTTATAAACAACAGAAGTTTGTCCTAGTGAGGTACTGTACAAAATTTGAAAGTGGTCGATAATTCTACTACGCCATTAGTACAGTTAGACGGTAATCGGTAGCGGTGATCGATATTCGGTCTTCTACCAAGTCACTAAATACTGTTCAACTAACCTTTTCTGGCTAGCTAAGCTTTTAAACTTGTGATGAATTTGATTCAAAAGTATTGAACTACAAGTTATATTTAAGCACATCACTAGAGAGTATTCTAGATTGGATTTACAAATCTCGAACAAAATCTGGTCAATAGTCGGTTGCTTACGCTATGTTAAAAAATAATCTTCCTGATATAAAGACATCGTAGAACAATGAATCTTGCTCTGTATAGACTACTGTGATTTTACACCAATGTTTTAATCCCATATTGTTTTCTATTTCAGGTAGAATACAGTAAAGTAACATGTGCTGCTAAGCGTATGCATGAACTATTACTGGATCCTGGTAATCAAGGAGTTGGAGAGACTGTAGACAGATATCAACGAGAATGTCAACTCATGGCAGGTCTCCGACATCCTAACATAACACAGTTCCTTGGTCTGTGTTTCCTTGAGGGATCCGATATACCTCTACTAGTGATGGAGAGACTAGAAATGAGTGTGGACGACCTCCTGGAGTGTGCCCCTAATATTCCTTTTGCAGTCAAGATCTCCATTCTCACAGACACAGGCAGTGGACTTGTCTACCTTCACAATCGATCTCCTCCCATTATTCACAGAGATCTGACTGCTCGAAATGTTTTGCTTACTTCATCTTTAACTGCAAAAATCACGGACTTGGGCAACTCTCGAATGGTGACATTAAATCCAACTCAGCTTGCTCAAACACTCTCAAAGAATCCAGGGACCACTGTGTACATGCCACCAGAGGCTCTCAGTACAATTCACAGATATGGACCGTCTCTGGATATATTTTCATTTGGACATCTTGCTCTTTATGTGTTTACTCAGGTAATGTAGAACACTATACTGTACTTAAGTGACTTTGTTTGAGGTATGTATTAAATACTTACAAATCTAGCTTGCTTATTTGTGCACTAGTCTAATAACATTGAATTGGTAGCCTTTTTTTTTTTCAGTGAGCAATACATTTTACAATAAACAACCTGAAAACAGTAACATTTAGCTACGATGTAATTTGATGATTTATTTATTTACTAATAGATATTTCCAGGAGAGCTGCTATTGGCTACACATTCAGATCCACACAATCCTGGTCGAGTTATTGGTCGCACTGAAATAGAGCGTCGTGAGGTGTACATGAAGAAGTTGGAGAATCAGTTCTTGGAATCTCATCCTATTCTAGTAGAGATGGTGACTAATTGCCTGCACAATACTCCTCAAACAAGGCCCACTGCTTTGGCTGTACTTGGAACACTTTCACCTGTGAAAAAGGAGATAGAAAACTCAATCGGAGGAAATTTAGGGAAGTCACTGAACGTGACAAATGTCATGCACATGAAGGAAACAAAAGAGAAGAACAAAAGAATAAAGGAGCTTGAGGTAACTCTAGTCAATTTTTTTAGTCTAGTATCTACATTGAGTACTATTTTAAATGAACCTAAACTATTTGAGTAATTATGATCATATAAACGTAACCTAATGAATCTTTATTCTAAAATCTATAACAAAATTGATTGTATATTATATGTAATGTTATTTAGATCTCTGAAGCCAGATTGGAAGCAGATATTTCAAAGCTGGAAAATGACAAGCAAATATTGCAAACTTCCAAATTGCAAGTTTTAGGAGAAACCCGTTTGCTTGACACTGTAATGGCCGAGAAGAATCAACTGATAATTGAAAACAATCAACTCCAGAAAGTGAACAAGCAGCTTGTGTCTGAGATTGATTGTCAACGTATTGAATTAGAACGCCAACAAAAAGATAACAAATCTCTCCAATTAGAGTTTATGCGACTGAAAGCAGAACTAGAAAGCATATCAGCATTGGCATCTAATAGCAAGCATAAAAATTTTGTATCTCCGGTAAGTGAGTACTTTACCAAAACATGAGCAAGTTTAGTTAGCTAGTCCATGATGACAAATTTTTAAGAATAACGGTAGTAGTTAAATTTTCAAGTTTTTGTGGGGGCAGTCAAAGGGCTAACATCTTTAAAATGTTTTCATGTATTACAAGTATTATGAATTATACAACAAAAATATAATGCAGTAGATACTGTTTACTTTGAAGCCTAAATAAAAATTGGTTTTAAAATAATTACATAGATCGCTTGATATGTTATGAAAATTTCATGGATACAGGCTTGTAAGCAGTAACCATGGCAAAACTTCAGCTTTAGAAAGAAAATACTAGTAGCTATTTATTAATCCTCAGTGTGCATGTGTGAGAGAGTTATAGTAGTCATTTTTCTGTCTGTCTGTTTGTCTGTGTCCATCTGTCTGTTTGTGTATTGTGCTATTATTATAATTTTGGGCTGCTTATTTTAGAAAATGTGAAGCTATCAGCTCAGTGTGGGTACTAGCCTTTGTGGGTAACTCCCCCTATTAGCATATAATCACGTGAGCTTTGAATAACTTGCTTCTCGTGGTATTTTGTTTATGCAAGGAAAGTTAACAGAGTACTGAAATTGGAGTCACATGTTGAAAATATACACCAGTGAGTATCTCTAGCCGGTTTTTATTGTTCATTTTTTACATCTACTATTTCCATTGCTCGAGCTATAATGATACCTGATCAGAGTTGAGGTTGATTATGATTACAATCGTAATCGATTACAATCGATTACAAGGTTTTGCGTAATCGTAATCATAATCAAAATCATGTGACTAATTGTGGGTGTAATCGTAATCGTAATCATAATCATATTTTTG
>WLWI01002706.1_pt1 | contig 15322 bp, 19 predicted proteins | sample 6701501 | NCBI WGS metagenome assembly WLWI01 (sample SAMN12718690, study PRJNA515312) | sponge metagenome | isolation source: marine sponge | host: Mycale hentscheli | place: New Zealand: South Island, Marlborough, Capsize Point | collected 2014-11-01
TCCCCCCCGCGTTTAGGTACCGGTTGTGGGATTTTTATATGGCCTTAAAACGAAAAAAAAAACAAAAAAAAAAAAGACAAAACCCCCCCCCCCCCCCCCCCCCCCCCCCCCCTACTTGTAAAGGGAAGAAAAATACAATTAATTCTAGTGACAATGGGTTGAATTTCATCAAGCATTATTAAATTTTCTTTGTCAAATTTACTTTCTTCAGCTGTAGATACAGATAGAGAGGGGGAGAGAGAGAGAGACAGTTTACTTAATAAAACTTTTAAACTATATTTAGGACTTAATTGCACTAAGTCAACGTTGACCTTTAATCATTAACCAAAACTTAAAAAAAAATTTATGGATTGCAATAAGTCTATTATTATTTTTGTGTTAAGACTACAAATAATTCTGATAGTGAATCAAAGGCTCCATCAAAAATTTAAATGTTTTTGAGGTTACACCATAAATGCAAACTTAGTGAGATTAACAATGGGTTAGGTTAAGTGGGTGTGGTTTAGCACGTGTAAGCCTGCACAAACCTGTGGCTTGGCTTGCAGTGCAGCGGTGAAGCAATCCACAGCTTTATCGTACTCACTGGACAGGTTGAACAGGACACCCAGACCAACTTGCACATCACAGTCGATGCTGTCGGGCGACATTTGAGCAGCTGCAATGTACAGGTCCTTGACTTCCGCGTGATCCTCTCTGCTCAAACACAGGAACAGAAACGTCACATTGATGTCAGTGATGGTATGTGAGACAAAACAGAGGGAAAGATATGGGCTACTTGGTAAAGGAAGTTAGTAGGTTAATTGGGAATAAAGAACTTGGAGATTTTAGTAATGATAATTACAATAATAATACAATAATAACAAAAATAACAACAATAACAATGATAATTATGATGACGATGAATAATAATGGTGATGATAATAATAATAATAATAACAACAACAACAATAATAATAACAATAATAATAATAATAATATACTTCACTTATTGTAAATCTTGATAAGTAGTCTGTATATATCACCTCATCTATCACAGTTCAGGTACTACAAGTTGCTATGACTACTTAGCAATACTACATATTATCTAGTAGGCACTTTAATTACAATGGAGGGAAAAACATTTCAGAATGATTTAAGTATTTATACTTCCATTCCCATGGTGACGTCATCCCAAGCTCACTAAAAAACCCATCAATCTCCTTACTCTGACATGAATGATCCCACTCGGGTGTGGCCAGGCTTTGCAGCTGCTGGAGGAACCAGTGAGGAATATCTAAATAGAGCACACACACAATGACATTAAGCTAAGTGTTACTCCCAGCTGGATATTTGAATAAACTACAAATATTGTCAACTAATTGTGCATAGAAAAGTAATGGAGGGAAAGCTACCAAATACCTCACACTCAATACTCGACTTACTTAGGGCTGTGTGCGATCCAGTTACGAAGACACTCTAAAGCCTACACAAAATTTATAATAATAATAATAATAATAATAATAATAATAATAATAATAATAAAAATAATAATGTTATTATTTTAACAAACAAGTAACTGCGCATATCTGAATGCAATTAGGAAAGTATCATCAGTTCTGTAGGATCAGCAGGTTCTCCAATCTGAGCAGATTTTCCCAGATCAGAAGCAAAAGCTGCTGCATCAACAAATCTAAGGGTTAAATTCTGGAGGGCAAGACGGAAGAGTATATATATAACAAGTTCTCTTCCCTAGGGAGGGTACTCATGTACCTTCCCTTGACCGACTGGAAGTGTATAGCTGCGCAGCTGAGCTTGAAGGGCGGGGCCTGTACGCACGGGTTTGACGGATACCTTGGGCTGGTGACTCTCGTTGGTGTAGCACACTGATAGGCTCATGTGGGCCGCCAAGTTGCCGGGATCCAGCTCAAGACAACTACGAGGAAACAATAAATAAATATATGTATAAATAAGAACCGACAAAACAATAATATTACAGTATTCCACTAATGGAACAAGTTAAAAATAGCTCAAACTTGCAAGAATAACTTCATTAAACTGTGTGTGTGTGTGCGTGAGTATCAGTTACCATACAATATGCTAGTTTGTTTGTTGTTGTTGTTGTTTTTTAAGTAGCTATTACTGCTATTTGTGTCATTGCAACAGCTGACCACATCTTAACCACGCGCACGCACACACTCACCGATGCAGTGCCGGTATCGCCATGACGTCCTGCTCGTTGTCTGCCTGCGTACTCCCCAGAAGCTGCCATCCTCGCACACTGTCCGGTCGAGCCTGCACCTCCGCCTCAAATAGCAGCACTGCACTGGGCAGGTCTCCCTCCGCAAGCTTCTCCAAACCTTTCTCTAGCGGTTGCTCTACTTCTTTCAGGGGGTTGTCCTCTTGGAAAGTGTATGTGGGCGGAGACTCGACTGTGGGCGGGAACTCTGAGAGCCAAGGATGCTGGTCTGACCTAAATAACGGGTATTGAAGAATGCAAGAATTCAAAATAAAATAAAAATATTTGAACCACATTACCAATTAACACTACTCAAAATGGAAAATTTTAAGGAATGATCCATAACAGACACTATATTTTTGTCATAATGAAGACCCTGTACCAGATTGCAACAGATTATGTTCAAAATAGCATTCACAATGCTCATTCCTGTCACTAGTGACCAGCAGTCCAACTCACTTGGCCATTTCATCCCACTCTTTCTCCAGTCTGTCCCAGAAGCCACCATTACTCTCCTTCTCCTCCCCTCTCTCTCCCAGAAACTCGTCGTCCCAACTTCTCCCCATGGCTCCCTAAAGCAATAGTGACATGTCAAAGAGAAGACTTGAGAATATATTCACAGTGTATTTACATCTTTGTGGTCATCCAATGTAACCTCCCCCGTGGACAATTTCTTTACAAAATCCATGAACTACAGAAGAAAAAAAAATGCAACAGATGCATGTTCCTTACAGTAGTAGCAGTAGTAATAGTAGTAGTAGTAACAGTAGTAGTAATAATAATAATAGTAGTAGTAGTAGTAGTAGTAGTAGTAGTAGTAGTAGTAATCATCATCATTTAACAATAGTATTAGGAAAATACTTGCTTTTGATCTTGATACTCTTTTTTCTTGATGCATTGGTGTATCACATGCATTACATACATACGTATGTAAAATAGTGTAACATGGCCACTCTCAGATAGATACATGTACCATCTCCCATGAAACTTGCCTCAGTTGATTTAATAGAAGGATCTGTGATTGATTCAGTCATCTCCTTGGCAACGGCTGCAAGCCCTGATCCCATCTGGTGCTGAAACTCTTCCACCCACTTGTCTTCTTCCGAAGGTGCAAATTCACGAACCCTAAATCAATATATAATCTTATAGTAGCCTGGAATGTAAAAGATATATGTAATGACGACAACAACAACAACAACAACAACAACAACAATAATAAACATACTTAATCCAGTTTTCACCAAAGGGGCAGAACTTGATAATAACATACTTAACGTTTCTACAGTTGATTTTTTTCTATTGTTTTTCTATAGATGTGTGCAGAGAGTTCCCACAGCTCTAGTTGCTGAAGTAGAATCTACCATGTGGTAACCATTAATGATACCACATTTCTTCAACCTGAATGGGAAAGTTCACAGTTCTACCCATTCTTCGAGTCCACCATATCTCATTCAACCGTTTCCTTCCACCTCCCACTACTTGCTCACCATTGCTCAGTTTCAGCGGACTTCACTTCCGCCTGCTTGGTTTGAAATTCATTCGCCCATTGGTCCGCAACAGTTGGAGAGGATAAGGGAGGGGCTTGGTGAGAGAGGGGAGTGGCAGTAGTGGGTGCAGCGAACTCTTGCACCCACTCCCGCACATGTTCATCTGCAAGTAGTAACACTGTCGTTATAGCAACTTAATGCAATAGCATCACCAGATAGAAAAAATGGTGAATCCTCCCACACTGATATGCCATAGCTATTTTCTTACCAAAATGTGTGCCTTGGTTTACAATTTCAAATGCAGTTCCAATTTCTACCAGCTTAAATATGAACCATGAAAAATAAACATGCTTTATAAACTTAACATGGTCAGCCAAGGTTGTTCTTCTCATGTGTGCCTGTTTCTCACCTTGATGTGCCTGCGGATGAAGTTGGGCTGGGGGTGTGGCTTGCTGAGTCCTCTGGAGCTCTTGTAGCAGGGACCCCATGTTGTAGGTTTGTGGTACGGCAGGCTGCCGGTGGTGGGCGTGGCCAAGAAACTCATTTACCAGCTATTTAACAATACGAAATAATTTTTATTGAGATTGAGAAGTGAAATTAGGCTCATTAACACTTACCTGTTCTTCACTAATGCCAGGACGTTTCTACACACACGCACACACACACATGTACATACCACACACACACACAGAGATGTTATCACATGCACAATACTCATACTACAACACACACAACTACATAATCATATTCAATTGTATTGATAAACTTCAAGTGTTGGTGGACTGGTGAACAGGTCATTTCTTTACCATGATATATTACCAAGACGACATCCACAGTTGATTAGCACGAAAGGTACTAATAAATGGGAAAGTGAATTGACCTTTTCTTTTTGGAAGAATTGATTGAAGACACATGGTTTGAAGAAGCAAACACTGATGTAAAAAATTGAGGGCTTCGGAGTGATTAAGCGGAGAAAACAGTGTGATTATTATAGTCCGTTGTTTAAACCTGGCAAAGTAATAAGGCTTGAGAAAAATATAGCCACAGGACATAATGAAATGGCTGCTGTCATACACATGACAACTAGTGGGTAACCTACAAATAAATTTGAGTATCCTTTATTAATAATTCCCCTCAGCAGGTGTCAAATCATATTAGTTACTCCTCACTGACAATTTTTTTTTAACCCAAAACAAAGGTCAAGCCCAAAAAGTACTGTATATGCAAGCATACACTACAGCAATTACATGACTCAAATTACCGATATATCTTGCAGTCTGTCTTGGTCCAAACCCACCTAAAGTATATATTATTGATACAGAATACATATTAGAAAAGTAAAAAAACAAAAAACAAAAATAACCCGTACATTCAACATGGACTTTTCTTGCGAAAAATGAGATGTCCATTTGACTAAAGGGTTGGACGCTCCACATTCTCCTTCCACTAGCTCTCGCAAAGCCATTTCCGAGGGTGTGGAATATTTGTGCAAGGACAGGGAGCACACAGAGGGGTTATAGATCTCTTCTCACCGGTCGATCGATCAACGCTCACCCTGGGGCAACCCTTTTCCAGAATAAACAATTAGCCCCGCCTCTCGACCTTTCGTGACCTCCTCTTCTATGACAAGAAAATATAAACGAAGGAATCTGGAAGTGGATTTTGAAAGGCGGAGAGGGTTCGTCCAATCTTTTAAATGGCAGAAACTCGGGCCGCAGATTGCAAAGATGAAGATACTATGACCGCTATGACTGGATTTAAGCTGTAAGTTATGCTGCAAATCTGTTGTTAGTTGTTGTTTTTATTTACTTACATTTTTGGAAATGTGATCAGAAATTGGATGAACCTGAGAGATGCTGATTCAGGGAAGATTTTGTGGCAAAGCACAAGCAACTTGTAAGTGCTGTTTTTTTTTGTTTGTCAAGTGACTATAACGGACTCTGTTGTCCTGGTAACTGAACCACTCCCCCATGTCCAGTTCAGCTCCTGGGGTAGAGCACGAGGCAAGGGTGCCTAAGAAGATCCTGAAATGTAAGGCTGTGTCTCGAGAAGTCAATTTCACTTCTGAAAGAGAAATGGCAAACCTGCGGTTGGAACAAAGAGTCAAGTTCAAAGGTCGTCCAATGGAAGGTCAGAAACTTTACCAGGGGCAGTTTTGTTTATACAGTAGTTTACTATAAACATCAGTCATCAGTCCTACATTGAGCTGCCTAGTTGAAGTGTTTATGAGTCTCACAGTTATAGTTTATTTGTTTGTTTTCCATTGTTTTTGATACCAGAATGGAAATTTGACTTTGGTTTTGTGATTCCTGGATCCACCAATACGTGGCAGTCTGTCATTGAAGCTGCTCCAGAGTCTCAAATGATGCCTGCCAATGCTTTAACGTAAGTTAACCACGGCAAAAGAAAAGTTATAAAATGGTCATTTAACTGATGAAATGGTTTCGAAAGTATGACATTACTGGTTGTGGTGTATGATAAAACTGGGTATAATGAAATGATCATCAATGCAAGCCCTCAGTGCTTCATAATTGAGCAGCATAAAAGATAGCACACACACATATTATATATGTCACCACAATCGAACTTCCGAATAAAGGACACAATGAGAATACAAGTTTTGTCATAGCCTGTCCCTTCTCGGAACCATCCCATTTTTGACCGTTTATCTATTATTACAAAAGTTTATTAGGTAAATGAATTGAGTGAAAGAAATAATTTAAAAAGGTTAAGTTACACTTCAATAATTGAACATATATTTAGATCTTTTAGAAAAATCACAGTCGCGCTTTTAACAATGAAAATTTAAGTTCACAGTAGCTACTGTCTATAGTGGTTCCTAACGCTTCTTTTCATGTGGCCATGATGCTTGAGGTTACATTTTCCAATACATCTATTGTTTCGTTAGAGCTCTTCAATTTGGTGAAGCAGACGGAACAAAAGTGTTGTTGTCATCATCTTCTCACCTAGTTGATTTAGCTGGACTCCCAATCACTTGTCATTCCCAGCAGACACTGCAAGATCATCATCACCCAGTGCTCTGCAAGTGGTTTTGTACATAAGTGACTGTTTTGCAGAGCACTAAGTGGTTAATGTATGTAGATGATAGCTACCCATGAGTGAATGAATATTATGTTAGTGATGATGATCTTGCAGTGTCTGCTGGAATGACCAAATTGAGAGAGTTGCTATTTCAAATAGTTCATGGCTAGTCAAATTGTACGCGCAGACGAAATTTTTTAAATATTATATAAGGTACCAAGTGTACAAAGAGATATGAACTCCAATAAGAGAAGAGCTATTGCTTTCTTAGAAGGGCTCTAAAATAAAGCGTTTGCCAAGGTTGTTGGAGACAAATTGAATCCAGGCACGTGCTGTGGGGGTCAGTTCATCTACCTCCTCTATGGGACCCAAAATAGAACTTGTTGATTCATTAAAATTGTCTACACTATTGTAGATTTGTCCGCTGTAGCAGCGTGGTTGTCCGTTTTTTGGAAGGTCCATTAAACAAGGTCTGACTGTATTGAGATAGGCTTGATACAGATAAGTGGATGGGTATGCACGATGTATGTCTACAATTTCAAATAGTACTGAGCTAGCTGTCATTGATTATGCAACTAAACCTACTAAGTTCTGTTGTCTCTTGTTACTCCTACAAGAATAAGGCTTTAAGCTTCTGCACATAGTTCTGCACTGCCAGTGGGAAGAATGTTTCATCATGGAGTAATTTTAAAGGAGCATTACCCATAGTGAAGTGGTATTGTCAGGAATTTACTTGCTTACTCTGGGGGAGGAATATTCTGGCATATTAATTTTAGTTTCAAGCTTTCAATCCTTGAAACTATTTAGATCTAACATTTGCAGACAGACACTGTACAGTAGAACCTCTGATAGTGAACTCCCTGATGAGCAAATAACCTCTAACATTTTGATTGAGCCCGCTCCAATAGAAAAAGTATTGTTAATCACCTCTTAAAGCGAACAACCTCTGATTTGTGAACGGAAAGCCCGGGTCCTAAATTGTACTCAGTTTAGAGGTTCTGTTGTAAGTACAATATAAGTTAGGCACTGCCTCTGAGGACATTTGGGACCCTAAACACATAGTTCATGATGGCTGTGCACCACCTAATTTATTTAAACACAGTGACCGTCCGTAACAATGTAATTGATAATGAAGCACATCCCCAAACTAATTTAAAAGTAGCGGCTGTTCCCAACAACTCATTTGTGGGATGATAATATACATAATTTAATGTCAATTGATTTAAATTCACTGCATTTTATGTATATTCTTTGTACTGACCACTTGGTTGCAGTTAGTCAAATATTTTGTGCATGTAATTACAGGGGCAATGTAGTCATTGACACCCAGTTCTATGATGGAGACACACTCGTTAACACATCAACTGTCAGAATTCATTACGTCTAATTTGCACCTCCTGCTCTAGTCTGGGGCTCTTTCTCAATATGACCAATAATGTTCTCCAATTTTAAATCTAAAGCATCTTGGGAGTGAAGCTATCTCCATTTTCCACAAGACTAATGGCATTATCACTTCTATATCTGTGGCTTTGGCTTTCATTTCTCTGTTGCATTTTACCGCATAATCTAATCTCGAGCTGTATTTTGATTGTATTGATATATAATGATTTGAGTAATTAAGAATTTTTTTTTTAATCTGAATGTTAGTCAAATACACCATTAAAATAAAGGGAGAGTATAGTGGTACAAGTTCACACTATGAGAAAAGAGCACATCACACATGACTAAGAATAAAATACAAGGTGGGAGCAAGGAAGGTGGTAGAAAAACCACACCCATTTTAGTTGAACACTTAACAAGAAAAATAAAATAAAAAAGAGAGAAAAGAATGAAAATGGTCTTTAGGATGCAATGATCTGATGTGTTAATATCTATCAGAATAAGTGAACTCTGTTCGTCCTCTTGTTACACTGTCGCACCTGAAGCGACTGACTTGCATCTGTTCTACAGCCTTGTGAGCTCTCTCACTAATAGTTTTGTCATCAACCTCGCTGAACTTCAGATCAACCTGGAACTCATCCTTCCACATCTTCCCCAGAGCCATCTCCAGTTTCCCGAGCTCATACTGTGTGTTGAAGCACACCAGCCACATTCCCTGGTCATTATCTTGGTCATAGGACTTGGAAAACAGAAAATACAGATTCCTAGTAATATGTACTTGTGATTAGACATAGCTGTATCGGACTTACAATAGTGCAGTAGAGAGGTTGGGACTTGTCTACACTGATGTCATTCACATCAGTTACTTTACAGCTGGCTACCAACTGGACAGACTGGTTTGACCAGTCTTCCTGAAGAATATGTATCTAAATATAAACAACAATAGTAATACATTGATCGCTTACTATGCAATTGTTTCAGATAATACTATTTTTCTTTAAGAAATACACATACACAAAGACATTTATAGAAGATAAGAACGAAGGGGAGGAGAAAGAAAGGCAGAACTGGGAATAATTAGTATAGGTGTTTGTATGCATAGAGTAGAAGTCTCACCATATTTTGTGTGAGTAGAAGTACACAAGAGAAGCAGGTTGTTTTGTGTGTGGGAGACATAACTGCTGTCTCTATGAGGACCTGGATCCACTTTGTCATGTCTTCCTCATCACTGGCTGCTGCCACTAGCATCACCGAACCATCACTACCGATCACCTGTCACATGCACATGTAACATGCATGCATCACTACCAATCATCTGTCACATGCACATGTAACATGCATGCATCACTACCAATCACCTGTCACATGCACATGTAACATGCATGCATCACTACCGATCACCTGTCACATACACATGTAACATGCATGCACATGCCATATGAACCACCACTAACGCCTACGAGAAGGCAAGTGTTACATCACCTAATGTAGACTGACTAAAAAGAAAAGATTTATATAAAGCAGTTGTGAGCTTGTGCAGTTTAGAATGACATAATTTCTATGTCTCACTTGGCCATTCTAAATGACACACAAAAAGTGTGAAATAGCTATAAATATAAAACAATAAAATAATATTCAGACTATTACTGATCTTGGTGGTGTAGCAGGCAGTGCTACTGTGCATCCCAACAGTGAACTTGCATAAATATAAAGGGTCTCCAAATAGTAGAAGAACATTATGTAAAGAAGCCGCCAATTTCAACACTTTAATACGAGTGATTTAGTACCACTAAATCAGAACTGGAATCAACTTACAGAGAATGCATACTGTTTGCCTTCATTGGACACTCTCTGACAGCCTCCACAGTGACGAATTTTGTATTCTCCCTTCGGCACATCATCCTCCTCACTAGAATACTGATATAAATAACCATCTCTATGCACACACATACATACACTCGTAATAAGCTTTGCGATTCTCATGATGATCCTTTACCTAAGTTCAAAGTGGGCTGGTTTCCAGCTGGTGATGCCGATAAGGTTAGCGGTCTTCACTTGTAGTGTCCCAGAGTGATAGTTACTGCTGCCACTGCTTGAGGGTGTGATAGATCTGCCCTCTAACTGTTCCCAGTTAACCATCAGGTAAAGCTCCAAGTCCACACTGGTCTGTAATGTGTGTGTGTGTGTGCATGTGTGTGAGGGGTGGGTGGGGGATAGTTAAAGGTGGGTGAGTACACAAGTATAAGGATACAAGTGGATTGCAATAATTTATATTGCAGCATGACAATTATTCTATTTCATCTACTAAAGTGTTAATGTAAAAGTTTGAATCTATTATAATAATACGCTTGTGTGTCAGTAACGACGACCGACGGTGTGTGTATTCATGATTAATTTATGAGCTTTGTGCGATTTGGTGAAGCATTGTCACCTTTTCGTAGGTAAAGTGTCGTCACATTCAGTAGAACGTGCTGGTTATTTCTAAAAAGTGGGTGCAATAGACGATGGAAGGCGGCGTAGGTTTCAAAAAGGAAGGCGAAAGTACGGAAGAGAAGGTAAAAGGTAATTAATCGTAACTGAAAAGTGGATGGAATAGGCGAGGTAAGGCGGTGTAGGTTTAAAATGGAAGGGAAGAAAAGGCAAAAAGGCGAGCGATTAATTATAACTAAAAAGCGGGTGGAATCGATGAGTATAGGCGGGGGGTTAGTTTTCAAAAGAAAGGCTAAAGTGTGGAGTAGAAGACAAAAGTTTCCAAAGTAGCACAGAAATGCAGGAGAGATAGACAAAGGAAAAGGGGCCCCCATGACTCATGAAAAGAGCTGAAGATAGGAGAGGTGGGGTAGAAGAAAAGCTCAGATAGTTCAGAAAAAAGAGAGAGCAGGAGAGGGAAACTTATGTAACCTTAACCAATGGTAGAGAAGATAACTGAGCAAGATAACTTGTGCTACTGCATTCTTACTTTGCAATACATCAAGCGCCACTGTGTGGCGGGGAACTTGCTAGTACATAATATTAATAGTTTTGTGACTTCTCTGTCACTATATACTAAATCTATTGGGCAAGATTAACACACCCAAAATATCAACAGAGGCTCACACGTCAGACACATAAACAATTAATTAGGCAATGTTGGAATCCTACACACATTCCTACCTCACTGCCCAGCTTGATGAGTTCGTTCTCTATGGCCTCTACTTTCTCTTCGTTGTCTTTGGTGAGAGCTATGGACTGCTTGTACTGAGAGGAGATGGCCGCAGTCTTGCGTACGGAGTCAGCAATGCTACGCGACACTGCCTCACTCCCGGTGAGCAGAACATACTTCTTCTCTATCCCATTGGACCAGTAGACAAACGTGAGACTCTGCCAGCCTAGGCCAGCCTGTATACCACAACACAAGTACAATTGTAGAGTATAAAAATATACTTATGAACAACTAAATATTAAGAAGTAACCATATATATATATATATATATATATATATATATTTTTTTTTTGGAGGGGGTAGGGGGTGTTATTATTTTGGTTTCCCCAAACTTACTACAACATGATCGAAGTCTTTAAATCTGATTCCAATGTCTCGTGAAAATTGACCTTCTATTCCATCTACAGTAAAACAAAATTATTAATAACAATTTTAAAAAAAATCAAGTAATTGATTAATTTGGCCAACTGATCTATTCCTGCCATAGAGCCTTGTGTTTAGTCATATGGGCAGTCAGATACTACAAACACAGAATCAAAGTGTAAATTAAGTTACCTCTTTTCATGATGTAGACTGCATGGGAGGTGAGCAGCAAAAAGCAAGTTCTTTGCTGGCCCACTACGGTGGGAGTTGAAAGCTGAACAAGACGCGAGATCTGTTCCTCAGTATCTCCCTCGTTAAACAAGACATCAAGAGAGACGACTAGCTGGGTGTTGTCATCTATAGGTAGATCGTATGCCTCACGGTCCTCCTGAGTGATCTCCTGGGGGCGTGTCGGGGAGCCATCATACACCATAGCTTCTGGAGTCACACATATTTGCCATTTGAAAATCGTGGATACATGAACATTTCATATGTGTTGACAATGTTTTGTATAGATAAGTTATGCATGGTTGTTATAATCTTGCACATTTCATATTAGCATTAGACCTCACATAATGCACCAGGGAAAACAGCTTACATTCGTGTAATTAGTATGAGTAATAGCACAATACCCCTGCTATCACTCACTAAACGTAGGCCAGCTCTTTTTTTTTCCTTTTTTTTTTTTTAATCACTTGCACTGTAGCTAACCTGTATCGTTCACTCAGTATCTCTGTATTTCAGGATTAGCTTCCTCTGAAACTTCATTTTCAACCTATGGCTCCTCCTAATTTGTTGAAAAAAATTCTGTCTAATATGGGTAGAACTTCTGCGCTAAAGAATGGCATAGTCTCCAACTAGAAACTACGTGAACTGTACGTTTCCAAGGCTAAAGCTGCACGCATGTACTTACCTGTACTATTTCACTTGGCCACCGTGGTATTTCACTTTAGTTTCCGTGCTATTTCACCCCCCCCCCCCCCCCGTGTGATTTCAATTGAACAGCGATTTCCCCCATACATTTTTGAATGGGTAATTTACACACCATACTATTGCATGAGAAATATTGCTAGTGGTGTACTACTGCTTTTTTATACAAAATGCATATTCTGTAAAAATACACTTATGCAAACTTCATTAACATACTGAGAGCCTTGCTTACCTGCAGCTAGCTGATCCTCTGTAGTCACATCTCCTCCATCTGTCTGTTCCGGTTCCTCTACCCCAAGGTAAGGTGACTCTGAAACTTCTTCTTCTTCCACCTCTTCAAACTTCTCTTCATTCCTCTTTTCTTCTTCTTCCTCTCCTTCCTTCACTTCATCAGTTCTATTTTCAACCTCTTCCAAAGATGGAAGTACTGCTCCACCATCACTCACAGACTGCTTAAACTGAGATTGGTCTGATGTCATGTGACTATCATGTGACTCCTCATCAGGTAACACCTCTGGTTTTCCCTCACCCCCCATAGCCAGTTCCAATTCATCACCAAGAGATAGTCTCTTGTTATGCAACACTCGACTTGGAGACGTCTCCATTAAAGTCTCCAAATCAGTTCTGTGTCTATTTTGCTCCTCTTCCGCTATAACCTCAGGTGCCGGCCTCCACATCTCTTGTTCCCCTTCATTCTCCGTTGTGCTGGAAGTTACCTCTTCCACAGACTTTCGACGTGAATCTTTTCTTACCTTAGCAACCTCTGTCTCGAGTTCCTCTTTGTCCTCCTTGGACTTGCTGTCCAGACTGTTGAGCTTGTCTTGTCTCCTCCAGCTCTCCATCAAGCGTGCTGCATCTGATTCAACACCATCTTGCAGCTCTCTTAGCCCCAGTTTCCTTAACTCAGCTTCAGCTTTGTTCAACCCTGACACCTCTTTGTCCCCTCCCACAGACACGCCCTCAACAGGTAGGGACTGCGTTAACTCGTCACTCTCTCTCCGCTTCTTCTTCTTGTCTTTCTTTTTTTTGCTCTTGGGTTTTTTGGAAGACCTGCGTACAAGATCATCTTCGTGGCCTCCAAGGTCTCTCCCTTCAAACGGTACGGAAGTTTTCAAGTGGTCTGACACAGCAGCTTCAGCCTGGCTCAATGAACGATGCGGACTCAGACTGTTGTGGAGGCTGTCTCTGCTCCCATCAACCGCTCCAAGTGCCGGACTCCCCAAACCTGACCCAGAACGATACTCTCCGCTGGAAACTAGCCCTGACGAGCCATCTGATGCCTTTAACCCAGTCCTCTTAGTCTGCTCTTTGAAGGTGAATACATCAGCTCCTGAAGATGATCTTGCCTTATCTCGAGTGGTATTTTCTACAGTGTTGGTAGGAGGGCTACTAATAGAGCGTTCTCTTGAACTTAGAGATGAGCCCTTACTGCTGGACAAACTGATGAAACTTGGCTCCACATCTGAAAGATAACAAATTAAAATCAAAACACATTATGAAGTTGATGTAAGCAAGAAAATTGTACCGCGAGTTAGATTATTGGATTGCAGAGTGCCCAATGTGGAAGACGCCCTAGTAGCTCCATAGTCCAGGTAGATACAATCCTGAAAACAATGCAAGTTGTATGTGAATGCAGTCATCACAACATGTATAAAATCTTAACAAACTATTAACTTATGGCAAGAATTTAGCGCGCATGTACAAGAGAGAGTTACAGTACTCATTTTGTCTGTCAGCTAGTCATTCAACAATAAGTGGATCTCAAAGATGGCGGCTTCCCGAAGATAGAAACAAGCATCAAAATGTAGCACTGGACTCTTAAGTCCCTTGAGTGTGTCAGAATTTTTCTATTTTTTTCAGAAAAAGCTAGTTATTATATTTTTTGCCACACGATTATAGTGATTGTTGGTAATGCCCCCTGTTGTCATGCGTACTCATGTGAGAAAATAATTCCACCATAGCTTTGCTTCATAGTCTCAGTGATTTACCTGTTGGAGTTCCCTGTTCAAATACCTGGTAGTGGTAGGTGAGTGTCTCTAATATGTTTTCTTATAAAGACAGCATTTACATCTACCGTTTCATTGCAAGAGCTACATATCAACAAATTGATCCTACACCACACAAATTATTCCTTGGGTCTTTGTAATAGCTACTAGCTATGTAGCTACTTTAATGCTGAGGGTTTGCACCTTTGGTGCTTCATTGGATTATATAAAAGGGTAGCTGTAAAGGGTAGCAAAGTCAAAAGAAAAGAAGAAAAAGGCTTAGGTGGCCATTGCCACCTCATTAGAAATGCTGGTTGTTTATTTTTCTTTTTGCATCAACTCATTTCAAACTTAGTTAGCTTTCTGTACTTCATAATCAGACAGGAGACAATTAACTATACTCTAAAAGATGCTCATCCAACATATTCTCAGTCACTTACTGGCTAAATCCTTTCACTTACTATGGTTAGGTCAAAGGTGATATAGTCTAGACCAGCCACCAATGTCTGGAGAACAACCAGTCTCTGGATACAAACAAACACAAACAAACAAGCTATTAGTGTGATAAGTGCCAGCTGCACAAACACATGCATATATGTGACCGGTTTTGGGAAAATCGACCTAAACGCGGCATCTAAAGTTTTCTAATTTATTCTACCAGTAGGCTGCACGGGGCCTTGGGATGCCGTCCTCCTAATTTAGAAGCTGTAGCACAAGC
>WLWI01002707.1_pt1 | contig 15321 bp, 6 predicted proteins | sample 6701501 | NCBI WGS metagenome assembly WLWI01 (sample SAMN12718690, study PRJNA515312) | sponge metagenome | isolation source: marine sponge | host: Mycale hentscheli | place: New Zealand: South Island, Marlborough, Capsize Point | collected 2014-11-01
CTAAGTTTAGACAGTTGAGAAGAGTTGCAGAACACGTCACTTTTGACTAAAATTACTAGTAGTGACTAAGTAGTCATTATTGCCAAGTATCATAATCATAATCTTTGTCTATACAAAAGTAAGTATCGCAGTTTAATGAGGTCTATATCATCTTTGCACATGGATGATGGTGACTAGCTTTCATCATCCAGAACATTTGCTGAGCTTGTAAGTTATGCAAAAAATAATGTAGAGAGTGGAGATTACATTTTTAAGCTTGTATTTCTCCATAGTCTTTCATTGACTGCCTCTGTAGCTTGGGCATATAGGTAGACATCAGCAAACACGTTTGAAAATACAAGCATTTTAAATCAGAATGTGAAGAGCAAATTGATGGAAAGAATACTCTTCTCATCATGGGCTTCAGAATGTTTTACAAAGTAAATACAAAAACTCAATTTAGATTTTGATTAACACAATATTATATGAACACAATAACACCACTGTAATGGAAGAAGTTTAAATCAAATTTACGGTCCTAAACCATGCAACAATTACTTGTTAAATAGTTCTAAAATAATTTAACATTAATTTGTTTCTTGCAATGCTAGAATATAATGTAGTATTGATGCCTATGACAGATGATAATATTTCAATTTTCTAAGCTCTACCAAATTATATATTTGTGTGGAGGCTTTTCTAGGTTTGCATAAATATTATGCGTAGCTAAAAGTTTGACATAATCCTCAAAGTTAGTTATAACATCCCAAATATTAATTAATGCTTTTATTTCAATATATTTTAAGGAGAGTATATTTATCAGAGCTGAAATTGAATTAGATATACCCTAAAATATCTGTAAAATTATTTACACTTTAATAAAGTCATAAGATTAGAGATAATAATTTTCTCATATTTCATAAAAAAAGGGATATTTCGCAGTAGAAGTGATATTTTTATTTGACCCCTTCTAATAATTATTAAGTATAATCGAAAGTAGATATGTGCAAAATTTTGCGTTTTAGTCTACTCTGTTACAAAACACCTAAAATTAAATATAACAGACCTGACTACAGTACCAATTATTACAGGCATCTAGTGAGCCATGAAGCTATAGAAAATGATCATTATTTGGAAGTTAGTAGCTAAGCATAAAGAAGTATTTTCTTTAGGAGTTTATAGTTTAAATTTACATTAATGTCCTTGAGAAATGAACTTCTGAGGAACTCTAATGATAATTGTTGACAAAATAAAAACTGTACAAAAGTTAAGATGTACTACCACTTCTCAATATTAAGCTTACAGTCTTTTTTTAGAAGTTATATTTTTAGATATAAATTTTAAGCACATAAAGTTATAAAAATACACATTAGTTTACAGAGCAAGTGAGAAAATAATTATAAGAAAATTATCTGTATGCAATTGTAGTTCCAAGTACTATAAATGTGACTATGTATTGTAAGCAGTAATGGTATATTGAGTGCATATTATATTTATAGTAATTTTAAAAGTAAACAACTGATAAACTAAGGAGGCCTTACGATTCTTAACAATATGTAATAAAATGCACTACAAGAAATGTTAAAAATATGCTACAAGCAAAAAACAGTGTATATGTTAAATGAGGAAAAATAGGAGATAGCTAAACTTAAATATTATGTTCACATTAGTAATGTAAAGACTCAAGTTTTGTGCGGTTATGCCCATTATCTATACTAGAATGCAGTAATATTTTTTCTTTATACTAATTATACCAATTTGAGAAATTCCATGTTCTTGTACAATATTATGGCTGATATTATAGTATATTTTAGAATAGCTAATGCCTGATTTTCTTATTACAATTTATAATACAAATTGTAAATTAACCTTTGCAAGACCTCTCCACTAGACATACCATTTATATGACATCCGAGTTTTTTAAGTACATTATTAAGAGCATGAAATTGTTTAAAAAAAATTGCAAATTAAGTATAAGCTGAGCCTCTTTTCAAAAAAAGGTTCACAATTTAACAAGAAAAGTAATATTTAGTTCATCACCTAAAAAGTTGTATAAGGGCAAAGAATAATATTATCATGAACAAATTCTCAAGCAGTCATGCCTTAATGCTGAGACACACAAAATCCTGGAAGAATGCAATGACATAATTTCTTTACATTAAACTAATTGCAGGCATCCCAGATCCTCCAAGTGAATTGAGCATATCTTTGAATGGTCATTCACTGATGACTTCATGGGATTATAGAATCATTCCTACAGTATCTGTTGATTTCACTTTTACTCTCACATTCTTGAGTCCAAGTCAATTGAAAGACATCACTGAGTATGTGACTGATACTGACTCCTATAACTTCACGCTGGAAGGAGTGAGGTCATGTGATCCCTTTACCATGTGTATCACAGCTACTAATATAGTAGGACAAAGTTCACCTTCATGTGTAAACAAGACTCTACCTTACATACCTTCCACAAATGATATTGAATATTCATTATTTAGAGTGGGGGACTCCTACTCATTAAATGTGACATTACAGGTTAGTATAAGTTGACTATTGTAATTAACATAAGTTATTATCCAATATTATACAGGTACCACAGGAGTGTCGCAATAAACAAACGATGTATGTTGCTATGCTTAGAAATCATATGGATGGAACAATAATGCCACTGACAATAGCTAGCCCATTGTCCACTGTCAGTATTACTGGCTTAGAAGAACAATTAGTATATAACTTGACAATCAAATCTAACAACAGTCTAGGACTGGGATACTCTGAACCATATTTACTTTGTAAGTTATAAAATAGAGTTCAGAAGAAGTCAATATTCATTCTATTATTAATATAGGTGCAATAGGTCTCAATGTTTGCCCTTCAATGAATGCAGAAGAATATAATTTAACATGTAAATATCATTGGATGCTCCTATAACAACTGTATGCATACATTATCACGAGCCACTGATGGCAATTATACCATAATAGAAAATAGCTCTGATTCTGTGAATATTGAATTGAAAACACTATATAATCTAACCACAATTGCTGATGTCAATGGAGAAAATAGAACTTCTGTCATGCAATTTGAAGTCAATTTAATTTTCTTATGCTCTAAAACAACAGGTTAGAGATAAATTCCCCGTAATAATTATGATAATAATAGCAAATTTTCAATTTGTTTACTGCAGATCCTAGTGACTATACAATAATTACTACAACAGATTCTGGCAGTGTAGTAGTTGCAATAGTTGCAAGTGTTGTAGCACTCGTTGTGGCCATTGGAGTTTCAATATTCACTGTCATACTAATCTGCTGCCTTTGTTACCTTAGTAAGTCAATTCATAGATACAGTAAATTTTTAAATATGTTGCACATTATAGATTGTTGTGGTGGATGTTGTGTATTGCAAAAGTTTCAAAGGTTAGTTGAGTCTATTTAAATGTCAATAATAATATGAGTATTGTGTTTCATTTCAAAGATCTCGAGTAAACAGAGGACCAAGGGTAGAAATTAATGTAAGTTAATAATAGCAGTAGATGTACAAGTGAGAAAGAAATGATAGAGAAACTACACCTGGTTTCAAAAGCAGATAATAGAAAATAAAGAAATGTTTTTTTTTGTCATTAGTCTATTTAATTCAAAATGTATGAACCATGATCAGGTTTAAAGAATAACATTTTCAATACAACTGAATTTGTCTTGTAATATTTGCTATTATTGGCTAATGGTGGTGTAATCCTTATATTAGGACAGTAGTAATCCTCAAGTGGCCCTCAATTCTGGAAACCAAGCCTGTACTTTTGAGAAGACGGACATGACAGTGGAAACTGGAATCTCGTTCACTTCCAATTTTAATGAGGATGGAGATAATGTTTCTTCAGTTAAGAATCCAACATTGACCAATTCCTCACAAGCTGACATCATGTATGCTGAGGTGGGCATTAAATCAGCTGACAAAGAGATCGCAACAATTCAAGTATGATCAAATCGTGCCATAAATAGATTTTTATACCACTAATTATCACAATCAGTACCTACTGTAGCAGTCTCAGGTGATCTTATTTTCTTCAGTAGTAATGCAGTCAATTGATTTTTTTATTTGGTCTATTTGTGGCCCTTTTTTAGCCCATATGTTAGGTGCAAGTGTTCTCCTGCTATGTGTGGTGGATATGGATATCATTCATAATGGTACACAAAACTATTGGTTAGGAACACTCAATAATGGGAACATTATATTTCAGTGTTTTGAAGACATTATCACTAAATTGTTATTATTGCAAAGTGTGATTCACTTTGTAGCTAGTTTTTTTTTGCTACAGAAAATTACTGAGTGTGGAGTACCATTGTAAATATATGAAGAATGTATTTATAGCTCTTTTCATCTGAGTCAGACCAGATACTTTTACTTTGGTTTCTTCCACTAAGTTTTTATTGGAATAATTTATGAGCGTATTTTATGAAATGTAAACTTAACTCATAATAAGTAACTAATGTACAAACATTAACAATTAGATAGTGCCAGAATTCCTTTCTATAATTTAATGTGGTCACATAAAGAGGATAATAGTTATTCAGTTTCACAATCCACTAAACTATATTTGTTTCTCTAAAATAAATTTTACAAATATTTTGTGTCCATAGCAGAACTTTATGTGAGATGTAATGTTAAACATTTAGATGCAATCAGCACTCTATAGAAATATTGGTACTAACACTATTATTAAATAATATAAATTTACTGAAAATATTTTGTAATTATAAAGCAGTTATTTAGAACTGGAGAAGTTAAGTTAATCATAAGTTGTTCCAAGCAATGACTTTCAATATGGAATATTGGTCTAGTGGTTTAAAATAATGTGGTAGCAATGTAGCAATGTAATGTAGTTAAGATCGAAAAAGATTAGACTAAAAATAAAAGAGGTGAGCATAAAAATTAAATGTGAATAAAAAAATTTTTTTTAGAGTAATTGACTACAATGTTTTATAGCTGAACCATAACAAATTAAACCCTAGTTCCAAATTTAAAGATTGAACTAAAAACTTTGCCTTATAATTGTATACACATATAAAAAATTATTATTATACACGTTATGTAAAATTAAATTATAGCTACATGGTTCAATAAAATTCAATTTTAGCATATGTTCTTATAGTATTCTATATTATCTGTAATATTTTACAAGCATAGGCTACATTAATGAAACATTTTATTGTATTTGGTAACTAAAATAGCTAGTTTGTATGTAGTGGAAGGTTGATTGATACTATATAGCTTTAATAATAGCCTTAGAAAAAAGCATAAGAAAACTCCAATTTTAATGTTTTGTGAGAAATAATTTCAAATTACATTATAAAAAAACAAAAACAAAAGTATATCACTTCGATGTCGTTTCATTAAAAAAGTGAAATTTAATGAGCTGATATTCAGCTAATTATGTTTTGCCTTATTCGTAATAATATCTGTAATGTATAGTAAATTAATGAACTGAAAAATAATTAACCTACATATAAAATTAGGGGAGAAATATAATAAAAATAATTCGTGGTGTGCTTTCACATTAAATTCTCATATCTCTTATATTTAGGTTTCTCTTCAGTATGACAATAATGTATCATATGGTATAGTAGACGTCATTTCTACTCCACCAACTGACGACTTCACGTGTGAGACTAATCTGTCATATGACATCGTAAAGAAAAAAGATCATTCCACTGTATCACAGTCTAGTCCAATTCCACTTTACGAAAGTGTGTAATAGAACTATGGTTGATCTTTTATAAAAGTTTCTCACTAGCTTTGTTTGTGTTAATTTATCATTAATTTTTGGCATTTTTTGCAGTAAGTTTATAGCGTGGGAACAAAATCTCAATTTATTTATTTATTATTATTTTTAGTTTAATTAATCACGAGTATACTCCAGTGATTTGCTACAGAGACTCTTCAAGCTGTTCGTATACTAGAATTTTTTTCATAAACTCTAATGGGTGCAATACATACTGCAATATTTTTGTCAGAATTTACAAATGGCTACCATATAATGTGTAGTGAAGTTTTTTGTGCAGCCTATGAAAGAACACATTACTATCCTGATTGTTTACTGTACAAATAATAATTATAATGATGTAAACTGAATCGTAGTTTTTTTCCTTAAAAATTTGATGTTGCAATAATTCAATGCTATTCAATCTGTGGCCTCATACATTTTAATCTGAACCAGACACAATTAAAATTAAAAAGAAATTTGCACACAAGTTATAGAACTTATGTAGAATTACATGTCAGGATTTGTTATGACGTTCTTTATACATACTCATAACAAACTTTGGTGGTGGAATAACATTTGGGATTATAGGTTCACTTCATTTGTAGTACATAATAATGTAAAACTTCGAGAAGTTACCATGTATACAAAACTTGTATAACTTAGCATAACTGTGCACTTAAAGTTTTTTCAAGTTAAAGTATCATAAATTCAATTTCATTGTTTATAAATTGCAAGAATGCTTATATACACTTTAACCACTTATTTTAATCCCATCTTACTGTTTAAAGCATTTGTAATATTTATCAGTTTTATCAGAAATGAGTGAGTCAATAATATGAATTATGACTCTTAATGATATTACACTATAAACCCACTTTCATTTTCAATCATGAAGTTAAAGAATTTTGTGTAACAATAACATAATATAATTATAATAATATATTTTGTACATACTTATCTGAAACCATAACTCAGTTATTCAAGATTTAGTAAGATTGTGCTGTTGTTCTTTCGATTTCTCATGTTTATTGATACAAAATAACAATATTGTATGTAACACCTTATTGGAACTGGTCTCAGCTCTAGAAACTAAGTATAGGACTACAATAGACAGCTACAAGTAACAGAACGCTCCCTCCAATACATGTCAGTCTACAAGAGTGATACAACAATAATGAATGAAGGGGTGGGGCATGACATATACTTGACTTATGGATGATAAACGCAAAACACTGACCATGCCACAAGAGAAACAAGTATTCCAGATAACAGTCCTAAAGTCTCATCAATACTATTCTTGATGATGTAATTGATCAGTAAAATATTTAGACTAATAGATTTAAGTTTACAGTTCCACAGCATCTGATAATTTTGGAAGTTTTAATTAGGCAAATGACACCATAGCAACTGAGTCATATTGATCTATGGCACTGAGATATAAAAAGAAATGTTAATCCAATAACTAATTTTATCATTTAGCTTATTGTTATTAATAATACAGCAGATATTTTGTCAATGTAATCTGAAGTAGTTTAGTATCATTGTTGATAACAATGCTTTACATGCAGTTATTTTTCATTATAATATAAAACACTGTCTCTTTTGTAATGACAAATATAGTCTATAAAATGGCAAAAGTATGAACAGTGCATCTCAATGATTAGTGACTTTGGCTATATCCATACAAGTATACATTTTCCCTATTAGTAGAGTTATTTCATTGTCGTATTTGAGAGTGCAATACTTCTCTATTCTGGTTCTTTGTCACAGTGACAGTGTCATTGAAAGGATTGATAATATGTGTCATATCTTGAGTTTATTGTGTAACCCTTTACCACAAATCATATAATAATTGGGGTTACACTTCAGGGAATTCTATTTCAGAATATTTGAAGTGAGGGTAGATGAATACTGACATGTTACATAATGCATAAAAAATAGAATAATAATTAAGTATCAGAGGAGTGTTTTTTGTATGAGACTACTAAGCACAATTACCGTTTTAATAACAATTTCATTTTTTTATGTATCCATGTACGTAATAAAATTAAATATTAAAAAATATTTTATCATCTACCTTATTAAACAACGTAAAGAAAAGAAAACAAAGATATGGAATTGATGATCAATAATCCTTAATCATGAAATGAATTCCTTGTAAATAGCTATACATGAGAAATAAAAACAACAACAACAACAACAAAAGAAATCGGAATGACATAATTGTGTCAGTGCAGTAACTATGGTGATATAATACAGTGTGATTGTTATATATACTTCTATTTGATCTATTTACATTAGTGAGATTTACAATGATGGATATAAGTATAGGAAACTTAGCATAGAAACATTTCCTATAGTGCGGGGACATGTAGTTAATATCAGTTTTGACTTAGTGAAAGGCATTTGAAAGTAAACAAAAAGTTGTTTTGATAAGTTATTTGTACATTACTTCTCTGATGTGTTATTTTGTTGGGTTGTTATGTCTCCTGAGGTTATAACATTTTTCATTATGCTTTGTACACACATAAATATTTATTATTTATTTATTATCACGAGAATATCAATTGTATGATTAGCAATAATTACACTCTTGCCACTGGCACTATTGTAAATGAAGCCAACTGACTCATAATAATTGCCACTGTCAAAATAAATATGTAAATACTTGACCACAATCTAAAAGCTAACTTTCTTTTGTATGAGATTGAGTTAAGTGTATCATTGGAACATGAACAGGGTGTCAGGGATATAGGACCAATGAACTTTACTGGGTGTGTCTTGGCAGAGGTAGAAGGTGTCAGCAATGAGGAATAGTTGAAAGTTAGGAATAAAGTTTCTATAATATTCTATAGAGCCCAGAAAAGCTCTCAAATTTATTTCTTGGAAATCAGAAGAACAAAAAATTCACATGATGTTTACGAACAGCCAGAACACTATTGCCCACAAAATGACCAAGAAACTCTACATACCTCTTAGTCCATACACACTTATCCCTCCTCAGCCTTTAACCAGACATTTGTATAGCATCCAGTATTTTAATGTAACTGTAAATCAAATGGTCACTCATGGAATCAGAAAAAAAATTAAATTATAATCAATATACACCACAGAAAAATGAACACAATCCTTCAACACTTTTGCCATAATCTTCTGAAATATTGCTGAAGCACTCAAACTAAATGGGAGAACTTTAAATCGAAAAATTATCCCAGGAGTGCAAAAGCAGTCAAATCATGAGATCACTCAGCTATTATACTAATTGAGTGATCTCATGATTTGACTGCTGCCAAAGTTGGATATGATGAAAAGGTACTATCAGGTTCTAACCTGAAGGTACTATCAGGTTCTAACCTGATAGTACCTTTTCATCATAATTATACAACTATAGCAGCACTTTGGATTTGCCAATCTTATGGAGCACAAGTCACCTAGATGAGATATGTGGCACTAAATCTGGAGAATGACTTTATTCAGACTTCAATAATCAACACACAACCTCACAGCATCATCTGGCTTAGTGACTGGAACAATTAGAGCACCCCAGGGGAAGTCTCTATCCTTTACCAATCCTTCTGAGACTGCTCAACTGCTGCATTATTCTTATCCTTCACTGCATGAGGCACATAATAATACGACTTAAAGAAAACTGGTTTTGCCTCATCCTCTACTCAAATGCGTGCTTTTCCGTTGCTGTACTTTCCAGCAGACCCATAAAGAACATCATTAATTTATTAAAAATAACATCAGGCTCACCAGACATGTGAACATCTCCTATGAGAGAGAAACATTACTCTTATCTAAACCTAGAATATCAGCTAAAACAGTGCCTGAGTAACACTAGTGACTCTATTGTCATACTATTTAGCTGAATTATTGTGAATAGTTCAAGTTTTCATGTGGTCCACATTACTCACTCTAAAATTTACTGTACTTAACTCCTTCTCAAAGGCCCTTCCAAACATCTTCAAACTTAGTATTTTTGCCAGGGATCCCGATCCAAACCATACCACCACCAACATTATAATTCCTATCACTCTTCACTTTATCATAGTCCTCTCTTCTCTTGACACTCACAATAGCACTCATATCTGCTGCCTAATTCCTTAGTACTTCTATTTTTTCTGGTAACTTTTTGGCCCATTCATTAGTATTTAAATGTTCAGAACTCATCCACAATGCACAATATCAAGTGGAGTTCTCATTTTAATACCCCAAACTAATTCATAAAGACTGAAACCTGTAGATTTGCATGACATTTGCAGTAAGCCGAACATGGCTAATAAAATCAGATCAACCCAATGAAGACCTGTAGCAACAGTTGTTCTAAGCATTCCTATTGACAACAACCGCAACCTAATGAATGCTAGAATTGGGAGTGTGCTACACTGACAGATACCTGAACGTCTCTAAGGTTCACCATTCCGTCAACTAAAAAAGGAATCTTGCGCTAATGGTTGCTCCCCGTGAGAACCCCGAGTAATAGTTGCTCCCACAAAGCAGCAAAAAATATATATGTGAATTGGCTCAAGTCACTTGCAAGAAGTTTTAAACAGACCCAAATGCCTCTAAAATAAAATCGAACTAAGTTCGGAAGACAACCCCACAATGTTAAGACTAGAGGACTGCATTAAAATCACCACAATTTTACATCTTATTGTTTATTGTAGTACAATAAGATGTAAAATTGTGGTGATTTTAATGCAGTGCTTCACATTAGTTGTTAAGTTAGTGTTGCTTAAGTTTGATTGTCACGGTGACTTAGTTAATTAAAATAACTAAGATAAATATTTTTAGTTATGATTTACACTCCTCGTGAGAATCTAACTATTATCACAATATAGTTACACTTAAGGTGGTAATTACATTTAGAACATTGCTTTTGTAGTTTTTGTATTGTGACAGATGGACTTTAAATTCCTTAGGCTATTTAGGGAAGGATTCTCTATGTTGTGCCCCTGCTTTCAGGGCTGGGCTTCTATATGTAGAGTCCCTCTTAATTGTATTGTTAGGAACAGTTGTTATGTTCTACATTAGTTAGCCACTGTGCATTGTATTTTTATGTCCAGCTGGCTCTAAGTATAGCACCCTCACTGCGCTCGATCAAGGGCCTTCAGGGACTCTAAAATAGTAGTTTCAGAACCAACATCTAACTATTATGTTGATATATACTCTTGCATGTAGTGTCATACATATTTGTAATAAATCTGGGCCATACCTATGAGGTCAGCTTTACTCATGGTTTATTCCAAAACAAGGCTATACATTTAAAATACATTTATTTGTTGATCTTCGAACAGTTTGTTGTGTTTAGAATGTGCAAACGTTTTGACTTTTACAAGAGTGTGTGCATGTGTGCTGTATTTGTGGGTGTGTGTATAGTGTTATGTTATAGTCTGCGTATAATCACTGCTGTTGACATTTTTTAGCCACATTGTTTCTTTGTGTTTCTCCTAATTTTCAGTTTCTGAGCAGTAAAAATAATAACAACAGAGTAATATTGCACTATGTGCAAGAGCTTGTTTTATTTATTTATCTACAGTTGTAAACATGTATATTCCCACACTTCCAGAACAAAGATATGATATAAGTGAATGATATGTGTATTGATTCATAAGTATCATGATTGTTATGATTGAGCTAGGTTACCTCTACAAGGTATTCAAAATAATTATTTTCCTGTTAGGTACATAATCCCATTTAGTCCAATAGCACAATGGCTGGTAATAAGTCAAAGATTGAATTGAGACAAAATTGAAGAAGTTATCGTACTGATTGTGTAGACTATAAAAATAAAGTGATCCCTTACAAAATTACTTTTACCATAGAGTAGCATTCTTTGTAAGGTAAATTCATAGCACAATTATGATCATTTCTATTATACATTAAGCAGTGTAGACTACCAGATACTTAGCTATGTAAGAAGAAATCTGAACCATAACTACTTGCAGAAATTACACAGTGAAAATTATACTCCATTATAGAATTAAATTATATGATCTGTCAAGACGTATCTCATGAAATTCACAAGAAATAATCTAAAATAGTTAGAATTTTACCACTATTAAATTGTACAATTGGTGTAAACACATTATAGTATGAACTAAAACTATTTTCAGTTAGCAAAACACGAAATTAGCAAACAATTTTACGTGCAGTATTACACACAATTTCCACCAGTGCTACGTCAATAAACATGATGTCTTATTACTACAGCCATGTCAACAAAAGGTCAAGAATCTAAATAAACCAATCATATGTAAACTAAAACTGCAATATTTGTGTAGTGCAAAGTCTTGGCAACTATATTGAATATTATTATACATCGTGTTTGTTGACGTAGCACGGTGGAAATTGTGCAACTAACATAAAGCACATAAAATTGTTTTCTACTTACGTGTGTTTGCTAACTGAAAATAGTTTTAGTTCATCCTATAATGTGTTTACACCAATTGGCAATTTTAATAGTATTTAAATTCTAACTAATTTTAGATTATTTCTTGTGCATTTCATGAGATACTTCTTGAGTGACAGCTCAGCATTATTGAGTTTTCTAACATATTCTACTAGCTGTGTATTTATGAATTGACAAAAAATCGTATCTGTTGAGTGTTGCTTTGCATATAAACAAGTACTCGATGAGGATACATTTTGAAAATAGTCTTTGACAAATACACCAACGCTGCAGTAAACTTGCATCAATGTCATCTACTGTGACTCCATAGTGATAGTGTGTATAATCAAAGTTATTTCCTGCTCAGTAAATTAACCACAGATTGTGTTTGTAGTCACATGTCATAATAGACTGGCAATGTAGTTACTTCCAGACTGTACACATGCACAACATCACCAGTAGGTTATGGAGTAATTTTGTTTAAAATCTAGGAAAAGAATTTGGGTACAGAGAGCTGATATCTTGTCTTATCAACAATTTATGTTTCGAGGTAGACTCAGGGTTAACAAAAACTGTAATTATAATGCATAATAAAGGTGAGTTCTAAACATGATTAAAGAAGGTTACATCATGTAGCCAAAGGTTATACTGGCTGTAAACAACTTTACCTTTTCAATTGAGTTATTAAATAATTTACATCTATAGTAACTTTACCAACATTATTGAAGGGATATGCGATACCATCACTAATGTGTCTCAATTAAGATCTTGCTGATGTAGTGGTGAGCAAGCTATACAGGGATACCATATTCTGACAGTACTAGGGGTGGATGATGCAAAATAGGGTATATGTTTATGATTGTATACCTTATACAAATATTTGATTGACTATAAAGGTTTTGTAGCCACAGAACCAAAATACAGCTTGTCTTTGACATGGAAAAGAAGTACTGCATGGTGTTTGATACGAAATCACAATTAGTAAGTTCAATTTGTTTGGCCTGCTTAACTATTGGCTACATGGTGTATTCTTCAGTAATTGTTTTTTATAACTCACATTTATAGGAATTACAATCACAATTTTGAACCATAAACAGCTTCACTCAATAGACTAACTCAAAACATAAATAGTTGCATGACCAGTAAATTAGTTATCCTATTTCCTCTCCTTGATTTAAAGCAATTTAATTGGTATGTTGATATTGATGTTAATGGCATGGAAATAACTACTTTCATGTTGTCAGCCATAGATTGATTTTATTATCTAGTGCCAAGTAAAATGTTTGCAGGAAATTCATATTGTCATTAGTGAAAGAATACATAGGTTCAATAACAGGATAAATTTCTTGGCATGAAGTATAGATAAAAAATGTTATAAATTAACTTGCTAGTGAAACTATCTTATTCCTTTTACAATAATCTTGTCCTTCACTATGTTGACAAATACAACTAAGACAGAGAAAAAGTTATCATATAGGGTAATCACAACATGATTTTATTAAAGTCAAGCTAATGGGAGGCACTTGGGACTCAATACTTGAAATATAGAGAGGTGAGAACATATACTAGTTCATCGTCATTGTAACACATTTGACAGGAATCATAGATCTTCCTAGTAAATTCTATATATTTCCAATTCAGAGAGAATTATTGGTATTACTATAAATTGTGTCTGTGCTGTTTGCAATATTACAATAAATATGTTATTTTAATGAGACTAATTTTGTATTGACAACTGTTACACTGTATTCATAATATCAGTATGATAGTTTACAAAGTATTAACATGAATGACTTTCCTGATAATACATATTTGGGTTGTTTATTCTAAGATAATGTAAAGTACGAATGAAAGTGTAAACATGTTATTAAATTCTACTTTAAGTTATCATATCCAACATACAGTATGAAGACCACATTGCTTTTATGGTGAAACATTATAATTTTTCAAGCTTAAACTTTAAGAAATGATAAATATATTAGATACTATGTAAAGCAAGTGCATTATGTTTCTTCTGAATAACCTTATTTTGGTATTGCCTAATTCAGTGTCATTTTGGATCCAATAGAATAATTAAAATTTAAATATCTACACTTTTACACTATATTTGTCATTACAAAAAGATAAAAGTTACGTATAATGATGAAAAGTAAATTAGAAACTGTAATTAAAGCAAAGTTATCATCAATGACATGAAACCACTGAATGATTTATGTGTCTAGTATTTTTGGGATTACATTGACAAAATAACTGATCTATTAATAATAACAATAAGCTCAATTAGAACATTAGTGATTGGATTAATTTTTCTTTGTGTATCTCATAGCCATAGTATATCTATATGACCAAGTGGCTGTGATGTCACCTGCATTTTGTGTGATTGTTATATCTTTTTTATGCAGATTTCTTACCCTTCCACTAATGTTTTTTTTCCTTATAGATTTGCTGCGGCTGAGCTATTCCACCTTCACTTCAGGGTTAGCTACTAAAGAAACTTTTCATTATCATTATTATTACTGTACTGTGAGCCTATTGTACCCATTACCTCTATGAAAATACCTTTTTAATGTAAAACAGCTTAAGTTTTCAAAACTGATTACTAGGTAGAGAATACACATGTATGTATAAGTACATACAAAAGTTTGAATTGTATTTTTCCAATATTTGCAATAATTAATTTATTTGCTGTATGTTTGTTAAATAAGCAGTCACATTCTTTTTCATTATCGTAAATATACTAGAACTAAGCAAAAATTTAAATGTCATATATCTAAGCTTAGTTTATGCTTCAACAAATTTGCATTTTAACAAAAATTGTGATTTTTGTTCCCGTACTAGAAACATGAATACTCCGATGGTTACAAATGTAATCAATATGTTTATAAAATAAATTGTTGCTGAACTGACAGTTCTAATTTCGGTACCTAACAATAAAGATTGCTCATAAGAATAATAATAGCATATGACAATTTTTTTTTTAATCCTGACTTGTTAGTGGTAAGCATGAGGAGAAGAAGTGAACATCCACTTGTTGTATTGAAGTCACATCATCTCCATTGATATCAGTGACAGTGAGGTTATATTTTGTGTTTACATTAATAATTCATAGTTTTTATGACATTTTCAAACATTTCATACTTAGAATAAGGGATATTAAAATTTGTATTGAAATTTTTAAAAAGTT
>WLWI01002711.1_pt1 | contig 15315 bp, 7 predicted proteins | sample 6701501 | NCBI WGS metagenome assembly WLWI01 (sample SAMN12718690, study PRJNA515312) | sponge metagenome | isolation source: marine sponge | host: Mycale hentscheli | place: New Zealand: South Island, Marlborough, Capsize Point | collected 2014-11-01
GGGGGGGGGGGGGGGGGGGGGGGGGGGGGGGGAAGGAGGAGCCCACCTCCTTAAAAAGAAGGGGACTTTAGTTCCCATTTGCTTCTCCCCAACCCCCCCCCCCCCCTTCTCTACCACAGGAACCCTTGTGATATAATGTACACCTCAAGTCCTGATCTAAAAATTTTTTTCCTAATTTGGGCCAAATGTGCCTTGCGAAACGGCTAAAACAATTCAATCTTACTGTGAGCTTTACATAGATATCAATTGAATACTGAGAGTAATATTCACAAGTCTTGATGATATTTTTATTTGGGCTATACAATTGTCACTATGTTATATTGTCACATGCTATTTCGTTACTGTTAACATGCTTGATATTTAGCACAAAAATAAGGTGTCATTTTTAAGTTTGGTTTCAAGTCAAACATTGACAGTTAATTTTCACTGATCACGACAGAGCTATATAATATGAGTAGCATTGGAGAGGTAATTTATAGCTGAGTGAATGTACTAGTTTAGATATCATCATGCAACTTGAGTCCATCGTGAATGGTAATTACACTAGATGGCTTGGCAACAACAATCGTTTTGCGGCAGACGCGATGAGGGAAGAGTAGTAGTGATTAAAAAGGAACTTTAGTGACAAATTAGGTGTGACTTAGTATCATATAACGGTACCAATTCCAATACTGCATATAATCATTGTTGACATTTCTAATAACAGTGGACTATGAGAGGGTGTGTGTGTGTACTATGAAATTTACACTTTGCACTCTCAAGTGATTGTGAATTTAAGGAAAAAACAATTAATGACACTGTACCAGACCCATGGTGTGAATTTTTTTTAATTGATCTTTATTTATCTCAGCTATAATACTGATTTAAGGACTATTCAGTGGATTTGTGTATATATTAGGGTGCATGTGTGTCCCGCAGTACAATCGAACAAGTTCATAACTGGAATTGCTAGTGTGTGTGTGTGTGTGTGTGTGTGAGTTTTGACTCAGATATTGTAAAGCTGCAGATAGTACTTAAATAATGGTAAATGGAAAATGGATACCTTAGGCAATTTATGACGGGCAACATATTGATCAAGTATTATTGAGTGCTAGCAGGAGACTGTATATACTTGGAGTTTGGGAATGAAAGAGCTTCAATAGGACCAGCCACTCTTTATATTATGCTAGTGGCAATAGTGTATACAATTACAATTATGACTTCTAGAAACTTAAATTTTAAGCCATCAAATTGCTTTATGAATTGTCCTTTTGAAAAAGTTTTTTTTGTTTGTTTGTTTTGTTTTTGCTGCTGTGTCTATATATGTACCTCGTACCTGATGGTGTAGAGGAGGGTTTTGTTTTGTATGGGACTTTTTGTAAGTGCCCTTGAAGAGGAAGTGTTGTCTGGTGGGTCTCCTGTGGTCCTCGACACAGGACCTATGAAGGACATGACAACAACGTGCAGTCTGCCATTAAAGCTAATGCTGTTATTTATATGGAGTGTGAGTCCACATCACCAAAGGTTTGCTGGAGTTACAAAGCCCTGAAACTGTTTCTCTTGTTCTTTGTAGCACTTGGGCATTTCCCAGCATTCCACCTTAAAATAAACTGTTGCTAGTTCCAGGAAGGAAAAAAAATTTTTCTATGCCTGTGCATCATGAAGCCGTCAGCTTTTGTTGCCCCAGTTGGCTGCTATTTGAATAGTGTGTGCTGGCAATGGTTCCAATTGGTGGCCCATAGCCTGTGATGGATTAATTAAAAGGCATATTTATCTGCTGATAGTGTAAATTCAACTACTAATGACTCGGACCTTATACTGCCTTTGTTTATCAATATTTTCTCTCTTCCGAATTAGCTGCGGTGCTTGGGGCTTGTAAACAGGACAGTTGTGAGCTGTCTCACTTGCCTTTTGTCTTCCCCAAACTCCAGTAACCTACAGTGTGAATTATTTCATTGACAGTGCCTTTAGCATTGCTACCATATGTTGCTGATTAATTTCAGATTGACAGTCACAAATTTAACCTCACCAGTTGCCATTGCTTTAGTTTGTAAACTTGTGGTGGTGTGAAATATTTCACACTGGTAAGTAATCAAAAGACTATATAACTTGAAAGTGGAGAAGAATGGACGAGGTTAGTTGGCTAACCTTAAAATATGAATGGCTGAAGAGAATTCAGTTTCTGTTTATCCTGAGCATATTAATTATTGATAGCTTATGAGTTCGTCAGGATAGTTACATGCCAACAAGACTAGCACCATTACCAAATCCAAATCTAATGACCCTAAGTAGGAGGGAAATTAACAATCATTAAAACAACCATTACTTTTATCACTTTTATTTCATTACCGATCAAAGATCCCTCTGTGTCTTATGAGGCTAGGCGTTGCATACCCCCGTCAATATTCCGTAGTCTACTGGTCAAGCTGTACTTTGACAAATGTTAGAAATAGAGAAACAACGCCAGACAAAAGGAATGCTGTAGCAGCTCCTTCAGGATCTAACAAGATGGATGTGTCGTTGCTCACAGTTATGTTTGCTTTAGTACAACTAGTTAGGTATTTTGATGTCTGGAAGTTACCCAGGAAAAAACTGCCAATGCAACAGTTAATACGTGTAAAGATTACATAGATTCTGTTGAAACACAGCACCAGTGCAGTAATTTGCATGGAGGGCTCTTGTTGAAGCCTCGTGTTGCTAGCTAGCTCTGCCGCGTGTTGTAGCTATGTAGCTCTGCTTCAGTGGTAGATGCATGTGATCCCAGAGATTTTTCACTCCTTCATCTTTGCATAAGCAATTAGTTCTAATTACTTGGCAAGCTCCTTGCACTGGCTACATTTTGGACATTGTGTGGAAGGAATGCTGCTGACCACACCCATTAGGAGCTGCAAATTAGCACGGTGCTTAGGGACTTCACCTTGAATGATTTCATAGTGATTACTACTTGCAGTGTTGTGCATCTAACTGGTTAAAATGTATAGCTATAGTAGAGCCTATTCTTAGCAAGTTATTCAGTGTTACAGTTTATCCATTGCTCTATGGGCTTGTTAAATATGATGGTCCTTTGTTTGTTTTTTGTTGTTGTTTTTCCCAAGAATCTATCAATCTATCACTACATGAATGGTGTGTGTATGTGTGTGCGTGCGCCTGCATGTGTGTGCCTGCATGTGTGTGCCTGTGTGTGTGTGTGTGTGTGTGTGTGTGTGTGCCTGCCTGTTTGTGTGTGTGCGTACACGCGTGCTTGCTCACTCCTGCCTGCCTGCTTATAGAACAAAGTGTATCCGATATCAGCGAGTGTTAAAGGCTATAGTAGAGTTGTGGTCCAGATAGTAAATGTGATATAGTTTTATGGTAGGTATGTTGGGTGGTGAGTACTCCACTCTCACATCTGTGGACTGATTCCAGCAGCCACTGTGGGTGCCCTCTACCAATGCTAGACTTCTGTTAAGGTTGATTTGCCTGAGTGATTCTTCATCCAAGCTACATCTGTTATACCCCATCCTCAATCTTGATAGAAATGATATGGGCTAGATTTGGAGTGATGCTGCAAAACCTGGGCCTTTGTGATGTTTGCGAATATTGCCAAGGGATTCCTCAGTCTGTCTGAAATGTCAGCACCAATGAATGCATGTGACGCTCCATTGGCCTAAGCAATACCTCCATTGATCTATTCTTAGCTCTGCATTGATAACTAAGCCAAACCATTCATTAAGACAACAGTCCTACAAGACAGACATTTACAGTATCTATTGTTTTATCAGGAAATTAATAGATTAAAAGATTGTTTTGGGGAGAGCGGTAATGTGCTAGGTGTAATATGCTACGTGTATTATGACACAATATTATGTTTGGTGTGTTCAGCCACACTCTCCAGTGGTGTTTAAAACTAGGTTGCTAATGAGAGTTAATGAGAGGGAGGCAAGCTCTGTCATTTGTTGTAATTAATGGATTAATGGAATATTGAAGTAATTTGGCCTTAATATACAAAAATGTTCAGGTTTTAGTATTTCAACTGATGTCCAAGTTTTCTATATATCCTATTCATCTTGAGTATTTCCCTTAAGTTTATTGGGCTTGTTAAAAGAATACAGAGATTTATTTTTTGGCCTTGATAATCTTTTTTTTTTAATCTGTGTTCATCAAAAGACTTTAGTCTTTATCTTTAATTGTCTGTGATTGTATTATACCAATCTACACCAACTTGAAAGGAAACATATTTCTTAGTACCTGTGGGATTTTTTTTTTTAATCATGTTGAGGTTTTGACTCAATCACATAATCCATTTTCCTCAGATCTGTTAGTGTATTTAAAACTATTTCATAGCTTATCTAAGTAAAAAAAAATTACAACAATTTGATTTATAGACCAGGTGTGATGCTGGTGAACTGGCACTGCTTTGAAGCTAAACCTTTGTAGAAATGATGATTCTAATATCAAAGTAGGATCAATATCACCGTAGCATAACCACTAGCCAGTGCTCAGTTGTGAAAGTATACGCCACGCCTAGTAAGGGATGAGGCACTGCTGGTATATGTTTAATCTGTTATAAGTTGCATTGACTCTAGAGACTTGGGACTTCCTTAATTCTGGAGAGTTGGTCAGCTCAGAATGCTCAAAGTTTTAGTTCTCATAATATTTTCTGTTTTACAGTCAGTTTTTCTGGCTTTCAAGGGCTAACTGGTCACAGTAACTTTTATGGGTTGCTGAACAACCATGTCCCCAATTTACACATGTGGTGTACTTCATTCACCCAAGTAACTCATCAGGTTTGGGAGAGTAATCAAAAGGTTCTTTTACAAGGATGTTTTTGGCAAAGACAACTGGTGGTTTTATCTAATATCACTGCGTAAAAACAGAAGAACTTATATGTAGTGCTTTGTCACTGATCTAGCTATCAATGACCTGAAATGAATGAAGCTATAGTGTCCCTGTCTTAAGTTTGTTTGTAAAGAAAAGGTCCCCAATTTTAGCTGATCAAAAACATGAACAGTCAAGATTAATTTCTTTGATGGTATGTTAAGTCAAGTTATTTTTAGTACAAATCATTTACTTTGATTTCATAATTGAAAGTGATGCTAGATTTGTCCACTTCAATATCCAGAATATATGCCACTCTATGGTAATACCAGTTCTAGGAGTTTTTAGGCACTAATGAGAAGTTGTGAATCAAGAGTCCACAACTTCACACACTGGGTTTCAACGCTTGTTCGTAGATTGAAGTAAGAATTTTCTATTTGAGAATGGAACAAATGGCAACAGAATTAAGATTCAGTAACTTACGACAGTGGCGAACCAGTTAGGGGTAACAAGTTAGTAATTGACTCACGACAACAACATTGGGTCTTTAGAGTTGTAGGAACTCGCCGACTTCGTTTCGAAGTGAGCAAGCTACCGCGTGAGCGGGTTGAACAGGGAATAATCCTCCACACTAAATGGGGAACTGCTCTCTGTAAACGCTCAGACGGCAACCCGATCACTTAGAACCGACGCCGGCGGTGGGCCTTTTTATGATTGGTTCCACTGCACGGGTGATTAGTCAGCCTTGTGACGGATAGTTAGGCACGAAGGATGTGATACCCGATGAAGCGTTTGGCTGTACACAGTTTGGTGCTGAAGACCACCGCAGTCACTTTCATAATATTGTACAGGAATTGTTGCTGCCACCTCAAAAAGGTCCGAAGTTATTTCCAAAGAGACAAGTCCGTTTAGAATTTTCGGCTTCTACTATCCGCGTCGCAGGGCTGGATACTGTCTCTGATCTGCCGTTGTAACGCTTATTTATACGGCTGTATAGAGATGGGTTGGGCAACAACGTTTGCGGTTAAGTTCGGCGGGTTTTGAATGCATGACTTCGAACACGCAGATTTACCGCGATTGTCGCGCGGACTATCTAACTGGTCTGATAGTCTTTTTTTTTACCCTTTAGGTTCTTCTATGAGTGTCCTTCATAATGGTGATGGCTCCAAGGAGGCTTCTAGTGCTCCTTCTTCAGCTTCTAACCTGAAGAAATTATATAGGTAATAAATGATTGCTGACAATAAGCCCAATAAATAAGTAATCATTTGATATTAGTTTTACCATGCTTTAGGCCAGTGAGTTTATTATTATTATTAATTATTGTTGTTGTTGTTGTATATATTTATTATTGTTCTTGTATTTAATATTAATTATTAATATTATTGTTGTTATTATTATTATTATTATTATTTGTTTCTCTTCAAATAATTTTTACATGATTTCCAGCATATGCAATGGGTAACGTTCAATAAATGATGTATTGATAACTCAAATATTTCATACTATGTGCTGTAGGCATCAGGCGTACTTGCTTGCTATTCTATAGGTTAAAAATTTATAATATTTTTCTTTACACGCCTGCAGGAAAATTTGGGAGTATGGCAAACATATTGAGCAAGAAGTTCTCTCTCTGCGTCATGTAGAAGATCTATTCAAACCTGATGTGCTAGCATATCGCTCAAGGTGATAACTTATACATACACGTATCTGTAAATTATGTAATATTCTTGAACTTACAGCTTATCAATTCCTATACGTATATAATCACATAAACCTCATAAACTATTGTGCTTTATACATATTAGTAAGAGAACTCCACTAAGTATTCAAAATATGGGGTCAGTCATTCTCACGTGCAACAATATACACATACATACATACATATATACATACATACATACGTGCATACACACATACGTGCATACATATACATGCATGCATACATTATGTGATACATAGATTTTGTCAAATTCCCAATGGCTGAACTTTTATTACATGAATTTATTAACATCTTTGAATAATTTGGTTATCCTACTATGTACATGTACCAATGGTGTGCTTAAGCACAAATGGCGAGCGAGCTAGCCTAGCGTATTTTATACAAAGAATTCTTAGAATAATGTCTATAGCTTTTGAAATTGAACAGTTCTAAACGACTCACCCATTCATGACGAAGGGCTTCAGTGCAATCTTCATATGGGTCCGGTATGCTTTTTTTTTATAAAATAAACAAAAGTTTAGGTCTGCTCCAAAGGCAAGCCTGCTTTTCAAAGACTGCAAGTGCGTCACTCGCTTGCTAATTATTAATAATTATAATAATAGATGCTCTCCTTCCAATGCACTCATTGCATCATTGCAATATTAACTTTGGTAGTTGTGAAATGTACAAGTTAACACACATGATATACATGGGGTGTGCCGTTGGAAGTGCCTAAGCAAATACAAGTAGTATATTCATCTACTAGTTGACATCTGTTCAGCCATTGTTATTACCTGTTTGGTGTTTAGGTTCTGTGATAAATGCTCTCAGTTTCTTGTTCTGTTTCTGCATTCCTCGTCTGCTTCTTCTACCTCAGCGGCCGCTCAAAAAGTGGAGGACCTTCTTTGGAAGAGGGGTTTCTACGAAGTTGTGCAGAAATGCAAAATGCACCCTCAGGTACGTGCACACTGGGCTAGAATAACTGCCAGTGTTGTTTTAAATAGGATACAAAGAATCACAAGAGAAATGAATGGCAAGCTGAAATAGATGGGTGCTTAGTTGGAATTTAAAAGTTATTATTTTATTTATTTATTTATTTTTATTTTTATTTTATTATTTAGCTTTCTTTTATCTAAGAATTAATTAAGATCTAAAAAGGGAAGAAGAATAAAATTTTTAGACTTTGTCAGTGGAGCTACAGATAAATAGCCACAGTGGCCACAGTTTAGATGAACATTGAAGTCCCAGTTTGACCTAAATGATAAACTCTTTGATGATGACTATACGTGGGTAAACCTCTATCTCGCCGTAATAATGCTATTCTTCCCCTCCTCTTCCCCCGTGGTGTTTCCTCCCCCTTCTCTGTGCTTCTTGGGCTACCACTCTGTCACAACAGATAGTTTTTGAGGCTTAAATTAAGGGGACTTTAGTTTACTTTGAAAGTTGGCATCTTGGGCCCCTTTCTGTGTCTTGATCGCTGGACCATGACAGATTAGCGGGATGAGGTTGTAGCCTGTGGTCGACTTTTTCCTTTGAATTGGCTTAAATGGTATTACAGTCCAGATTTTTGAGAGCTTCTTTTGTGTTTGCAGTCTTGTGTAAGAATTCCATATATGATATACTAAGCCACAAATAATGTCAACCTTCTCTCTCTTATTTATTCCTTTTTCTAATATTATTATTATTATTTATTATTATTATTATTTCTTATTATTATTATTATTATTATTATTATTATTATTGATATTATTATTATTGTTATTATTATTATTGTTATTATTATTATTATTATTATTACTACTACTACTATCATCGTCATTCTTATTATTATTTATTATTATTATTATTATTATTATTATTATTATTATTATTATTATTGATATTATTATTGTTATTATTATTATTGTTATTAGTATTATTGTTATTATTATTATTATTACTTCATCATCATTCTTATTATTATCATTATTATTATTATTATTATTATTCAGTAACAGCTAGTTGGATTGCGCTAACCATGTTAGGCATATGGCATCAGATATGTTTAAAACAACAAGAACTATGAGCTGTTCAATCTATGGTGTGGGAGGCTTCATGGTTTGTCCATTTGTGTTGGTAAGAAAGCAAGGGTGAAGGCTGATGAGGTTTTGGATCTCAACCACTGACAAATCGTACCGTTGTGCTTGATTGCTCTTGTTCCTCTGTGCCCATTCTCTGCTGGTTTGTCTTTCTTCCCATTTCAAATACCAAGGCCATGATTGGACTGGAGAGATTATTCTTGTAATGCCAATTTGTGTGACCACTGTTGCATTTGTACTTCCAGCCACCACGATGGCTGGCCTGGATAGAGTCTTTGGCATGGGTGGCTTGGCAGGAGTTCCGAACTGTGTCCAAACCTTTAGGGCATTACACCAGAAACAGGTTGTGTTTTCATGCCCCAGCAAGTGTGGGTCACGGCAGAGGACTCAGAGACTGTGGTCCCCTTACCGCATTCATAGTGACAATGGCTTCATAAACTTTTTTTTTCTTTCATACTAGTGTGGTACTCTAATCAAATGAAATACATTATCTTTTTTAATGTAATAATGAACTTAATGATTTTATAAGGCTTACCTCCATTGGTCTTTTCTGCTGTAACACATGCATTAATTAAGCTGGTCGATGGCAAGTCACCAAAGCCAGAATGTCCACATGTTGGGTGGAAGGGAAAAAAAAGCCCCAAAATGGCCAAAACTCTACTAATAGTTTAATGTAATAAGTTGTAATTAAAGCTCTCAAGTGGCTGGCCTTGAGGAGTTCCTTGGCTAAGCAGAGCCATGGGCTGTGGCAGGGACTGCTGTCCTGCAGTGTTAGATGCACATTTCCCTTATGGACATTGTCAGACCATAATCTCTCCAGCTGTAGTGACCTCAAAATGTGGCAGATGAATGGAGCAGTTGTTACCCTCCCCATGCAAGGAGTTGGTGGTGCCAGTTTGGTTGAGGTCTAAGTGCCTTTATCTGCGCCCCAGACCTACTAGATTTTGAATCTGTGTGCGACCTCTCACATGCCCACGCTTATCTGCCTGGTGAACCATTTCCGGCCAACTATTTTTTTTAATATGATCAGACAGTGTGTTGAGGTGCTGCCATAGCCTTGCATGTGGTACAGCTGGGAAGGCATGCTACTGAGGGTGGCACTATCCAGAAAGCTTCGCCAGGATGCTTGCAAACAGCGGAAAGTTTTCTGATTTGCTTCTCCCTGGGGGGAAAAGCTGGCATAAAAATATGATTTTTTTTGCAAGTGAGGTTGCAGTCACTTGACCTTTTTGCTCTCCCGCTTTCCTAGCACTTGTTTGTGCCAAAAAACCGCGGGAATCGGGCAAAAGTCAACCCTCTGGACGCTATCAATCTGAGTGGTATGCACTAGAAATGATTCCCAGTCAACCCATCATGGACAATCTCATATCGGCTTGCCAACCTGAATAGAGTATTATCAGTAAATGCGGCCAATAGCAAATTACGACATGTACGGTTCAGACCATCTAACCGGATAAGGTCGTGTCATTGGTACCTTTGGTGGCCCTGGATTTATTCTGCTAGCCCCATCTCTGCCTCAAAGTCACAGTCGAGTAATTCTCCATGAGACCAGGGAGAGATCAGTATATATATAATAAACCGCAGATAGAAGTGACATCTGTGCCTTCCAGCAGCCTGCAAGGCAAAGGAAGCAGCATGGGACAGTCACTTTGAATCTCAACGACTGATTAGCATCAGGAGAAGCAAGAAACCAGAAAGGACTGCCCTTTCCAACCACATCTCCTTATCAGCCCAGAATCAATGCCCATATGAATGTGCCATGCACCCAAGGTTCCACTCTGGCAACAGCCAACAGCGAACAAATGTCCAAATTAAGCAGTTATACTTAGTGATTTAGGGAAGATGAGAGGTTTACTGTCTAATGTTTACTTCCTTCCACTGTTTTCTTCCCTCCCTCCCCCACTCTCCTTAACGCCACTCCTATGCTCCGCCTTTTCTACTATAGTGTGTCTATCAATACTTTAGATAGGTTGAGTTTCAAGTGGATAGAGAGTCTGGCTATTCACAGAGTAGTGATAGTGGATATCTAATCACTAGTGCACTTGAGTTCCTCTATAAACAAATCTATAATTCATGATATAGCCTTTTTTTTTAATCCTTATGGAAGTATTAATCCTGTATGAAAGTAAGTACCGATATTTCCTTATTACTGAATTGACAGTCTACTTTATGAGTTGTAGCTACACAAGCAATATCCTAATCAATTTCATATCACTAGTGATCTTACACCCGTAAGTCATTCTAGGAACACTTTATGCAGCTGTGCAGAATTGGTGAGGACAAGTCCATTTTGCAGTGTTAAAGTTACTGTAGATATGATTTCATTGATGATGCACATGCTAGTGGCACTTATAGTACACATATTGCTACAGCCACAGTCCAAACAATTCTTTTGGTTCGAGTAATTAATTTATTAGCTAATATGTTTTCGGTTTCATTAGAGCTACCATACCAGTCAGTAAAATGCAAATTAGCAATAATATGAAAATGTGGAATTTAGAGCTTAATGCCATGGTTTCCCAAGTAGCTTGGTACTATCTATCATCCTTCCCGGGTCAGTGATAAAGTGCCTCTTATTCAATTACTTTGGGTAATTGAGTTAAGGGCATTAACACTTAACCACTTGCCCTAATTTACTGTTTGGTCTCTTCAGTGGGAATTGTGGCTAAACCATGGCTAGATAATATTCACCCTCTTGGTGAAATTAGATTTTGGAAAGGCCAAAATTTTTATTATTTTTTTACCTTCCCTCCAGTTTGTGGTTATTTAGTAATTAAATTTAGTGTGGATAGCCTCTGCTCTAAAGAGATACATTTTTATAAATGAAGAGTTGGACCAGCCTGTGTGTGTGTGTTTTGAAACTGAAAGTTGTGGAGGAAGTTACTAATACCAACTGCATGTCAGATTGCAAATGTTATGTTTCAAATTGTATGATAAACCTATAGATTCCTTGGTACACCTTTAGAGAGAATTTCTGGTGAAGCCCAAGTCATGTATGAGTGCAATAGCAACACATGTGGTTGTGTTAACTAGTCAAGCTATTGCTTGTTCAGGAATGAATCTGAGATGGTTGAGATTAGTGAGATCTATGGCACACTAACTTCATTTTCATACGCATACACACATCAATCATATCAGGTTTGTATGGTAGTGAATGTGTGTGTTTAATTTTGTTTTTGTAGAGGGTGGGGGGAGGAGAAAATTGTGTATATTTAGAAGATGATTAGTGAGAGGAACTGCAGTTGTGAAACTGAAGCGTGGAAAGAACAGCATGGTATTCACAAACTGAAAAACTTCAATTAAAAATGCCACAAAAGATCTTCTGTCCACAGTTGGAGTTAAAATACTTTGAACTTTTGTTTCCCTTTATTCCTCCTTCCCATACATGACTCTTTTCCCCTGGCTTGGGTCTTGTGACTCATTAAGCCAATTATGGCAGTCTCAATTGCATTCTGTCATTCTCTCTGCATGTGTTGTCAGGCCTTGGATATGAAGTCCACAATCTGCCAGTCCTATTCAGAGCACATCAACACTGCATTGAAGTTCTTTGAGACCCTGCTGTGCAAACTTGAGCTAGAATTTGGAGTGGAGCACTCCAGATTGTGCAGGTTCAATGGTGAGTTCCAATTGTATTGTATTGTATTTTGTAGAAGTTGTATTCTGTGTGCGTGTGTGTATGTGAGTGCTGATGCATTGTCTGCACTGACCCACTATGAATTGTGTGCTTCTATGCTTGTCTTCCTCCATTCTAGATAACTCTAGTCTCTCTTCCTCTGTACCACCAATTCTTCATTGTACTTTGAGTTTTCGTGTGTGTGTGTGTGTGTGTGTGTGTGTGTGTGTGTGTGTAGAGGACACCACTCTTAAAGGTGCTTCAGCAAACTACCTGAAAGACTTAATGTACAAGGTTTTTGTACATCTGGGAGACTTGGGTGAGTTGCAAGATGTAATACTTAAGAATTATCATTGTCAATGCCTTGGGGGATCATCTTATGTAGCTGGAATAAATAAGCTGTATGCACCTTGTGAAATAAATTGTTCCTTTAACCATGCCCCCATTGCTATAGTGTCAACTTATTCCAGATACTGGCACCATTTAAAGGCATGAAAGGTCAAACCTTCACTTACAGCAAGCTTGAGATTAATTATCATATTATTACTAGTGACTAATCTGCATCAGATGCAAGTCAATTTGCATTTATGGGTTGTTGCTGTTGTTTTTGTTGTTGTTTTTGTTTAATCCAGCATTTTATTTTCATTTCAAGATATTCTTGACATTATAATGCATTCTTAACAGGCGGCTTCATTGCATGTGCCACACCCACCAATGCCATGGCTAGTGCCATCTAATGTGGTTTGCTCCTGCCAAAAACATTATCCTTGCTGGTGGAATCCCTTTAGAAGAAGCAAAAAGGAAATTTGGCAGAGATTGACTCAGCATGGAGTCACTAATATCAAAGAGGCTATGACTTCAGAAGACGTCACATCCAAGAGCTTTCCAACACTGTGGTTGTGTCTAGCAGCCTCCCTCCCACTCGACTCACATGATCAAAACACTTTTAATTGGCTTGTTGCGAAACGTGCTGAATTCCAGTTTGACATCTTTTAGTGTCGTTAGGATGTGGAGTGGCATGCTTGCAACAGGTTTCTGTTCCCATTCCGTAGAGGGAACAGAATGTTTTTTACTTTATCTAAAGACAGTTACAAATCCATGATTCAAAGAAATGATTTTGCATTTCCAGCTTTGTTCCTGGAGAAACCCAATCTTGTCATCAGGAGTTCCACTACAAAGCATGCTCATTCATCCATGGTAGTTGAAGAGCATCAAAAGCTCCAGCCATTCTTCTCTTGACTTTGTGGCATTTCAGCCCAGTTCCCCAGATCAGCTGCTTCAGTTATGACAGTGAGCCTGCATAGTGGAGCTTATCTGGCCTCAGGAATCTGTTAGTGGAGCCACAGGAGGGCCTCCAGTTCCCTTACTTGATCCCTAGTTGAGTCTGGGCTTTTGAGGGCAAGCCTTTGTGTGCACAGTGCAGTGAAGGGGAACTGGCTGGGTAAGCTGACAGCTAGACCCTATAGAATTCCTCACTTTTATCCCACTCCCTCTTCCAGTCAAGCTCAATCAGCTGTGACTATCAGGCAGCCAGTAGGCTTGGCCCCATAGCCCAGCCTTAGACCCAGAGTGATAGGGCAACTGCTGCTCCTTTGGCTTGGTGGAGTGGGAATCTAGAACGGAATTAATATATATTTGTAATCCCAGTTGGGAGCAGGGACTGTCACATTGTGTTTCATCAGTCAACAGGAGACAGGAGAGAAGCATTTTTGTTGAGTTTTGGAACATCTAAATTGTTGTTTTACCTTCCACAGTGTCTACTACTAATGTGGCCAGGTAATATGGTTGTAAGGCTTACACTCAGGACTTGGTTCTGGGTGGCCTGCTCTGCGTTTGTCCAAGCCATGCCAACCTATTGTGTTACCTTTCTCATCATTATCCATAATTCTCGAGTTTCTTTGGGTTATCTTTATCTAAGTTGTTGGGACCTCACCCTGAGGCTACAGTGTATGTAGGCAATTTGTCCCGAATCTTGAAAGGGTTTATGCAACAAAAAAAAAATGTCCTACCTATAACTTCAAAGGTTGTTGCTATTGATGTACCGATCATGCTCTGATATTTGTCCATTTCTTTTAAAGGGTTGGGGCCTGAGTAGTTTATCAGAAAGGTCTGTTTTGCTTTTAGTTCAAACTCCTCCCAGTATCAGTTGAAAGTGTGCAACAACATTTATTACCACCCATATAAAAGAAGAGTGGTGCACAGACATTCAGACTGATAGAGTAAGCAAATTTAGCTATTATGTTTCACTTAATCAGTCCACTTGATCCTACCTCACTACTTAATTAATCTAACTTAAATTGTAGAAACCCCCCCTTCCCCTCCCCTCCTCCACACACACACACACACATACACTAGGGTCCAATAAAAATGCACACTCGGTACTTTTGAATCTCTATATAGACTCTTTGCTGTGCAGGTTTTCTAGTTGACTCTGTCAATCCTAACTGCTATTTTGACTAGCCATGTGCATAGTAAGAGATTCGTGTCATTGACAGAGCCTAAGAGAATTTGCTGACTTACAAAGTTTTAGAGAATTTAGAAGTAAACAGGTCGGACCTACATGGTCATTAGTGCAAGGTAGGTAGTTCAGTAGTTCTAATGGAATCAGTCAGTTGTATGCTCCAGAATGATGATGATGATGATGATAATAAGTAAATAAATAAATAAAGTAAAGTGGTAGTAGTAGTAGTAGTAGCAGTAGTCGTAGTAGTAAGTAATAGTAATAGTAGTTGTAAATAATAATAATTCTACCTGCTTCTGTATATTACGTTATTATAGCTTCATGTTATTTTAACTATCTAGATTTGGGATCTAACTTTATATGTTCTACATATAATAATTATGTATAATACGATTGTATTCAAATGTGATGATATGATTAAATTTTCCCAGCAGTGAATAGTAAGCAGCCCTATTGGCCTATGGTGGACTATTATTGATAATGTAGCTCCAGCATCAAGTAGTGGCCCCTGCCACACAAAGGGAAGGTTCCTTATATATCGGTGGAGTTCCTGTGTTGCTACTATGGCCCTTCTTTGGTGGGGCTATGGACCTGCCTAGTGCTGCTGCATTCCCATGGTGTGCCCCTGTATCCAAGCCAGCCTGGCAGCACAAGTCCTGTCATGCACTAATTGAATTGGGAGTCAAAC
>WLWI01002713.1_pt1 | contig 15315 bp, 12 predicted proteins | sample 6701501 | NCBI WGS metagenome assembly WLWI01 (sample SAMN12718690, study PRJNA515312) | sponge metagenome | isolation source: marine sponge | host: Mycale hentscheli | place: New Zealand: South Island, Marlborough, Capsize Point | collected 2014-11-01
ATGGGAATGATATTTTACTCTCACGCCACATTTTCACTCGCCTTTGGCTCGTGAAAATATTTTGCGTGCTCGTAAAATATTTTCCCATATTGTACTCTGACTCGTGCTATAAGTATTATATATATTCCACCCTAGATAACTTCACAATGATATTTTTGGGTACATGACCCATGAAATAACTCACAATATTTCAGGCTGTTATTTCATGCTGTACTGAGCAAGCTCATTACCCTTGCAGTTATAGCAACCAGCCAAACTTTTCAATTTTCTTGGGTTTTTACAGCTACCTTCCTCCTGTGTACCAGCTGCTCTACAGGGTTAGAACAGCTGCTAAAATATCAGCTGGGGTGTGGGTAGCCCCTACAATCAACTTTATACTGTGAGTTACCCTTCCTATAGTACTAACTATGGTAGTGAAGATATCTAGTGTGGAATAAACCACTTATTACACTTGTCAGAGTGTTATGGCAAGATGTTTCACTCTCTGGCTTTATTTTCACTCCGCCTCAGGCTCTTGAAATTAAATTAGCCTGCTCTTGAAATATCTAACCATATCACACTCTGACTCATGTAATAAGTATTATATTATATATATATAAGTGTGTGTGTGCTTTGATATACACCATTAGCTCTATTCTGTACACTCTGAATAGTTTTTTGTCACTTATCATGTTAGCTAATAACATGAAATTGTATTATTTCTCTAGATAATAAAAGACTGGGAAAGTTATTCCAACAGTGTTGAACAAATGACGGCTCATCTTGACGAAATTATCATACTACTTGCCGGAGTTACTAATTGTTCAAGTCCAGCAACAAACAGACCAGAACAATAATATGAAACTCATCATGTTAATTGATCATGCAATTTATACACACTACATAAGGGCTGCCACAGCCATATGTTTTTTGTTCACTTGCTGTTCAGTTGTCATTGCTCACTTGCTGTTCAGTTGGTATTAAAGAAAAAAAAGGTTGAATTGAAACTTTTTTCTGTGTGAAGAGCACTGGTCCTTCGGCAAAGCTAACAAAGACACCATATGCAGTCTCTGACATAAAATAAAGTTTCAGAACAGTACACTAATATTTGATAGCTGAACATATTAAACTATTACTAACCTATTTCGTTATACTATGACTAATAGTTGATTCTTTTGAAAATATTGTGTTATCCTCTAGAACATGCATAATTGAATACATATATATTACACACTTCGCTACATACTTGTAATCTCCTGGGAGGTTTGTTATGGGTTGGGATCAGTCGTGCTGCACCACCAAGGGATAGTATAGCAAAGTTCTGCATTGCTGATTTGCCACTTAGGCTAAGTTAATCTATTCATGTCCAAGTAAAACTATACACTACCAAATTAAAGATGGTGAATGATGTAATAGCATAGGTAAAATAAATTTTATATTCCATTTTTTTAAAGTACCTGTGCTACATGTATGTTTTATTATGAATTTATTATTTTATTTGTTCCTTTTTAATAATAATAATAAATTTTATATAGTTTTAGCAGGAGTTGTAGTTGATAATAATCATTAGTGGGAATAAGGATGATTTGTTTCAGATAAGGTTTGAGGTAGCTACTGGAGGTGAGCTGCGACTTCGGTGGTTGCTGAATTTAGAACATTTAGCATGTTGTTGTTTTTTTTTTTGTTTTTTTTTATTGTTCTCTTAGCAATGTAAGCACCATCCATACTCCTCTATCCAGTTTTGCTCATCAATGGTATTTTGGAACAATCTTACCTTCAGATTGTCACTCAAAAAACACTGATTGCCCATGGATTGTCACAGAAGCTTTAAAGGGTAACTGCAGTGGAAAAAAATTCTGCAAATATCATGAAAAGTACTCTCATACCATGTATAAGCATGGCCCAAAACAATTTAACTCAAAACTGAATGTGGTTGCTCCACAATGGCACCAATCTTTACAGCTGTTTTGCTTCCTTAAATTTACTTCCTATTGTGAGTGGGGCTTTCTGATGATGCAAAATGGCTTCCTGTCCAGACTTTTAGGCTTGAACTATGAATTCTGACAGTACAAAGTGACCCTGGCAGCTACAGGTGTAATAGAGTAATTTCAGCAGCCATAGCTGTTGAATTGGAATATAAATCATCCTATTGTAATATGGAAGAACCTGTGATCATGAAGTTAATCCATTTAGCTAACTATGTATGAACCAGTAGAGACTAAAGCAGCATTGTAGCAGATAGCTAGTGATTTTGATAATGGTGCTTTACCTAGTATCGGTGAGCTATCACACAGTATAATTCCACACTAGACTATAACTGCCACATATCTCTTATGCAGAGACTTCCAAGACATCAGTGTATCTACCCTTCTTATATTTGAGGTAAAGTAATGACCACCATAATTTATTTCTCACCATCTTTAGTCACCAATTGTTGTTGTTACTGTTGTAGTAGTAGTGGATTGATGTTAGTACTAAACAAATGAACAAAAAAATAACCTAACTTTTGTTTTTTGACAAAAAGAGCTGTTTGGTTAGTCAGCCATAATTTTATAGTACTGCAGTATATCATCAAAGAATGCCTTAGGGAACATTCTCATTGGCACATAAAATTGTATTTCTAATTTCTGTTACAGTTCAAGAAGGAAACCCAACCGGAATATTTGTCAGCCCCAGAGCTGAAGCAAGTTGATAAACTGAATGACTCAGTTATCTATAGCTTACTAATTCATAGCTCTTTCTCTCCATAGAGCTGTTTGTAGCTCTAATAAGATATTAGCAGAGTCTCTAGCGGCCCTTATTTGGCTGGGACTCACATGATATCCTTGCATCTATCCTAATGTATGCCCAACTAATCCTTCTGTCCAGCATTTAGAATAATGCTAAGTCAGCTAATCTATCATTGTGATTCTACCAACACAATAGAAAGAGCTTGTTCTTTTGGTAGGCAGAGGTATTTTTTGAAATTACTGCCAGTTAAATCTCTAGCCAGCTAATTATTGTAATTATTTGTCATTCCTGTCGAGAGGTCGAGTTAAGTAGTAATTACATACATATTGACTGTTCAAACAGAGAAAAACTGCTGGAATTTTTGCAAGACTTATATTAAAAAGAAAACTTCTTTATTATTTTAATAATCCTGTAAGTTCTGTTTCCTGTAAAAATAAGTCAGCTCTAGTAGTTGAGTTATTCAAATATAACATGCATTAAGTGCATTTAATCAACAACAATCTATATAAATTTAATTCAAATTTTTAAATACAACTACGTCTCCCTCAATATCCCTATCAATGCCTGAAACCTGTCCTTATGAAATAAGGAAAAAATGAAGAAAATGTCCCTACCAACCGTTTGTTTAGGTTGGAACTATGTGCTTGAGCAGCCAAGGTTCCAAATAGATGCCTTGACACCCAGGATGAATAATTATAAATCTTCATCTGCCGATGCTGTATTTGATGTCTAAGAAATTTCTGCGCAGCAAATAAATTCTGTTGCAGTGAGCATTATTACACAATTACCAAGTCAATGCCTCAAAATGACTAGCAATTAAAATCTAGTCAGAAATTATTTTGATTGGTCCTGAATGAGCAAGAACAATACATCAAGTTGTGTGTGATTCAATGAGCAACCCACCCTATAACCTCAGAAATGGAAGAGGAAGGAGAGAAGTGAACAAGAGCTATAGACTAAGATATCGGAACCTCCACTAATTCATTTTTTAGTTTTGTTAATGGTGTCTCCACCTGTCAGTGGAGGTTGGCTGGGTCTTCGGTCTGTGTCGGCCTCTACGGACCCGGAGGCCCGGCCTTTTAATCCCTAACTATGGTATATTGATGTATTGTTCATGGTCATTGTGATCCAATCAACACTAATCAACTCACCACACTTTCCCACACCTCATCCTGAACTGTTCCCATATAATGTGTCTGTACAATCTCTTTGAGTTTTTAAGTACTAGAAGGCCACTCAAAGGCCAAGTGCGTATGAATTTGAAACTAATCCTGACAAGTCAATTCGACGAGTTTTGAATAACACTAAGAAAGCAAAACGCCTAGAGCGATTGAAGTTTTTAATTTCAGTTGCTATGTAGAAGAACTAGTGAGCCGAAGTTTATGAAATATAAAAACACCAAATTACTACTTCAAGTGAGTTAACTTAGCTAAATTAGTTCAAATATTATATGACATATAATTACTATAATATGAAGTTACTATAAATGAAATGAAGTTGACAGATTTTATTTTTTTCTCTTTTTTCAAGGCTCAGTTTCAGAATGGCTATGCCATAGAAGAAAGCAGTCTTCAGTTTCACCAGTGTGGCAGAGCCAAACTCTACATTCCATACAAAGCCATGGCGTGTCGTGTCTCTTCCTGTTCTTCAAACACAGAGAACACTTTCCTCTCTTCTTCCATGACCCAGTGACATTTTCAAATTTGCGAGGAAAATGTTGAATTGCAAGTCGAGGAAGGTAATGTCCACCAAATCGTCCAGCTTTTTGTCGAGAGCAATAATCCTCAGTTAGCTGGAGTGCTAATTTCTCACGAAAGGATTTGATGTTATGCTTTTTCCCAGGATTGTTCAAAATATAAGAGTTGGTAACAGCAACTCCAAAAAGAAAGTGTCCAATGTACTTGTACTTCGACTCTTGAAGTTACATTGGTAGTAGCCCCGTAGCTGATCTCCTCGATCTACACCACCCATATACTTATTGTATTCTACAACTGCTACAGGACACGAGACTTCTAAATGACTTCCATCGTTCTGACAACGAAGAACAGTGCCATCCTTAGATGTATCACAGCCTGTTGCCATGACATTCACCATTTTTCTATCCAACCATGCAGATGCTGTGATGTGATCTGATTGAACTGTGAGATTATCACCCCTGATATATATATATATATATATAATTGATAGTGAAAAAAAGTTTATAAAAATATTACTAATCACTTACCGCCTTTCAGCTTTGGATTCTGTCCTTTCGAGCTGTACCACACCCATAAGTGCCACGGGACTCCAAATCGCACAAAAGCTGCTTGGATGTAAAGAAATTATTGAAGTATGAATAATGATGCCACTTTCCATGAAAATCTTGGGATAAATCCTTTGCCACACGTGCTCCAAGACCACGCTCTGCACTAGTCTGGTGACCAGTATAAACTTGAAGTCTACAAAAATATCCATTTGTGCTATCAGCAAGTACCCACACCTTTAGCCCTCTCTTTATGGGCTTTTTGGGAATGTATTGCTTCAAACTTGATCTACCCTGAAATTTTGTCATAGCTTCATCTATTGCTAGATGCTTATATGGCTTGTACAAAGTGGCACAACGAGATTGGATCTGTTCAAGCAACGGTCGAATTTTCCCCAAATGATCATATCCAGCAGATCATCTTAAAGCTAACTTAGAGTTATCTGAGGTGGAGGTAACGACTGATTTCTCTATATCACCTTCGTGAAATCTTGTCAGCTACTGGGGAATAATGATAAACTTGAGATGGCTTCCAGTAATCATCCACAGATGGAAGCTTATTCAAACCCATGAGTATCTGAACCGAGGAAAGTCATTAAGTCAGCTACATCAATAGGATTCCATTCATCATACTCTTCAGAAGTCATGATCTGTTTAGCATATCTACTTGATTCCAATTCAATATGCTTGAGAGACTCAGGTGTAAAAAACAGGAGAAAAATATCTAGTGGTGTCTCAGGAATCTCGACAGTTGGACCAACTTCTGAACAAAAATCCTCTATTTGGTTAGAAGTGACTTTATCAGACCAATGTGTCTCAAACGATGATGTCTTTCTATAGGGCCATTACAAGTGACTGTAGATGCCTCATCGCTTTCTGTAAGCCTTGTCTCAATTTCTTCAACTATCTGATTCACATTCAGTTATATACATATACGCCATTTATAAGCTATTTAAAAAAATGTATTTACTGCCTCCTTTACCTTCTACCTCATCTGCTTCATATTCTATTTTACATCTATATAACCAAATTTATATGCTATTTTATTTTATATATTGTATTACTACCGCCTGTATTTTCCATCTCTTCCTGTAGCCACTCGAATTCTTCATCACTACCATCTACTAATGGCTCATTAGGGTCAACATAATCAGGTTCATCATTGTCAACAACAAATGAAAGCACCTCTTCTGTGGAGAAAACCCTTGAGGCCATTTTATTACCTTAGTTTATTAAAAAAAATTATCATTATAATTTATACACATTTGTGATTATTACTGTATTTTCAACTGTTAAAATCTAAAAAAAAATTATATGAAAACCCACCTTACTGATATGTTGATAAGATAGTGGCAGGACTGTAGAAACCACAGGAATCTGGAAAACAACTCAGCAAGGCTCTGGAGAGCAGCTATATACTAAAGTAACTACCCACTTTCTTGTACGCAAAATTGTGTATTTGGCAATCACTGCATAAACTTTAAGTGATACGCAATTTTGCTTATTTGGCCGGTAATCTATTAAGGTAGACACCTGGGGCGACCCCAGTAGAGCCTGTGCTCTACACCTTTGAAAAATTTTTAATATCTAATTATGGTATATTGATGTATAGTTCATGCTCATTCAGGCCCAATCAACACTAATAATCTCACCACACCTTCCCACATCTCACAGCTATTCCCATATAATGTGTCTGTACCATCTCTTTTAGTTTACCTCACCAGAAGCCCACTCAAAGGTCGAGGGCATTATGAGTTTGAAACTAACCCTGACAAGTCTTGAATAGCACTGGTTAAGGTTAGGCACCTGGGTTGGCCCCAGTAAAGTGTGTGCTCTACACCTTAAAAAAAAATAAATAAATAAATAAATAAATAAGAAACTGTGGTAGCTTTCCAGAATCATAGATGAAGCACATTTATCAGAATCACTAGCTGTCTCCTACAAATTTGCTGTTTTTGTCGGTACTGGTTCATACATGGATAAACTTCATGACACAAGTTCTTCCATATTATTTTTTTAAAGGGTGATTTATAATCCAACTAAACAGCTGTGTCTGCTGGAATTACTCATTGCTGCTATGGCTGCCAGGGTCACTCTTTATGCTATCAAAATTCATAGTTCTAGCCCCTAAAAAGCCTGGATAGGAAACCCCTTTCACATGCTAGTCACAAAGCAGGAAGTAAATATAAGGAAGCACAATAACTGTAAAGAATGGTGCCGCCGTTGTGAAGCAACCACTCAGTTTTGAGTTATATAATTTTGTGCCATGTTTATACCTGATATGAAAGCACTTTTCATATTTGCAGAATTTTTTTTTCTACCATGTCACTCTTTTGCAGCTAGCTTAATTGTTTACCCATCATCTATTGAACGATTATGAATCAAGACTTCCAGGCTCAATTACAACTGTCTACATGTGCTCCTTTTTTTGGACCTTTTCTTGCCTTTGTAGTCCAATAGTTGAGCCTCCTCCTGTTTCTTTTTTGACATAATTATGATGAAAATGAAATCAAATAGAAACATATCTTGCGGTATTAACTTGAAGTAACTTGAACTAGATACTTCCAACTAAGTTGCAGATGAACATATGGGAATCTGTGCTGATACATGAATTAGTCCTAATTGGAGTAGAAATACATGTATAACACACAACTATTCTCATCCTTGACGAGACAGAGCATCTGGAAAGACATTGTCTTTTCCTTATTGGTATACAACATCAAATGAAAAGTACAGTAGTATGAGGCACCACAGCAAAGCTGAGAATTGAGACTTGTAGAAATGAGCAGACCATTCAGAGTATGATGATTTGTCATTGTCACTGGAAAAAAATATCCAGATTTCCTGTACTATTGATACTTCTGGAAATGTATAGGATAGATAGCTGTCATCTTTCCTGCTCACATTGTACACCATCCGTACCATGTATCCCGGCTTCAATCTGCACTATTCCTATACTTACTGGAAACTTCATAAACTCTAGACTTGTACTGTATCACAGCACTCCATTTATCATGCGCCTGTCCTTGACCTCCTGATAATTCATTTTACCCATTACTAATCCTAGATAAGTACAGTCCATATAACATGCACCATGGCAGGTACTCTAGAACATGCAATGTTGCCCAGGATATGCTCTGTACTAATGACACTCCACCTTACCTTGCACGCCCTTGACCCCCTGATAGTTCTTTTGCTTATCACTAATCCACTCATAAAACATGCACCTGGCAGTACCCTAGAACATACAATGTTGCCCAGGATCTGCACTGTACTATGACTCTCCATCCTCCCTGCCCTCATGATAATTCATTTTGCCTGTACAATTCTCCAGGATTAGCGCTGGGAACAATCTAGTACATGTATAGTCAAATACCTATAATCAGTATGTTCTGTCACCCGCTTCAGGAATGTACGCCCGTAATGGTAAGGTAAATAAAAGGAATGCTCGCCGTAAATCTATGGGATTAGATGCCAATTAAACTCCGCCCAATTCTGCCTTGGCTTTTTAAATTGTAGTTTGAAGCCAGCTGATGTCAGGAGAAGCCATAAGTATGGCCACCAGCAGTGACATGGCTGAGAATGATTGCTGTACTCTTGAGAGCAATGAAGGGTCTTCCAGTGAAGAAAGTGTGAGGGAAATTGAAACTGATAGTAGGGCTGGAAATACCCGAAGACATAGTCCAGCTCAGTTGGCCACACCTAATGTTTATTTTAAGTTTGGTATGGTTGGTGTGGGAAAAAACTATTTGGCATTGATTACTGCAGCTGCAAGAGACAGCAGTTTGTCCGAGAAGAAAATTAAGGTAAATTTGTCCTTTTTGGGCCAACAAACTTCAACTAACTTTTTTTGCCCATTATTCCTATAGATAAATTCCGCCTTACGAAATTTTCAAAATTGTTGCTGTATTGAGTACAAAATTTTTGGTTGATCAGATAAGAAAATTAGTGACGCATAAGCACATCGGATTATATAATGGGGGAAACACTTGTCTTACCTGTATACAATTGATTGTTTAAAATAATCAAAATCCCTGTCTCTCTCATCTATTTTTCTGTCCATTCAGTCCATTCCCGCCTTTCTTGTTTTATGTATTATTCTCTTTTGCTCCATTGCTTCCATTACTAGATTTGTTGTTGGGTTTTTTGTTTTCCATCTTTCATTTTTTAGAGTGGTAGAGAAAACGAACTATGAAATTATTCATATAGATTCTCTTCAGTTCCTCTATACTCTTGCTTCCAGTTCTATTATTGTCACATGATTTTTTTTGTCCTTGTCAAAGGCTATATGATTTGTTGTTTCTCCGGCAATTTCCAAGGGAAGTAGATTTATTTTGTTTTGTTTTTATTTCAGCAATTTTTCAGAGCAACATATTTATTCCTATAACCAAATTGCTATCATAAATAATTGGACAATTATGTTATAGCTCTTAGGTTCCATGTTCACCTTGATTCCTCTTGTTCTTGGTTTACCATTCAGCTTTTTGCTTTACTCCCATTGCATACTCTGCTTAATTTTATACCTGTGTTCCTCCATTTTCACTTTTAGCTATATAGCTATCACCTTGCCATGTATTTGCACCCATTATCAGGTGCATTGTCATCTGTCACTGCTGCAATTTTTAAAAATTAAATTAAACTACTCTGCCCACATGCTGTAAATTTTTGGTTTGAAATCTGGATAGTAATGTGAATGAAAATAAGGATGCTAAAAATTATACTGTTTTGGTTTATTCAAATTACTTCATAAACATATAGTGTAGTGTGGTTTTGCAGAATGCTTGGAATGAAGATTTGAATTTCTGGGGCTTAACTAAAATCGAGCTTTTTTCTCTCTTCTATGTTTTATAGCTTGACCTTTCTCTAAATAGCACTTCTCTGTATAGTTAATCCTGAAAGTGACAGATAATGCTTAAGTTCTCTGTCTGATTCTTTCAAGTAAAGAGAGCTGCCACATACACAGCTATGATAAAAGTCTAAGTTTTTGTCGTGTTTTCAATAGGATGACATCAAGTAGTGGTGGGGATTGACAGAAACATTTTCCTATGCATATCGCTAACTGTATTTTTTTGTTAATTGAGAAATGTAAACTTGTATAAAATTGGTCCAAACTATTACTGGACTATAATTTATTTAAAATTAAAACTACCTGAAAATGGTATTCATTCTGATAAAGAAGTTTGGACATGCAGCTCAAAAATCCTAGCATGGAGAACATGGCTATTTGGATTTTAAGAGTATAAAGTATGTTTTCCTATAATAATTCCTCCATTCACTTGCCATAAGTTAACACTTTGGTTTTCAATCAATTCTTTTTCACTGTTTGTAGCTATAGCAAGTCGGATTGAGTACATTAATAATATAAAAGCAACTTAAATATTAAGAATAATTAACTGTATATATGGCCTAGAAGAGCTGGATCCTCAAAAATGGCAGCGGAGAAGTTTCCAAGACGAGATGGCAGGTGTTCATGAAACAGTTTGGCAGTACTTCTGGTAAATAAAATTTAGTATGTACACTGTATGCTGTGTGAGCATAATATTGCTTTCTTGCAAAAGCTGGAAAAGATGCCATGCAGAAAGGTCCTGCTGCCTTTAGTTCGGCTGCTAGTGAAGTTTACAAGAACATGGCAGATAATGACAAGAAGTTGCTTGAAAACACAGTAGCTGTGAAGACAGTAAGAAAACAATGACAATAAAATCTATCAAACGAGAGGGTTCGAAACTATTTCATAAGATTCAGCTTCAGGTATGTTAGTATTATATACTGTGTATAGCTTTGTTACTTTTATGAAATGCAATTGTTTTTAATGGAACAAGTTTATGAGAATTGTGCATTAATTATTTAATCACATTTTTCGTATATGTTTTAGCTTATCTGAAACTTTCAAATACAGTAGTAAGGATGCTGTGACTGCTTAAACTGTACATTTCGGTCTGCTTTTAATCCTTAGCCAGCTTGCTTGCTATTCAATATAATGTGCATATATAGATACATTTATTTATGTATTTAATACGTGATGAGATGTACAATGCTTCCCATAGACATGGCATGTTAGAATTTCCTTGTACTTAAATATATATTTAAGATACATTTTCATGCCATATTTTCACTCGCCTTAATGGCTCGTGAAAGTATATTACCTGCTCATAAAATATTTCCCCATAGTACTCTGACTCGTGCTAGATATTATATGTAATTGGCTTCAGATTAAGCAATTGTATCAAGTATTGGCAGTGGGGTACTTTGAAGATGACGTGTGCAAGTGGCATATACAACTGATCTGGAAGGGTTAATGGATCAATCATATGTGGAATCTATTCGAGCTGCTATGATCAATGGTATTCGTTATAAAAAAATTTAAACTTTTGCAACTTGATTAAGTTTATTTTATGCAGGATGCTCTTCCATGAGTGAAACTCCAGTCCTCTGCTCCAAATGCTCAAGTATAGTTAACTCCACAACTACAGCACTGCCGCCACCCTCACACCATCTTCTTTTTAAATCAGCTTTACCATCATCAGATCTCTCCACCGATGCAAAACCGAACAAGTCACGTGCTACTCAACTTTCATCCATCAAGTCCACCAAGTCACATGCTACTCAACTTTCATCCATCAAGTCCACCAAGTCACATGCTACTCAACTTTCATCCATCAAGTCCACCAAGTCACATGCTACTCAACTTTCATCCATCAAGCCCACCAAGTCACATGCTACTCAACTTTCATCCATCAAGTCCACCAAGTCACATGCTACTCAACTTTCATCCATCAAGTCCACCAAGTCACATGCTACTCAACTTTCATCTACAAAGTCGCACATTTTACCTGAATCTTCTGACAAGTCCAATTGTGTTACCTTATATTCTACAACCTCTCATATTTCACCTGTACCTTCTACCACATCACATACAACACCAGTATCTTCTACAGCTTCACATATAACACCTGTACCTTCTACCACTTCGCATATAACACCTGTATCTTCTACCACTTCACATGTAACGCCTGTATCTTCTACCACTTCACATATAACACCTGTATCTTCTACCACTTCACATATAACACCTGTATCTTCTACCACATTGCATATAAAACCTGTACTTTCTACCATGTCACATCTTGCATCTCTATCATCTTCTCTATCATCTATCAAATCACATTTTGTAACTGTACCACCTGTAGCATCCACAAAGTCGCAATCTTCACTATTACCTACAGTTAACACTTGTCTTCAACTGGACCATGTACTTCCACACTTTCTATTGCTACACCATTAGTATCACTCTCTTTGTCAGATGCTCCTTCATCATGTGTATCCTGGATTCCAAGTCTAGGGTTATCTAAGTCAGATTTAGACATCTTGAAAGGGAGAGACTGGCTCAATGACAACATAATATGGGATGCACACAGAAGTTGTTGAAGAATTCTTCAATGTGTGCAAATGTTCATGGCTTTCAAAGTCCTTTGCTTGGAATCAACTTTTGCTTCAAAGCACTTCCGCTGCGATCAAAGTATCTTCAAATACTGCACGTCAATGGCAATCATTGGATATCAATACAAATACGTTTACTGCAGTGTCAGACAGAGTATTTATATATGACAGCTTGCTCTCAAAGAAAATTGATCAAGATACCATTAAGCAGATTTGCTCAATGGTACGCCCAGTTTCAAAATCTCTCAGGTTTGAAGTGATTAACATGATGAGACAACCAAACACTCATGATTGTGGCATACTAAGCATAGCCTTCATCATAGATATTGCTCTTGGGTTTAATCCTGCAAAATCAGTGTGGGATATACAGAATATGCGAAGCCATCTCATTAGCTGTCTTGAAATGAAGAAATTTGAAAGGTTTCTTGTATTGAAAGCAAGGAGGATTCCATTTGGAAGCAGAGTTTTTCACTCCCACGTAGAGAAGATAAACTGCACAACACTTTATGTTCACAGCGGAAACAATTTGACATAGTACAATTGAAGTTCTAAACACACTGAGATCTATATGAATTGATATTAAGCTGCATGAATTGTGGTTGCAATAACCTGTGTCACACAATAAACATACAGTGTAACTAGCACTTCCTTTATTGATATTAGCAGTAACACTAAACCATTATCTATACACAATTCCACAATTTATTTGCATATTAGCATTGGTTTAATGGAATGATAAATTCATAGCGATGGCTACACAAAAGCCATCAGAGTTATGTCTTCTTTGTTTTGACCAAATTGAAGCGATTCATACAATATAAAAGCAGCTACAATTAGCTACAATAGCTAGTTAGCTAATGCAGTCACTGCGCACACTTATCTATTATTATGGTATGAGCAAACCAAAGCAATACCAATACTACTAAATGCCACTCATGTAACATAATCAAATTGCTTTGTTTAGGTAGCTCTTCATGGACAATTTTTAAACATGCATGCAGCTACTTAAACATGCATGCAGCTCAGCACTCCAGCACCATTCTTTTTATTACTCCAATATTTCTGTCCAGATTAGTAAAACTTCACAAAACAAATTAGTCAAAAGCCAACAAAACATAACTGATAAACTAATATAGCTAATCATCAGTATCAGAGTCAAAATCTGAGTCACTACTAAAGACTATACCATCTTGCACACACGAACGTTCCTTCATGGCTCGAAAAGTTGAATCCATGGCATTTTGTAACTTCAAAACATCTTCCAATTGTCTCATCAACAAACACTTCGCTCCAACATTATACGCTGATGATAAATGGGAATGATGCAAAATTTGAGCTTCAATAGCCTCCTTCTTGTCTGAGTAATATTTCAATGCAGACTTCACTTCATTTTCTAAGAGTTCGATTTCTTCTCTACTTCTAAGCATCATGAAATATTCTTCCATTATTTCTTGTCTTCTTTTTCTCTCTGGAGAAGAATGTGCAATTGTCAGTAATGTCGACAGTACCTCAAGGTTGAATGCTGGACAATGGTAGTCTGTGATCATCATCTAGACAGCACGAATTGTATTCAAGAAACAAGTTCTTGACTGTCTTAGACTCCTTTGAGATCTGTTTGGCTAGCCTCTTTGCTATCTTCTGGCCATCTGCAAAAACAACAGATTGTCCACCAAAGCACACACACAAGAACCAAGCACAAAATCACAGTAGCTTTAATACTCATTGAACTATAAGTCAACTAAGTATTTGGCTACAAACGAAAAGTTCTATAATACTAACCCACCCTCGTAGAATAATCTGGAAAAGAGTTATATGTGCATGGTTTCCACCAATTTACTCTCCCACTCATACGTTAGCTATTGACACTTTTCAGTTTCATTATGCACTCAAGCTCTATTAGTCATAATCAAGACTAACAAGAAGGAGCTTTCCCCAGTTCCTGGAAGCATATCTAAGCAGCTTCAAGCTCTATTAGTCATAATCAAGACTAACAAGAAGGAGCTTTCCCCAGTTCCTGGAAGCATATCTAAGCAGCTTCAAGCTCTATTAGTCCTGCTTAAGTCATCTCACTTTATGTGTCATGCGCTTATTGTATCATGTGATTGTCTGCAACGTCACTTCTTTCTTTATTGTCAAGTATTAGGTCGAAATGTCGCAAATAAAGATATTAGCTATTAGTCAATTGTAAAGAACTTCTATTCCAGCACCAGTAATAATTAGCTATGTAACTGTAGTTTTCAATGTTCTTCAGCAGCCTTCCAAATAGTCAACAATAAGTTCTCCTTCTTGATAGTCAGAAAGGTTAGCTCTGTTTCCTTATACTCTTTGTCAGTCGGAGTCCATCGCAGTAGGATAGAATGCTTCTTCTCCATTTGCTGAAGTTGTTTCTCAATGCTGTGAGAATAAAATATACTACATCACAATAGCTTAGTGGGTGTAACTAGCAATAAGTTAGACAAACCTTGCTAGTTCCATATCATTTGAAGACAAAACTTGCATCCTATTCATTATTCCATTTTGCTTTGATCTGCCTTCCACCATAATTATGCTTGATAAGAACTATATCAGACTTTTCCCGGCTAATACATTTTCTTACGAGCATACCAGACTGTATCCGATTTATAGTTCTTAACAAGCGCGGTCGCTCAGGTAACGGGCTATAAATATATATATATATATACTAGTGGTGTGCTTGAGCACAAATGGCGAGCGAGCCTTAAACTACACTATTGTTATTCAAACTACTAAAATAAAGTTGAGTTGTTAAATTACGCATATACGGTAAAGGGGATTCAATGCTATAGTAACCACTCCCCTCAACTGTTTGAATTGAAAAAGAAGCAACAAAATCAAGTCACGTTATTTAAAATTTTCTTTGTGATATTCTTAATAGTAGTTGTAACGCACAATACTTTCACACAACTGAA
>WLWI01002715.1_pt1 | contig 15312 bp, 9 predicted proteins | sample 6701501 | NCBI WGS metagenome assembly WLWI01 (sample SAMN12718690, study PRJNA515312) | sponge metagenome | isolation source: marine sponge | host: Mycale hentscheli | place: New Zealand: South Island, Marlborough, Capsize Point | collected 2014-11-01
TCACTATCGGGATAGAACACTGGGAAGGTGTCACTCAGTCTGCAGGTTCATCCACACCTTACCCATTGCTGGGAACTGCTTGACACGGACATAGAGCAGTCTCCTTTCTCCTGTCCTTCACACACACACACACACACGCATGCACACACACACTCTCTCTCCAAACCCCATAAACATAACATACATCCCACACCTTCAACCTCTGCCTGACCACTCTGAGAAGGTTACCATGGCAATGAAGCCACAAAACCTAATCTGCTGAGCTGATGGGCAGTAAAACCCAACGCAGAAGTCAAACTTTGACCTTTCAGGACTAAACACATACACACATACTTCAGTTAGGTATACTAACTTACTATAAATGTTTTTAGAACTAAACCCGAGAAAAGGGGGGGATTCTTATTTCCTTAAAAATGCTGAAAATTTAGTGGCAAATGTCACCTTGAAGGTCCTAATAATTTCAAAGACGGAAAGAGTGGCAAATGCTTCAAAAAAAAAAAAAAAAAAAAATCCCTGAAGATGAAAGCCAACTCTGTTTCACTCCTAATGAAACTTTACAAAGTTAGAATGACTGACTTGACACGAAATACACGATCATGGACAAATTGGTAAAGGGTTGAGTTGATTATAACTAACCCATGGCTGGTATGAACAAAGGTACACTGCTTGGTGCAATTTCTGGAACAAGTGACACATTCCTTCCTGGTACTTTAACTAAGTCCTATGTAAACAGACGGCATATAACCCTCAACAAGAGTTATAGCATGCATATTGAAACTAATACACTTTCGACACAAACGATGTGCGTATGGAAAACATTCCAAAATTGTTTGCCAACTTAGCATGGTGGACATTGCTGGACCTTCGCGGAGGAAATGGGGAAGTCCAGCAGCTAAGGAAGGTAAAACCAACAACATGCATACATACTGAAGCTTTGACCAGTACTAACGTATGCTCGTCAGACACACCCCATAAAAGGAGAATGCTGGTGCAAAGTAGCGAAAGTTTCGCTGGAATAATATACAACTCAATTGATGATTGTACAGAGAAGAAAAAAGGAAGAAAAAAAAAGACAGGCTGAACAGACAGACAGACAGGCTGAACAGACAACTATAGATTGAAGTAACCATTGAATTATCCCGCAAAAATCAAAGAAACTCTTCTGTGAATTACAAAGAGAGGCCTGTCTAAAAACAGTCATGCAGCCTCCGAGATTTATAATTATAAAATCAAACTTGAGAGGGGTCAAATCACTATAGTTGGAATTTCAGGGGGTGGGGTTTCTCTTTTCCATAAAATTGATGACAAATTAGTGACAACTATCTCCGTGAAGGTAATAATAATTTTCAGGGGATGGGAGGGGAAATACCTCTAAATCAAGGTACGAATTTTTAAAACTTCTACAAGAGTCACCTGACTCAACTCTTCAGTTCAGCATTACAGATTACTGCCTCCCTCCCTCCCTACCAACCTACTGGTCTAGTCTCTATACTTCTCTTTTGATCTCCAATTTCCCCTATTGGGTTGCCAAGGTGACCATGGCAACAGTAACCATGAAGAGAGAAACTCACTCATGGAAACATATTAAAATAAATCAATAAATAAAATATACCAATCTACAAATACAATAGCAATGAGGACAACAAACAAATAAACAAACAAACAAACAAACAAAAAAGATGAAGAATTCTACTTTAAAGCATACTTGTGGTCTATCAAGATTGTTTGGGAACACTAATCAAAGTGAAAGAGGTGAATTAATGGGCCACTGCAATATCCTTCAGCTCCAGCATATTCCCACTGTCATTCTATAACGAGCTGTCTGACACACAAAGCCTGGAAACCCACACCATTGCATAATAGTAAAAAACGCAAGAACACCATTTTCTTTTGTCATGGTAACCAAACCACACCCACAACATTTTGCGTGTGATGCAAACGGCCATCAGCACGTACAGCTGACCTTGGGTCAACAACAATAAAGCCTGTGCCTCTGAGCTCACCACTAACTTGATATACAAACACCCACACACGGTCTAACTTGCTGACGGAGGCTGCATTAGAAAGAGAAATGGCTTCTTCTCAATTCCAGCTTGTACAAGAGACAATATCAGACCAGCTAATGGAGGCCAAGAGAACTGCTTGAAGTTGCAACATTTCATCTATACTTGCTAGCTCAGGTTTGTCATGAATTATGAAAGCCAATTATCTTGCTGCCGCTAGGTGGTGGTCATGTGCACCTGGCAGAGCCAGGATGCCTATGCATTAAGCAGGCACTGTGAGCCGTGCAAGCAAAGCTCCTGGAGCCGGGCTAGGAACTCGCAGGAGAACAGGCCTTTCCTCACAGCAAGTGATGTGGGCACCCGAAGTCCCACCTGGACCATTGCTGTTTCATAAAAGCCTTGAATCACACACACACACACACACACACACACTTTAACCACCACTGCACTGCATGCCTTCCCATTCTCTATTGTTATTCCATATGAACCACATCATAAACACACACACACACACACGCACACAAACACAAACATCCATAATGTGATATTAGGTAAAGTGACAACCATCTCTTTAAATTTCCTTTGAACATATATATCTGCCTGACTAACAGTCTCCTGGATACCCAACATAAATTGTGTGTGTGTGTGTGTGTGTGTGTGCACGTGGAGGATTTTTCATGAAAGCGTATACACTTCACACTGACCAGTGTTTGACCACATGCATGCTTTTATAAGCTTACTACTCATAGAATTCAACTTAGCCAATGTGTGTCCACAGCCAGCCCCACTCTCTCTACTCAGTATTACAATATCCTCTCTGTCCTCATCCCTTGCTGCCCATACGCTGTAAGATATGCTATATACATAACACGGGGACCCACAAACGAGGTACACATCACACAGCATAATCAATTTACTGACTAAATGACAGCTCAAAGCATCTTTGGGTCACTATAGTGCTCATGGAATATACACACCGACACACCCACCTTCACTACATGCACACAGGAACGCACATGCACCCACACAATCACGCACACCCACACAGGTTCCCCATACTTTAAGTCACAACAAGACTTCCACTACAAGCTACATACATAGTCATGTCTCCTACCTTCACCTGTTACATAAGAGAAATGGACCTCAGTCTTTCAATAGCCTTGGAGTCTCCCACGCCCACTAACGCTCTGACCTTTTGAAGTCCTTTATTCGTAATTGATCAAGCAACACACAAGCACTAAGGAGTGTTCAAACCACACAGTGTGGAGGAGAAAAGAGCCAGACAAGCTCACCAAAGCCATGGATGTTTCTAACACAACAGAGAACCCATAGGTATTGATGACACTTTACCATAAATATATTATACATGTAACTTAATTAGTGATTTAAACTTGGGAGTAACCAGTCCGACCTTTCAAACGTACTGTTACACTAGAGCTTACCAACAGCAATACAGCACACACATAAAAATAAAATAATAATGATAAAACATGTGCCAAGATTGGCCTGGAGGGTATTCAGAATATGAAACAGAGCAAGAACAGTATAATGGGGCCCTAATGAATATTTTTAAAACTCGTTTGAACAAAAAGCAAATTAATTAATTTATATATTATTATTGTATTCTTCAAAAATTTTAGTTTTGTTCATAATTTTGTGCTATAACACTTTCCACAAGTCAATTAATCGATGGAAGTCACTACTCAAGACAGTTGTTCATCTTCACCCTCCTCCATTACCCCTTCACCTCACCCACCAGCCACACCTGCACTTTACTCCCACCACACACTCTCCCAAGTCACACCCACAAGGACTTCAACTCGTGCAAAAACACTTCCCCTAAACCGGCTAATGGACGATAATGACTACCTAAATGACTTGACCACATCGTCATTTCCTGTAGCTGACGCTGTTCACAATACGTTATAAACATCAACAGGCTCGCAAATGGCTTCTCAGTACGTATGTATGTAGTACTGCTTTAAAGGCCGCCAAGTTCCCGGGCTCTGTAACAACCCGTAGCATAGATGGAGCAGTGGATGAGATGGTATGTATAGTTGTCATAGCTCAGTGGTTAGAGCACTGGTGGCTGAAGCCAGTGGTCTTGGGTTCGATTCCCGGCGACAACCAAGATTTTTCATTTTTTTTCCTTTGCTTTTTTCCAGACCCCTTTAGGTGAGAAAGTTTCTATCTAGTTTGTATGAAAGGTCAGAACTTGATAATTGTGATAGTATATAATGTTCAACCGGACATGTGCGTGCTCGTTATCGCTACAAAATCAAAGCAGAGAGGGGGAGTGGCAGGGGAGGGGCTTCCGATATTTAGTAGTCAGATGGCAGCCAGGATTCTGAACAACAACTAACCACACAGATAAGCACAAGGACCACAATGGCCTACGTATGTTGCTAGTTTGCGAGTGCCATGATGCATGTGTGTGCGTGCACAATTCAACCTGCCATTCAATAAGAGTGGAGACTCCAAGCACAGGTACTCAGAACTTGAATGCCTTCTCAATATTTTATTTACAATAAAAATGGCATTCCCATTAGAGTCCAGCAAGAGCTCATAGTGAAGTAAGTTAGTCGGCCATTTATTGTTCTTTTTTACCCAATAAAGTTGAATGATACCTGAAGTCTTACAGTATGGAGGCTATTTTAGAAGAGACTGAGACCAGCCAGTAAGACATGTTACACCATACTACTGTATTTACTTGAGCAATGTAACTCCATGAAAACATACACGCACACAGAGCTATCCTTGCTGAACCTGTGGCGAAGCCAAACAGTTCTTTCTAATTCAATATTAAGCAATTGTTTTTAGTCAGCTAAATGCAGCTGCTCACAGAGCCAATGTAGCTGACTAGAGAGAATTATTAGTAAGCAAACCAACACAAAATAAAGATGATGATGAAGATTATGATGATAACAACAACAAAAACAACAACAACAACGATTATAATAATAAGATTCAATTCAGAAATGACCATATGGCTGGTTAAACAATGCACCAAAGCCCCACTAATCTAACACATGCCCGCACTAACACTCGCTACTCTGGAATACGTAGGACATCTGGAAAGGAAATAACCAAACACCCTAGTTTGTGTAAATACAGGCACGATGTTTTCACATCTCCCACCAAGGCCATGCCGACAATCGCCGTACAAACAATTAACACATTGCGTACTTCAATTCAGACTAACAGTGAGCGGAAGATAAACCAAAAAAAAAAAAGTTCTAAATACTAACTCCAATTCCTCTCTAACTCAATGATATGCCTCACTCTCTGCAAGCCTCTGGATCACAATGAAGTTTCCAGTTGACATAGCAACTTGTTGACATAGCAACTTGTTGACATAGCAACTTGTTGACATAGCAACTTGTTGACATAGCAACTTGTTGACATAGCAACATGTCTGTCACAACACGGCAGCTATTACCAACTCTTACCCAAGGTATGGCAGTTCACAAACTTCACACCAACCGCGATACGAACTCTCTGTGTGTTCTAGCAGTCAACTCTTCCAATTGAGCAACAGAGGCGACCGCGCACCACACACAAACACACACACACACACACACACACACACACACATGAGGAGTCCCAGCTAGATCATACAGGATTCTTCACTGGGGGTTGGGAACACTGCTGGATTTAGCCACACCCATTTAAAACTCGCACTACTTTGATGCACAAGCCTACTACATGTAAGTGTATATACCTCACACTGATCAGTGTTTGGTCACATGCATGCTATTATAAGCTTACTACTCATATAAATCAACAACTAGAGGTAATGTTACTATATTATGTGTGACCGGCTATGAGAAAACCCGACCGTTGTGACAAAATTTAAAAAATCGATTTTATTCGGTAATCCTCTAGTTTTAACGGGTCAAAAAGCGCTTATCGTTCGTTCTTTAGCTTGGAGTGTCTCCGCAGGCTATACAAACACTCAGAAAGCCGCACGGTTAGCTCCATCACCAAAATTAAACTCAAGAGAAAATCACGTTTAAAGTTTTACGAGTGATTTCTGTTCACGGACCGTTATGCTATTACGAAAGAATTACGTAATGTTAATAAGATTTTCCCGGGAAAGGTCGACCTCACGGCCCGAGTTTTTGTGCGGAGTTATGGCTTACTGCTCCTCCAAGACTTTGTGAAAATAGTTGGTAAGCTTTTAGGCTTTAGCTGCTAGTCATACTCGGTAAGCTAGAGTTTTTGCTGTAAGCTATTATTCCTTCAGCCACTTTTTCTTTAAGCTTCCGCGGGTATCGTCATAGAAACAGCGACCCGCATTCTCCAAATGCAGCTGGGTGCAATTTGAACAGTAGACCGCCATAACTAAAACCCTTTTTTTTTTCTTCCAAAGAAGCCTTCACCCAAATCAGCCAAAATTTTAACCTGGGGTAGTTTGATAGTGAAGGTTTCAGAACCCCCCCCCCCCCCCCAATTTTTTTTTTAAATTGAGGTAGATTGACTTTACCGCGCGTTTACTCGATTTTAATTTATTGTCACAACGGTCGATTTTCTCATAGCCGGTCACATATATTAACTTAAAAAATTATGGGGAGGGGGGGGGGAATTCCCAGGCGCCCCTACCTCCATCTGAAACCCTGCCATACATGCCACTGCATGTCACGTACCAGCTTAGCTCCAATATCTGTACGTGCAAGTGACACACCCTATTCACTCTGAACGCACATGTGTGCGTGCCTCCAACTTACAGGCAATCACACATGGTTGTCATAGTTATTACATGTAAATACCACATGTAACACAACATAATCATAATGCTAGAATTACAATTAGTAGAGCATGTCACCAGAGGGGGACACCAATACACAACGACTACCCAGATACAGAGCAAGCAATATATTGATGACTAGGTTACACCACGACGTGGAGGTTGGTAGAGATACACACAATTGAGGGCCAAAGGCAAGAGGGAGAGAGGGAGGATAGTGTAAATCCCACTGGCCAAAAGAAGTGGTGCAACCCACTAACTTGTATCGTGGCTCTCTCTAGGCTATTGGAAACAGATACAAACTAATTTTTTGATTGGTTCACTTATTCAGCTCCTAGGAAGTAGGTATGTAATATATTCACCGCGAATCGAGCAATCTGATTGGACAGTTTGAACGTACAGTGGTACAAATACACTATATATATATATATATATATTACATAATAAGTAAGCAACAAAAAGACAAAACTAATAATTCTTACCAACTTAAAATACTATCAATATATCTCATTCTCCCCCCACCCCCCACACACTCCCAGAGCCAACCACCTCATGTAGTTGTCACTGCTCAACAGTATTCAACAACGGGGAATCTTTGATGAGGTCACCTCTCTTAGTACTCTACCACATCAATCAACTCATTCTATCCCATTAACACACTCTATGACCACCCTTTACCATTTCATGCATATAAATGATTACAGGGAAACTGGAGAAAGGAGAGGGTGGGATGGGGAGGTGGGTGTGGTTTGAGATGGATAGATACATATGAACTCTAGCAATTGAACGCATCACAATGCAAATGTTGACTGTTGTATTCTCAGTCACTTCCTAGCACAGAATTGGCAGGGATAAATACATGCACCACAACATACACACACACATACACACACACATACAAACACACTTACGCACGCACACACACTAACACAAACAAGCCTATGCACATACACAACACACATTACGCACGCAAACTCATGCACACACTCGCATGTGTACACACACACACACACACATTCTAGACAGCCATTGGGAGACATCTGCTGATGAAGTAAACTACTTCATTTAAAGCTCAACAAACAGGAGTTCCCACAACACCAGTTTGCTACACTCTCGGGGGGGGGGGGGGAGGATACGGTGAAAAGATTTCATAATACAAAACCTTGAGCAATTAAACAAGAGAAACCCACAAAGGGTTATATTACCAACAATTAAAACAAAAAGAACTTTCTCAATTAGACATTTCTATTATCTCTGAATTAGCAAATGATGTAATATGTGTGGCAAACACTTCAACAATACTCTATTTCAACACAGCAGCAGCTTTCTGCTCATAGAGCCCTTCTAGACCCAAAAGTATGAAATAATCGAGCTGATAGAAAAGATCCCAACATTATCAATGAACTGGTAGAACGAGGAACCTGACACCAGACAGTATCTAGTGGTAAACATCAGGTAGAAAACCACAATGGCAGGAGAAAATGGCAGGACAAAAAGTCAGACCAGAGGAAAGGCATTGATTGCACTTCACTCACAATAAACAAACAACAACAACAACAACAACAACAACAACAACCTGCTCTGACCAGGTGCCTGCAGTCTGACATGACATCTTTGTGGGAATGCATTCATCGTGGCAGATTGGGCTCCCGGAAATCTCCCCACCCACCCGGTCACCTTGACAACAGGTGCGAACTTTAAATGCACTAAACACTTGCGAGGATGACTATGATAGTTATCACCTCATTTCAATATCGTAACTCTTTCGAACAAACCCCCCTAAACAACTCATCTTGCTGAATTGCCATCACTGTCCATTGCTTGTTCGTTACAAACTGTCTTATTAGGTGCCATAAATGTCTCCGACCAGCTGTAAGTCGGGCCATTTAGTAGCCCGTGCCACTCCATAAACCCGTGCCAGCATCCAAATACACACCCAGGCTGATAACCAGCCAAATGAGAGCCAATCACCTCACACGTACGCACACACAGATGTACACACACACACACACACTACCATTAGTCCCCAAAGGTAAAAGACTGGTAGATTGACCTTTAAGGCAAATTGAATGCTAAACTTAATTAAAAGAGAACAGCAAGCCAATTCGAAAGGTCACTCGAGCACAGAATTGCCAGAGGGGATGAAACCCCAAATAATGCCCCCACTGGAACTTGCAGAAATAGTATTAATTAACACTAATTGGGAACCATAACAAATCCAGTCACTAAATATTGAATAGAATATATTTATGAGGATAAACTGACAAAAATATCTTTAAACCACAAGAAAAACTTGTCCTTTTGAGTGAAAACAACAGCACACAATCTTAACTACCTTTCAGACAAACATTGACAGAGCGTGAGTGAAAACCACAGGAGCTTTCACTGTCTCTCTCCTTAGGCTATAAATTGACTAGTATTATAGGAGTGCTTTGATATAAGTTACTGTCAGCAGTTTCAGAGACTAAAGTAATTCAAGTTGCTGGTGTAGAAAGGACCCTTGAAGCATTGGTGTCCACGAACTGTGTAAATCCCCTCCAGAAAAGACCAGCTCTTCCCTCTAGAATGGGACAGCTCTCATAGTCATTACACAACGGAACACACAGTGCTGTGGTGCTGTATCAATACCATTAGCCATCGCCACTTATCCCTTAATGTACTCTAACATCGTTACTGGCTGAGTCATGGTGAATTGGGATATATCAGGACTAGAGACTACATCAATAGCAAATGGATGAGAGTGATATCTTCAATCATCAGGCCATCTACACCACCATTCCTACACTTAACAATTGAACTCTGAAGCACCCCCAATCCTCACTAGAATGTATGTGTGTATACTCACGCTCGATACTGTCCAGCTGGTACATGATTCTATTCCGGGAGACATCATCCAAATCCAACATGTCTATCTCCGACTTGAGGTGCTGCATGTTCCCGAAGAACGAGTAGAACTGGGCCAAAGCTTCCTGGATGCATTGCACCTCTGGGTTCACCCCAGCGTGGTATGGTGAATTGACCTTCAAAGAAAACCAAAAAAAAAAAAAATGTCCACTGTGACAAGTCACCCCACTTGTAATTTCTTCTTACCTGACTCATTCCTGTTTGGTGGTGTCCTGTTCTCTTTAATCAGCTGATGTTCTTCACAGAGACTATACTTCCTCTTCACAGAGACTATACTTAGAAGTGATACAGAGCTTAATCACCGAGCTAGTTTTGTCTACGGAAAGGACCTCTGGGTATCCTTTACTATTCGATTAGTTATACTGGCGCTCTCCCTGTACCTGGCTGTCCAACTTCAGACAAGTCTTCTAACCTGTCCTTGTCCACTACCCCCTGCTACCTAGGCAGCACGCCTTTTACAAACAGGGAAATAAGGACTAGAACTCTTCGGCCGTGAAGGCGGTTGATACCGCCAAATCAGAAGATTAGCAAAATTAAAATGATCCGTTCAACTCTTCCTCGATCTAGTCCTCGAACAATCCCATCACACGCTAATCACACACACTTGCCAAACACTCGCCAAACACTAACAGTCCTCTTCTGCCGTTGACAAGCATTCCATAACATAACCCTAATTTCTTTATTCACGCAAGACATTAGGGAAAACCCCTAATGACAGTTGATGACCTTTACCAATTTTAATTACATCCGTAGAGCTTTTTTTTAATAAATTCGGTCTAAAAGACTTTAAGCCTCTGAGGTTGAAACGACTTTAAACTTCTAAGTCACTACAGCATGGATAGCACGACAACTGGTGACGGCACTACAATTTTAAGCATCATCATCAATTTTAAGCATCAATTTTAAGCATCATCATCATCATTCATTAAAGGCTTAAGTACAGGTCGTATGGCTCAGTTGTAGTTACTGATGTTACAATAACAAATTTAACAACACCACGCATATGAAGGATTATTACTATTTTAAAGTAGCGTGATGGTGACCACGAATTAAAAAAAAAAATATTTCAAAGAAATTCCGGGTCCACTACTTTTTTTAAAACAACGACCTTTTACCTAGTAATTAAGTCCACCCATTTAAAAAGTCTATAATATCCCCTCCTCTCTATCGGTTTGAGATGGCTGCCTGGAGGAAAGGTAATAGACCAAGCTTGGAGACAGAAGCGTGGAAAGCACTTGAAGTCAGCCAGGGTCAATCTAAACGCAAATACCTAGTGAAAGGGCTGTTCAGTGACGATGGCTACCAAGTCATGATATCAGACACAAGTTCTATCTGGCAAGAGAGCATTCACTCAGACACTATTTTGGAAAGACTAAAAGTGAGTAAATGTGGTGGTCATGTCCTCGGAAGCAAGCTATTGAAAGCATATCATCCAAGAATATTAATTACACTGGCTGTGCTACAGATTTTCTTCTTCTTAACTTTGTATTTAAATTGTTTATTGTTCTCAGGATTTGAACCCAGTAGTGGAGGCACCTCTCTCAGTGTTGCACTCAACATTGGTCTCACATCTGGAGTCTCAAAACGAGTCTGCCGAGTATACTGTGTCTGTTCTCGATGAACGTACGGATAGCAACAGAGTGCCGGACGTTATGGTGCTCTCCATCCAGACCACTATGTCCTCGCTCCCTCTGGAGTGGCAGTTCCTCTGCTCCAAGTCCTCTCCAGACAAGGTAACCTCTTCTTTATGGCATGAAGAGCACCTTGTTGAGATCTTTGTTTGAAATATTGAAAAATATTTTTGAACCAAACTTGAGAGGGGCCAAATGAACATTTGTCTTAATTTCAGGGTTTTTTCATGAAATTGATGTGGCAAATGTCAGCATGAAGGCCATTATAATTTTCAGGGAGGGGGGTGGGGCAAATTTCCCCTAAGGCCTAAAATCTCTGATATTCATTCTGCAATCCAGTTTGCTCCTGTAATTGTTACAAGATTGAATTTTTTTTTCTTTGATGCTTGAGGGGGCCATTTCACCTGTGGCTGAAAGAACAAGAGGGGTGAAGGTAGCATGCTCAACTTCTCTGACTCATTGATCATTTTTTCATCTTCTCATAAGAACTATGGCTGGCAGATAAGGTTGTGTTAGGATGGAGCATAGGATTAAGACTACTACTACTACTACTAATATTGCTAGTGGTGTGCTTGAGCACAAATGGCGGGCGAGCCTTAAACTACACTATTGTTAAACGATTGATTTTTACAACTAATATTCAAGCTACTAAAATACAGTCAAGTTTTTAAATTACGTATATGCGGTAAAGGGGATTCAAAGCCATAGTAACCGCTCCCGCAACTGTTTGAATTGAAAAAGAAGCAACAAAATCAAGTCACGTTATTTAAACTTTTTCTTTGTGTAGTAGTTGTAACGCACAATACTTTCACACAACTGAACATACCTACGCAAGACTTACCTTCGTGGTTCGTCTAGTGGACAATGAATTTTCAAGTAAATACTGTTGAGTAGTGCTTATAACTGTGACAAATAGTGCATTAACTTACCACCGCCACTAACTCGAATAGAAATGGAGCTCCCATACGTTTTTGAGTTTAACTGCACCCACAAAACAATTCAAAGCGGTAAACAATTCAATTTCTAAGGTGATACGGGTAATGATCGCTAAACCGGAGGATTCTGTTTAGTGAAGTTTGGGATAGGGTCGAACACGGAGCGAGCACAAAAATACGGAGGGTCAAAGTACAAAATGACATACGTACGTCCAAACATATATATATAAACTAGTGGTGTGCTTGAGCACAAATGGCGAGCGAGCGTGATAATTAGGTAACAAAAATAAGTATTGTTATTATGTTTTAGCTTAGTTCATGCGAACACTACAATAGCAGTTATGACCTTTATTCAGAAAACAAATACAAACTCACTCTCTTACCTGATTAATGGTAACTTTTGTAGTATCAAACATCTGCTATTCTGATAATCTCAATTACCAGTAACTCTTGAACAAGCTCTTAGCTATGATAAAAAAATAAACCAGTGTTAATATTTGTAATTTTAGACAACAAATATGGAATTACTACTTACCTCAATTTCCTGAGTATTGATAACTTCTGTAGTATCAAATTTAAGTTACTCTGACTATCTGAATTACCGTGAATTCTTGACGGCAAGTTTTCAGCTACAATAACAAAAGACAATCAATTTTAGTACACAAATACAAAATTATATACTTTCTTACATCATTTTCTTGAGCAGTGGTAACTTCTGTGGTATCAAATTTAAGCCATTCTGAATATTTGAATATACCAGTCACTGTTGACAACAAGCTCTTAGCTACAAAAAAGAAAGGCTAGAGTTATTTTTGTATACTTAGCTAATAAATATGGAATTACGTACTTACCTCAGCTTCCGTGGAGTAGTAGTAGCTTCCTTAGCATTAATATTACGGCATTCTGACTACCAATGGCTCTTGACAACCAACAATCGGCACTTCGTATCCCCCTAAAATGGCGAAGTTTTGAAATTAAGTCAGGAAAGGGTCTTCAATGCCATAGTAACCGGTCTCAGCAACTTTTTGTGTCTTGAAAAACTAGCGTTTTCGCAGGAATTTTCTCACACTTGGGAGCAAAAGTTTAAAGTAAGGCTTGCTTAATGCTGTAGTTTCAGAATAAACTGGGGTCAAGCCTAAAAAGCCTTGTTTTTAGGAGAAAAAGTTCCCAGCGTGCGCGTTTAAGGGGCATACGTACCATCCATACATACATATATATAAACATATACCCGATATTGCATTATTCACCCCTAATACTGTCTCGCTTGCTTTACTCGCTCGCCAACTACTACTACTACTACTACTACTACTACTACCACCAATTACTACTACCACCAATTACTACTACTACACTACTACTACTAATACTACCACCACTACCAATTACTACTACTATTACTACTACTACTACTTTTTATTTTTTTTTTAATTTATTTATTATTTTTTATTTTTATTTTTTATTTTTTTACTACTACTACTACTACTACTACTACTACTACTACTACTACCACCACCACTACCAATTACTACTACTACTACTACTACTACTACTACTACTACTACGACTACTACTACTTCTTTTATTACTACTTCTACAGGTATAGCGGTAATGACAGTTTATTTTTGGTTGGTTATAATTCCAGTATTAGCATGTGATGAGAGTCATTTTCTAGGCATTCAACGTCAGTATTTACAGGAGTGAGACACTGCCAAACTGGTACCTTGAAATGGAAAAAGTACCTTCAATTTTCTTCTTTTGCTCCCTTTCTGTTGTGTTTTATGTTGTGCAGTTATCTACACACCTGGTGTTCCCTCTGCTAGCAATGGTGGGAGAACTGGGCAGGAGACAGCAGCACCTCATTCAGCTTCTTGGCAAGAAGGACAAAGAAATACAAGATTACAGTGACCAGGGGTATAGTGTGTCCAGAAGTGAGTGGGTTGGAAAGGGGTGTGGCAGGTGGTAGGGTGGGTGTGACTGAGGGGTTGTGTCAAAGTGGCATGGAAAGGGGTGTGGCAGGTGGTAGGGTGGGTGTGACTGAGGGGTTGTGTCAAAGTGGCATGGAAAGGGGTGTGGCTGTATAGTAAACAATTTATTACTCTTGTCGTATGATATGGGGTGGCATTTCACTCTCATGCATGTATTTTCGTTCAGCTTCTGCTCGTGAAGTGCTTACGCATGCTTGTGAAATATTGTATACTGACTTTTGTAGTCAGTATTATATGACTACTATCATCTGAAAGTGTTTGCTAGCTAAGCTCATGCCTATGAAAATGCACCAGAAATGTAGCGAGTAATTAACAAAAGGCAACATCTCTTTAACTAATGTGACAGTCTATGGGAAAAGGGGGCACTTCACGCAAAAACTGAAATTGAGATATAGGCTCCAGAAGTAAGTCACAGGAAATTTAGCACTAAGTTGAGATAAATTGTAGCTTTTTATTAGCTTAAAAAACTCAATTTTTTTGGTTTGAGTGAAGTGCCCCCTTTCCCCATAGACTGTCACATATATATGTGAGCGGGTCTGGGAAAAGGGACCTTATGGCGCAAAAATTGAAATTGAGATATAGGCTCCGGAAGTAAGTCATCGGAAAAATTCTTTCTTTCTCCTATTTTTGTTTTTTGCAGAATTAGTCTTAGTGACCCTTACAAATTTCAAATGTCAAAACAACTTAAAAGACCCCAAGCGTGCCGTGGAAAGACAAGCTACTTTTTATTCTCTCTTGTTCTCGATTTACAATAAACGGGGAATGGGCGGAGTTTCAAAGAAGCAGCTAAAAAAACGGCATAGCTTTGAGACTATTGCATGCACTCTACAGCTTACCTCTGGCTGAAAATTTACCGCTTCAGCGTATAGAGTAGCCAAGGATTCCGACAAGACAGGCCGTGAGAAGCTTTGAAAGCTAAAAACTCTACGCAAACTTCGTTAGTCGCCGTTAAAAAGCGGCTGTACGATTTAATTGCGTACGCGGAGTACGCCGTTAAGTATACGGAAACGTTAATTATACCGGAAGTGGAAATTCAATTTATGTTTTCTCGATTTCTAGTTCAATTGCTTTGCTGAATACAGCCCAGTTCAACTGCCAGTTTCTCTG
>WLWI01002716.1_pt1 | contig 15308 bp, 15 predicted proteins | sample 6701501 | NCBI WGS metagenome assembly WLWI01 (sample SAMN12718690, study PRJNA515312) | sponge metagenome | isolation source: marine sponge | host: Mycale hentscheli | place: New Zealand: South Island, Marlborough, Capsize Point | collected 2014-11-01
GTCTTCACACCTCTCCTTCCAGAAACCTATCTCCTCAAGTGGACCAGAGTTGTCCATAGTGTCCATGGACTCCTGGCTGGACAGCACCTCCTTAATCTGTCTGGTCCAGTGGACCACCACAACTGCAGGGGGGAAATAAACAAAAATACAATAATAATAATATATAAATATGGACAAATATAATAACCTGTGACTTCAATTCAGGTTTATTGGTATCTCACGGATATACAATTCTAGCCCATGCTCTTTCTATGTATGTATGTATGTATGTATGTATGTATGTATGTATGTATGTATGTATGCATGCATGCATGTATAAAGTATGTATGCATGTGTGGCATATTAGCAGTGCATGTAGTACAGTAATGAAATTTACAACAGATCAACAATGACTTCAGGTTCTTGCAAAATTTTGGACTGTAAATGTATTGCCACCCGCTACAAACACATAGCAGACTATAAGTATTCTAAACTACAACACTACTTCTCCTCAGGCATCACAGGTGTGTAACTTTTTCAATGCCTTGACTTCAGTGTGCTACACTTGAGCTTAAAGAAAACTAGAGGTGAGAAATTTTAAAATCTACTTTCCTTGGATTGTAAAAAACAACACCACCTTGACTTTAGCATGCCATTGAAAGAGGAATAGACTTCTTCAGTGCTGCTAAACACTATGTGTTCTGATACAAATTCATATAGCTAGCTTAGTTTGCTCACCATTTGTGCTGGAGCACACTGTGTGTAAACAAGACAGATGTGATGCAGGAATATTAACAATATTCATAACTTCCTGTGTAACCCAACTAGTTCTGGATCTGATGATTCAGCTGTATAAGTACAATACCAGACACCCTTTACCATGTGTTGTATGAGCCGAGAGAAGGTTAGCATCTCCCTCGATAAGGACGAGAAAAGTCTCACGACTTTCCACTTACAATACATGGTTAAGGCATTGCCACCTACTTAGTGGCATCTAACCAAGTTTTTATACTGCTACTTTACTGTGGTCCGTCTCTCTGTTGTTGCTTTACTTTTTGTTTTTGTTGCTGGAGTATGGGAGGATGAGATAGCCAATATAAACACCACTTATACACAAGAGCATACATACTCTTTGGTCAAATGACAGCCACATTCCATCACAATTTAAAAAAGTATGCAGTGACATTTTTTCAGTGTACAAATTAACAGCATTAAAAGGCAAATATGATGCAAATTGGACAATTCAATGCAATAGAACAAGAACAATGAAGTACCCCTAGACGCGGCATCTAAAGTTTTCTATTTTTTCTACCAGTAGGTTGCACGGGGCCTTGGGATGCCGTTCTCCTACAACACTTCAGTAATTTTGTTCAATTTATTACTGCCGATTTCGAGAAAAAAAAACGCCGCTTAAAGGAGTTGCTAAGGCCAGGGAGCATGTCTTGTATTCCGTATACTATTACCACGTGTCTCCACAACACTATGAACTAAACCGGTTGCAGGCGGATTGAAAGAAGTCAAATAAGCTTAATGTAGGCCTCTTTGAGAAACTATGACGGTGAGAATTGCGTGAATAAGTGGATTATGTAGACAAGTAAGTGAATCAGTTAGCTACACTTTTTTCCCTCTGTAAGTGAAAGCCCGGCAAAAGATTTGACCCGTAAAGGCTTTACCCCGGGATACTGAAAATAAATTGTTCGCTGCGTTTAGGCTGATTTCCCCAAAACCGGTCACATATGTGTACACACATACACACATACATACATACATACATACACACACACACATACTGCACCCTGACCTACCTTCTAGTCTCTGCACGAGTTCTTTGTCCTTGTGAGCCAGAGGGTTGTCCATCTTGTAGCCCTCATCGGGGACATACAGAATAGTGTGGCCAGCAGACTTGTACTGGGAGTCCGTGAGATGTGCCATGAACTTGTGTAGCTGACTTGAGAACTCATTCCTGAAACCTGAGGGAAAATAAAGAAGTACAACGCAAGTAATCATGGAGAAGTATAAACCTTTTAATGAAGCCTTATCAGGACCATTTCACTTGTCAATGTATAATGACCTCTGGTATATTGAAATAGCAATACCATTGCTGAGCACTGGACACACAGTCTATATGTAGCATTTTCACTAAGAGTCTTGTGGTAGTTGCAAGTAAACATACATTACCTTTATGCTCGAGAAAGAACTGAAATGATAATATGGTAAAAATTGTCAATTGTAGGCATGTTTAAAAGGATAGCCTGTTAAGTTAGCAGTAAGGATTGCAAAAAATAATAACTGGATTGAGCAAAGTAGTGTGAGCCACAGAGAATAAGCAAAAATTTTGAAATGAAAGTTTTTCTAATAAATCATTTTTCGAAGTTAGTTTAGCAGTTCTATTCACTAATTCTGCTACAAAAGCCAAGTTTAATGAACTATGTACTATAGAGACAACAAATGAATAGTCCCACAATATCTGCTAAAACATTCCAAGTTACTCCCTCTTCTGTCTTACTATCAGGCCATGACTGGTTCTCAAAGAAGGTAGGGGCATAGAGTCCATGCATGGTCTTCAACAACCCATCCACATAGGTGCCGTGGATGGTGCCAAACTGCAGCGCCTCCGCTAAGTTCTCCATGGTGATGGAGGCATACTCCTCCCTGGCAAAATACGCCATTTCCATCATGTCGAATGCAGGGAAAGTTGAGCAGACTGTAAGGCCGTTCTGCTCATCCATGTAGACTAGCATGACTTGTCTGGAGGTGTTCACGACAAATTCCAACATAGCTTGATTGTGGGCGTCTGTCCACATGGATGAAGAGAGACCAGTGAGGATCACTCGGTCCTGCATGCTACGAACCTTGAGAGATGAGGATGATAGGTTCCGAAGGATATTTGAATAGCAAGTATGTATGAAAAAATACAGTGTGTTTTCAAAAAAAAAACGTGGTATAGATTGCACGCTTAGAATCTACTACAACTGTAAACAAAATCACTACAAATAGCTAAATTTGGAGCCAAGCTTACAATTTCTATGGCTCCAGGGTCTACATTTGCCTGTTTTTGAGAGGGTCCAGCTGAGCTTCTAGCATTACTAGTGTCGCCAGTGTCGCCCTCGTCGCTGTCGCTGGCGTCTAGTTCAGTTCCCATCCTTCCCAACACACCAAACACATACACTTACTACTTGCAGCTTTGGCGCCCTTTGCCCAAGTTTTTTAAGGGAGCTGCTTCTCAAAACGGACGTTACTATGGAGATACAAGCCTCCGCCCATTTCCCAAATATATGCAATTGCGTGGTTGTTTGTGACGAGCTCACAGAAAACAGCGCGGTGGAGTCAACTGTCAGTTGTTTTTTGTTTTGTTTACATTTACAGCATCTGAGCGGAGTCTCTCACCATGTCACACAATTCTCTATTCAAGTCGGCTGTGAGGGATCTGCTTCCAAACTCCATACCTGTAGACCTTGATAGGGTGGACGACTTTGCCATCGGCAGGGTCCTCATCTACAAGAAGAAACCAACAAAGCTATTCCCCATGCGAAAACACAAGCTAGAGCTAACGGAATGGACTCTAGACAGCCTCCAGCCCGACGGCGGTAGTGTAGAAATCTCCACGACTAGAAAATACCTGTACAACTCCGGTGCAGGTTCGTCCTCAGTCTCCATTAACGTCAACTTGGAAGCAAGCCTGGACATTTCCAAAATCTCCAAGTGGGCTGGAGGTTCCCTGAACCTACAGGGTAGTGAGAGCAAAACTCTGACTATGAAAACTGATTTTGGAAAGATCACGCACGTAACCTCTGATTTGACTTCTACCATGATCAAGAAGAATGTTGCTGTGAATGTTGACCATCCTCTGGTAAAGAAGGCCAAAGAAAGGGGCAATGCTCTGTTCATTGTTCACACAGTCTACGAGGCTGAGCATTGCAATTTGAGTCTGTCTTTCTCAGAGGATATCAAAGAAAGTGGCAAGGAAGACCTCCAGGTTATGGCTAAAGAGGAAGTTTCAGAAAAGGTAGAGAAGAAAGAATCTTCAAGTAAAGGTAAATTGGGACAGCTTACAAAACTGGTCTAATTATAAAGCTCACTAATTCCCCCCCCCCCTCTCTCTCTTTTTGTAGTAAGTTTGACTGCAGGCTGGTAATATCTGTGTGAATGTTTGTTAAATGTCTCTATGTCTCTAAGTCTTACGCTAAGCGACTCTATAAAATTCATTACCACCTATGTGGTTCCCCTACTGCCAGTCTGCACTCACATCATGTGTTCAAGACTAAACAGAAAAACCAAGAAAAAAGTCCATGAGCCTCTCTTGGTGAACAACCTTTGACCATGAAAGTTATTTTGGGTTGCTGTGGCTAATAAAGAACTTTACTCATTTTTATGGGTCCTCACATAACTGGCTTCATTCCCACCCAATGTAGTGTCCAATAATCCACCAGAAGATGTACAGTAGCTGTGCGGAACTAAAGTCGAGATTCCTGCCAGTTAGTTACATCGTTGGATTATCACTCCGGTAGACAGTGACCATCTGGGGACTTTTAGTACTTAATTACATCTAATTTACTCTTGCATACAATAAAGGCATTTTTAAAAGACAAGATCAACCATATCTATAAAAAAAAAAAAAATATATATATATATATATATATATATATATTCCAAGGGAGAATGGGAAGTCCAGCCAAAGCACTTGTACTTCACTTTTTAGTAAAAATTGAGGTCAGCTTTTTGAAAGTAACACTCGTCTTCCTGGACCCAATGTACTGAGTCGGTTATTATAAAAGCCTGGTACGCCCTCTTCCTGAACAGATGTAGCAGGTCAGCCATTTGAAAGCTGACTAGTATATTCATCTTCCTGAACATTTTACATTCTGGTACACTTATCTTCCTGGACTGATCACAGGGTCAGCCAATAATTCAATTTTAAAATGACTCCAGACCATGTAGTTACACAGGGTGTGGCAGACTGTCTTCTTGTAAGAAACAGGAGAATTGAAGACACTGATTTGTAATCTGTCACTTCATTAGGAATAGCCATAGCCCCAATTGAATTTTTTGTTAGTGGATTCAAATTTTGAGATGGTGTATGCTGTATGAACAAGCCAAATCCTTTGGCAATTGTGTATCCTAGGTATACGTGTGTATATAAAGCTAATGAACACTGTCACACACATCCTAGTGCAGACGTCTTCAGAAGAATGGGTTTTACTACAAAAATCATTACTCAGCTACTAAGTGCTGGTTTCACAATTTCTTTCTCAGGCTTCTTTTGCTCATTAGATGTATTCTCTCTCTCTTTCACATGGTTTTTTTTTAACAATACAGAATTTTAAAATGTTTGGTTGCTTGTGCGTTAAGCAAGCGGTCCTGGGTTCAGTTCCCGGTGGCGACCAAACATTTTAAATTCTGTATTGTTTAAATTAAAAAAAGCCTGTGAAAGAGAGAGAATAGATTTGAAGTGCTAATTATTGGTCCCAAAATATGAGCAATATTCCCCTAAATTATTGTTCTCTATAGCTGGGAGTGAGATCATCAGAGGTGTTAAGTAGGTAAAGGGTGTCACTCGGAGGCTATTAATGACTACTGTACATCTTTTTGAGAGGGAAGTTCTGCTCTTGTTTGACACTGGGTTTAATTAACATCTCTAATTTGCGAGATGTATGCAAGCGCATGTGCATAAGTGGGTGTGGTTTGCAAGCTTATGGTGCCAGCCATGCTGTCTTGTACCCATAGTATTCTATATATCCTACATATCTGGACTAGGAATCAAACGTTTGAACCCGTTTGTGGTTGTTGTTGTTTTGTTGTTGTTGTTTTTTGTTACTGTTGATTATAAATCCCACCTAAATCCCACCTAAATGTGGAAAATAATAAATGTCCTCATTTTTGTTATTGTTGTACAAATCCAGTAGTACCACAAACTGACCATCAGAGTAAACATTTCCAGCATACCTAGTGCAACACTATAACCTCAAGTGCTGACATTGTGTGTGAGTGGCTCAGCTGGCAGTTCTTACAATGGGTGAAATGGTCTGATGTTTAGATGTGATGTTGAGGTGAAAGTCCAGCATGTCAGGTGTTATGTGCTTCATTAAAAGTTGTTGTTGTTGTTGTTTTATTTAAAAGTGTTAATTGGTACAGTTAGATGATAAAATGATATCAGTGTGTCGCCTTCAACTCACCAAGCCTTCCAACAGTGAGACTGACAGTTACATGGCATTAATTGTCAGCTTGTACGTGTGCAATTCTTGTCAATTGTCAGACTACTGCGATAAATTACAAATTCATGGAATAAGAAAGCATGTGGCTTATTGTTGCTTGGACCACTGAAACAATGTAACAATGGCTTTGTAATGGCTGTAAAATATTTGTTTTCTGATAGCGGCAGCAAGAGAATTTGCATTTTTTTAATTTTGTGTGTGTGTGTAGTTGTGGAGAGGGCTCTACCCACTCCTCTATCCTATCTGGTCATCAAGGTAGAGGTGGACTCTAAGGGGAGACTCTCCACCAAGCTGCAGTCCTCCATGTTCTCTAGACTCAGAGTAAGTCAGAACTCCCACTAATGGAGGAATTCATTCATATTGAAATTTCAAGCAATTCCCGTTAGAGTCATTAGAATTGATTCATAATTGTCCGTTTAATACACTAGCTCTTTCCAACCTCCATCTGAGAATGGTCGGGCAATCTCAATCGAAACATTGTGGTAGCAGATGTTAGTGGTTCATAAACTCAATAATTATAGATAAATGACTCATCTATCAAACCAACTTACATAGCAAAATCTTTTTAATTACTTTTTAGCACTATCATTGCTAATTGTGTCATTTTTATTTGGTGATCCTTACCATATTTTAGGTCTCCACTGACTATGCAGATGGTGGTAAGCCTGACCCGTATAGAGGGTGGGTCATGGTGGAGAGGGAGTCGACTCAGGTAACAGATTGGTGCTTTGCGTCATTCCTGCAAGTTTGTATTATTTTTTTATTTGTTTGTTTGTTTGTCTAGCCTACTGATGAAATAGTAGCAGACTTTGATGATAAGAGAAAAACAGATTCCAAGCCTAAAGTGAGTAATTTTTTTTTTTTTTTTTTGTGGATGCATTTATTCCATGTGTGAATAGGCATGCATTCATGTGTGTGTGTGTGTGTGTGTGTGTGTGTGTGTGTGTGTGTGTGTGTGTGTGTGTGTGTGTGTGTGTGTGTGTGTTGGGACCACAAGATGGGACCATGAGAAAGGCTGGCATGCCTATGGTATTTGTACACATTAGACTTTCAATATACATTGTAATCCAGTCACTGGGGAAGGAAGTGTGCGGGTAAATGTATTAACTTTAGTAGATACCGTTTGTATCAAAACAGTATTCAATTCAATATTAGAAAACATGAGGAAGAGAGCAATTGTTTTTTAAGTCTACGTATAGAGTACTCCATCATCAGCCCGAGTGTCTGGCTCTTTATTTGAAATTTAATGTTGTACAGTTGTTCTAGTACCACTCCCAGTATGAAACAGTGCACCAGCATTTTCTGATGGATATATATCCATGGACAACATTACATGAATGTTTTTAAGTGTTCCTTGCCCACACGGTATGTCACCACTAATGGCGAGCGAGCTAAGCTAGCTATTCCCACGTTATCAATGTCAGCATTTATTTTGTATGAGTAGTGAGCTATAAGAAAGAGGTTTCTTCACTTGTCCTTTCTTATGAGTAAGCCATTTTACGATTCTTGAACTTCTAGTATATAGTCTTATTCTTCGAGCTGCACTTTGAAGTCTTAGTGTATATTCGTCTTATCGTGGCACACTGAGGAGTTATGCCCTTTTTAACATGCTTGTAGGCCTGCACTGATGGTTGTAGCCACTCCTAGGTGGTTAGCTCTAGGCCAGGATATCTTTACCCAGGAGCCATCAATTTTATTGCTCCATCACATGTGCTACTAATATGCCACATGTATGTCTACTTAAATATAATATAATATATATATATACATATATGACTTACCATTGGTTGTGAAATAGTGCTTTTATGAGCTATCTTCACTCACTCCTCTCTCGCCTGTATTAGCAACTGTCAGTTAAACTCACTCTGAAGCTTACTAAGATTGATGTTTCTTCTTGTTTGTTTCAGGAGACTGGTCAGCCAGTGGAGGAGCCCTGTGTGATGGCAGTGACGGCCGATACCTACTCTGCCCCGCCCCCATCCTCTGCTTCTGTGTCTGCTGACAAGCCAATTGCTCACGATTTGGACGAACACTTCTTGTACAGTCTCAAAGATTTCCAGCCCTTCCAGAGCAAGAACTATCAAGGTGTGTGTGTGTGTGTGTGTGTGTGTGTGTACTATGGTGGTGGTATGTAGTAGGGTTCCTGGACCTTTCCCATGATTAATAAGATAGGGGAAGGACTGTTGAGTTTGTTGTTGGGTTTGTTGTTGGGTTTGTTGTTGAGTTTGTTGTTGGGTTTGTTGTTGGGTTTGTTATGGTTAATATTTCCTCCTTTTCCCACTTCAGAGAGCACTAGCTAGCACCCCTGCCCTGACTGGCTGCTAGCTAGACAGACTTAGGGCACAAACACTTTCTAGAATTTAGATCAGATAGAAAGAGTTAAGACACATGTCCTGACTATCTGAGTCGCACAACATACGCAAGAGAGAAGGAGTGAGACCTGTAGACAAAGCTGACAACAAAGTTGGGTGTGAAAAACACAATATGGGAATGCATGAGAGCGCATGTTGTCTGAAATAGTTCTATGAACCCCTTGGACCTGTCCAGGCATACATTATTATTCCCAGTTAGAGTCATGGTCATTATATAGAAGTGTATATGCGTACATGTGTAGGTGTGCTAGATGAAGTCACTCAGTGGGTATTGCCACTTCGTAGCAACCCTAAGCTCAAGAAAGCTTTCTCTGAGTACATCAAACCTCCTCAGACGTACGAGAGACTCAACGAACTTTCCTCCTATGTAAGTTGAACTTATCAACAACACATGGCTGGTATATAACTGAATTATTAGCAGGTTAATCTTCTTCAGTACTAGGTGTATTACTATATATATTTTACTTTTTCCAAACTATTTGCAGTTTGTAGTTGGGGATATCTAGCATGTGTTGTGTTTGTGTGTTAATATGCACTTGGCTTATGATGTGTAGCAACTGGGAAACCTAGTAGCATGTAGCATTGCTTTATCACACCACATCTGAACAGTCATGTGATCTCAGGCTCGTCTGATTAATCACATGATCTATCTCAAACAGTCATGTGATCTGTTGACTTCCATCATGCCTGGATAGTTATGTGATCCTTCTCCATGCCTGAACAGTCAAGTGGTGATCTATCTTAGTCATGTGATCTATCTTCATTCTGAGCAGTCATGTGACGTATTTTCACATGTCTGAGAAGTCATGTGACCTATCTTTACACATCTGAGCAGTCATGTGACTATCATGTCTGTCCTACATGTAATTGCAGTTCTTTGAGCTTGGAGATGCTATGCGCTCTGATAAACCAGCTCCTTCAACGAAGCTGTCCAAGATAGAGCCGATCCTCGCTGCTCTGAGCGAGGACAAGGCACGCCAGCTGGACGAGATCAGTTCCATGGTGGTCGTGGCTGAGGCAGGGGACGACTTCCCGCATTACACCGTGCAGAAGATCATTGAACTGTCTCAAGACAAGAAGAAGATTCTAAAGAATTTGGTGAGTTAGCAAGTAATCCGATTAAAGACCAACCTGTGAAACCTCTCTACTAAGACCAACCAGTGAAACCTCTCTACTAAGACCAACCAGTGAAACCTCTCTATTAAGACCAACCAGTGAAACCTCTCTATTAAGACCAACCAGTGAAACCTCTCTACTAAGGCCATGCTTGTGGACAAGTATTAAATGGCTGCTTTCAGTGGTGGTATTTTGTGATTGATCATTCTATTCCATTTATGCTGGCTTTTGTTGAGAGTTAGTTTGCTTTTCGGAGTCCCTTGTAGAGAGGTTCCACTGTACTCATATTCCACACATTTAGGGGGTGTGGTGGGGGTAGGAGGTGGTGGGTAAAAACAAACAAACAACTTAATTTGAATATAGTGTTTTGTAATACTGTGTACAAATCACAAAAACATTTTATTATCCTCATCATCAAGCAGCTGCATTACTGTATAATGCCATTCAGCAGTAATGACTATTTCTATACATTCAGATCCTGGAGACTCCTTACGAAGGAGAGCGCCATGGCTTTGCGGACATTGGCCCGTTCAACGACAGTGACCTCAAGCCCATCTTAAAGCGCATCGGGTACAGTGTTCCCAGCGGAGGCAGCAACCTGCAGTATGACCGTCGTCTGGTGGAAGATGAAGACCTGCTCACTGCAGTACTCATCCTGCTAGTTGCCTCAGATTGAGCAGATGAATCAACTTCACTGAATGATTTTGTAATTTTTTTTAAATTGTGTTTCTATATTTTTTTTACAGTCCTGAACTTAGTTTTTATAAATGTCTGAAGTAAAATGTTTGTTTTTTTATATCATGTAATGAAGGTGCACTTTTCTGTGAAGTACTTGCAGTTTGTATTGATTAGAATAATTAATTAGTTGATCTCTTTTTGAAGAAAGTAGAGAGTGACTTGATGCCTTGAGTGTTGATCTTGGCCAGCTTCTTCTGAGAGGCAGACAGAGGCTTGACCTAAAAAATAAAAAAATAGTACTCGAGTGATAATCTAGAATAGTATGTACTCTAAAGTTGACACAAGTAGACTCCGCAGGCATTGTTATGTTATTACACCACAGACTTCTGACAACCATGACGGCTTATATTACATTAACTAGCTGATTACTTCTAGAGATACGGTAAAAAAAATTGTGGAGCTTTTTAAAGTCGAGATGAAGACTTGGAAAGTGGAAGTGCAAGTTGGAATTATTAGCTTGTCGCCTGTGAACTTACCTTGGATAGGAAAGGTTATTTCCTCTTACCACAAACACAACTTACCACTGCAGTATACATAGCCAGAGGCTCCAGCAATGACTGGCCCTCCTCCCTGACAGTATGGATGACAACTAACTTGTCATGAAAGTACTTTCTGGCTCACAAGTCAGCTGCAACAGCTGTGTGGAGGGAGTACTACTTCATTTTAATTTTTTACCTCCCCCTCCTAATCCCTGCATGTTGAGGATTTAGACAGGGGAGAAGGAGTGAGTACCAGGTCCTGACACAGTCTGTACAACATTAACTTTCCAGTCAGAATTAGTAAAGATTTGAGTACAAAGCTAAGAACTTTAATAGCTCATGCCACTTTTGTTTTATCATAAAGCACATGCAGTTGTTCGAATTTAGTTCACCAGGCAACGTTGGATCACAAAGAGAGAGCCAAAATTGCACAACCATGTAATTATTATCTGTCCATACAGCCAACAAAAAAATTACACTGATACCCAATATCCTGCCAAAGCCCCTCCCCCCCTCAGTGACCCCTGCCCTGAGGTGCAGAACTTCAGCAAAAAGTATAAATTCAATATTAATTTTGTTGGCTGTATTAACAGAGTATGAAAATGAACCAAGCAATATGCCACACAGTTAACTGGCTGATATGAGACGTGCCCTAAAGCACTTGCAATTTGTCAGATACTTGCCTTTGAGGGAGGAACGGGTAAGGTTTTTCCTGTGCTGTAGTCTTCCAGTGGTTCGGAGTTACCAGAAAGACGTGCCTTCTTAGAGGTTGTTTCAGCAGCAGCAGTCATGGCTGGTCTCTTCAGCGAGTCTTCACTAAAGTAACAAAAACAACTCATAGTAGTAGTAGTAGTAGTAGTAGTAGTAGTAGTAGTAGTAGTTGGTAGAGTGTATATTGGCATCACATGACTTACACTCATAATCAAATGACCAAAAGGTGTCATTGAAATTGTGTCCCTTACCCGTATATGCCTGTCATCTCTCGTACCAGTTCTGCCGGCAAGTAGTCACAGATCATGCCACATGCGTACGTGGAGTAACTCCCTAATATAACATTAATCAACAAACACACAAAACAAGAAATTCAAAAACAGTCTTTCTACCTGACATTAAGTAAAGATTAGAATGTTCTTGTACTATCAATCGAGTGAAACGTACTTCAAATAATTTTCGCTTGAATTTTTGAGCAAGACACTGTCAGGTCCAACAATACATGCAATTTTTTTTGTTCCTCTATTTCATAAACTCAGTGCTTAAGTACTCATCTTGCTCACACACGTTTTTTAACAACTAGGCAACATTCATTCGTAATTTAAGCTGGTTGAGTCTTCTTTTGGTGCTTGCAGACCAGAGTATGTACCAAAAAATCACTATTGTAAACAAAGAATGGTGAAGGAAGACGCGCTATACAAATGGTAACGGTAAAACATCAAGATTGGAATCTTCCTGGGCGGGTGTGAGTACAATAAGTAGGGATGACAAAAAAAATCATAAATAAATAAATAATGTCCAATTGACTTGAAACTTTGAACACAGCTTCAGAAGTCTTTTGTCCCCTCAAACGTCAAAATTGTCATCGTATAACCTAGTCCCCAGTCAGCCGCAACCCGTTCAACCGTAACCTCTGACACAATCAATGGATTCAAAGTCTATTGTAGCTAATTGGAAAGAACATTTATTTCCACGGAAAATTAAACAATTGATGCTACGATTATTTTGTTAGAGCATTTCGCCATTTTGAAAATTCTCAAATTTCATCAGTTAGAGATTTTATTAGCTTCCTCCAGTCCTGAACACATTCCTGTATGCACAACAATTTGATCACATAAAATAAATAAGTTAGACAACCAGTAGGCCTAGAACTTAGGCTGGGAAAGTTCACACTCACCCACTTTTAATGCAACAACCTCATCTGTAAGAGCTGGTGTTATATTAATTATAGAAACAATGCACATAAGACTGTACATCACTAATTATGCAGAAGTACAAGATAAATTACAAACGGATTACCGTACCTTGTGTGACTTCAAGCTGCTTGGAGTCTGCCAGAGCCAGTGACCGCGCCCCACAACCCACATACACTCTCTCCTCCTCCAGCTTCTCTGCCAGCACCTTGACTTTCTTCTTCAACCAAGACAGAGCTCTGTCCCTGTTCAGTCGGTAGAAGGAAACATCACCAGAAGCTGGACGCAAAAATTGAAAGAAGGAAGAAGTAAAACAATAATAAAAAAAACAAAAAATAAAAACACATTTAGCAAACAAAGCAAACAAGATAAACAACAAAAAAAAAAAGAACAAAAAAAAAGAACAACCGACTGGCGCATGCTCACATTTGACATCACTGATGTTTCCCCACTGTTGTGGGAGGACACACGTTGACAGAACTCTGAAGGCATCCGGACAATCCATGTCTTCCATTAGGTCATCCAAAGACTTAAATTTGCCAGCCTAAAAACCCACACAGAGTCATTAAACCACATATGCAGTTACAGGACTTGTAGTCCTCAATTTTGACTATTTTTTTTATCAGTGTCTCAAACGTTCTCTTACTTTGGCTGCTTTCAGGAAATATGGCAGAACAATAAAAAGTGGGTCAACAGGTGTGAAGAGGTAGAGACTGCCATCTATCAAAAAAAGAATAAATGATAGTTGTCTGCAGACTGTTGAGTTTGGTATTGTTTTCTCTGTATTTATCCCCTTACCAGTTTGAACAGTGTTGCCTATGAACCACGATCTAGTGGGCTGGTCAATGAATTTAATTATCTCGCATAGCTCTGCCGCTACACGAGTACCTCCCTCTTTTCTTTTATACAAATACTGACGCAGTTCATCTAGAAAAAAAAATGTACAGATAAGCTCTCATGTGTTGCAACATGGTTAAAATACAAGATACAAACATTTTATTTACATAATTCCCATCCCCAGCAGCCATACCTGCCCTGACTAACCAGAATGTGGATCCCTGAGCAAAACAATTGAGCTGCAGACTTCATTTTCTTCTGCATGAGAAGAATGAAATCTATCCGGCATAATACACACCCACTGGTCGGGCTTCCTGGGTGGACCAACAGCTCGCTTAGTTTTAAGCTTCTTCTTTGGAACATGCTCATCCTTAGGGGCGCTGTCTAATTGGCTCAGGCTCACCGAATCCTGACTACTCTGCGGGCTATCCTCCAAGCTTGCACTTTCGGAAGACATATCGCAGCTTCTGGATCTTGACCTCGTAATCATGATGACGCCTTACCTATCATCTGTGGTTTAAGAAGGTGTCGTTAAATTAGAAGCATTAAAGTAAAATAGAAAACATATAAAAGATTAGAGTTACTACCTGGTATGATTGAAGAAAGTTTTCTGCTAGTAGTAACTACAGATGAAAGTTTTGTTACTGCTTTGTGTGTTTTACTTTGTGAACTTGTTAGCAGCCACTACTCAAGACCTTTTTTTCCTCCGGATAGAAGGACAAAGTGTTACTGAAACAACTTCAAATGAATCTTGCACGGTGGGTACGAGGAAGTTGAGTTGTCTGTGTGGAGACGAATTAATAAAGTCTCACAGAATTTACCGAGAGCAGCTGAATAACACCTGCAGTGGGTACTACGATGGTGTGAGGAGCGACTCGCCGTTCAGTTTCTGTGACGAGGTTTTTCAAAGCCTGGGGTACGAGATCAAAATGGAGAATGCTTCCTTGGCGGTTGGAGGAGTAGAAGTCTCTCTCCTGAACCAGTCTCAACTAGCTGTGAAAGTTCGATCTGTGGAAGCTAATTTGGATATGTACAAGAGAATACTGGATCGCACTCTGGTGGGAGTCCTGATAGAAACTGAGGAGCACAGATGCTCTTGTTTTGTGAGTATTTGTGGGGACAGAATGAAGTCTAGCCACAAGTCCTATGAAAGTAATAATCAACCACTAATATAGGGAGGGGCTTTCATTTTCTCACACTTAAAACTGCAGCAGCTTATTTTCTCAATTGATTTTTTTTTTTTTTTTGCATTCTAATTACAGTAGAACTTCAGTTATCTTCAATTATCCGAACATTTCAGTGAACCGAACACCCCAAAATCAAGTAGTAGCACGTGCAGGCATGAAGATTTGCCTGACCACGCCCCTTCGTTAATACATTTCTATTGTGTTTAGTTATTTGAATACCTCTCGGCCCCAACGTGTTCGGATAACTGAAGTCCTACTGTATTATGTATCTGACTAAATACAAGTTTCATAGGGTGAGTGGAGACCCTTTACCTCAAACTATAATTAGGAGAAGATCCTATTATTAGTCATTAAATGTTATGTTATAGTTAAAGCATGAGCGCTTAGTTTCTAGTCGATTTATTGCACGACAGCCCGAGGGCCGTAGGCCCGAGGACTGAGTGCGATAAATGTACTAGGCACTAAGCGCTCATGCTTTAACTAT
>WLWI01002717.1_pt1 | contig 15303 bp, 8 predicted proteins | sample 6701501 | NCBI WGS metagenome assembly WLWI01 (sample SAMN12718690, study PRJNA515312) | sponge metagenome | isolation source: marine sponge | host: Mycale hentscheli | place: New Zealand: South Island, Marlborough, Capsize Point | collected 2014-11-01
TCGAAGTTTATTCAGGTAATTCTGTTAGTTTAGTCTGGGATCAGAGACTTTAGATTCTCTGATGCTAACTGAGAATGGAAAGGGTTACACTGTGCACTACAGTTAGATGTTGTTTTTTTCCTTCCAATCAGTTGCAGAGAGTTGTTACTATGGCACTGAAATCCCTTTACCGTGTATGCTAAATTTAAAACTGGACCTTATTTTCAGTAGCTTCAGTGTTAGAAGTCAAAATCATTCATACAAAAATAGTATAGTCTTTAGGCTCGCTCGCCATTTGTGCTCAAACACACCACTAGTTTATTTATTTATTTATATATATGTTTGGAAGTATGTATGTCATTTTGTACTTTGACCCTCCGTATTTTTGTGTTCGCTCGGCGTTCGACCCCGTCCCAAACTTCACTAAACAGAATCCTCCGGTTTAGCGACCATTACCCGTATCATCTTAGAAGTTGAATTGTTTTGCGGGTGCAGACGTTAAAACTCAAAATCTTATGGGAGCTCCATTTCTATTTGAGTTAGTGGCGGTGGTAAGTTAATGCGCCATTTGTCACAGTTATAAGCCCTACCCAGCAGTATTTACTTAAAAATGCATTGTCCACTAGACGAACCACGAAGTTAAGTCTTGCGTAGGTATGTTCAGTTGTGTGAAAGTATTGTGCGTTACAACTGCTATATCACAAAGAAAAATTTAAATAACGTGATTAGATTTTGTTGCTTCTTTTTCAATTCAAACTGATGAGGGGAGCGGTTACTATGGCATTGAAACCCCTTTACCTCATACGTAATTTAAAAACTCGACTTTATTTTAATAGCTTGAGTGTTGGTTGTTAAAATCTAATTTAACAATAGTGTAGTTTAAGGCTCGCTCGCCATTTGTGCTCAAGCACACCACTAGTAATAATAGCTAAGTTGTCAAGTTGGTGCAACATTCGGATAGCTAACAGCCGTACCCTCAAGTTATCCTCGCACCGCCTATATCGTGTACAGTCTGGCGTCGCCGACCCTTTTCCTTCCCTATATTGGTGGGCGGGGGAGGAAGGAAAGGGTCCGGTAGCTCTAGTATCAACGACTTGTGCCGGTGTCGGAGGATTTGGTGACCCCCAGAATTTGGTGATCGGGTGTCACCGTATTCCAGTAAACGGTGACCTGGGGGTCACTCAGAACTAGGAATTGGTGACCCCGTTAGGATCTCGTGACCCCGGGCACATGGTGCTACTCAAAAGTATGGAGAACGAGTTTGAATACATTTATGGCTTCTTGACAAGTGGTACTTATCCGCCAGACATGATAAAGGATAAAAAACGAAATTTCCGCCGTAAGGTTAGTAAGTAACAAGATTGGTTAGGCTTTTGAATTTGGGCTAATTTTGTACGAATTCTTGCTTTGTGTTTAGCCATAGGTACTACTTAGATTCTGTAGCAACATTCTTTCTTAAGATATATCTGTCCCAGCCTAAGTCAGCTTTGCTATTCATCAACCAACTAAATAACTGCCAATACCTATACAGGGGCGGATGTAGGATTCTCAAAAGGGGGGCTCTTTATATAATGCATGGTGGTGGTGGAGGGGAGGGGGGGGAGGAAGGATACAAAGCATGTGTAACTCCAATGTTATGTATTCCTATTCTATAATGAAAAATAAAATAACAAATAAGTACAGATATGTGAAACACCAACTGAATTGTAGCTTTTGCTGGCTATAGCTATTTCTAGCAATTCCATATTACTATTTATCCCAAAGTCAACAGCCAACCATTCTGCTATGGTTTGATAGCTTAACTACTGTAGCTAGCTATATTTTTAAACATAGGAATTCACTGAAATGAAGCAAGCTTGTTACTATTCATTCTAGCATATATTAACTTTAAACTTATTAGGAGGCTTTGAAAAAGCATCAAAACTTCCCTGAATATTGAGTAGTCAGTAGCTACAAGGCTACTTCTATTCTCTCCTGTGTAGACATTCGAGATTAGTAATTCCTGACTCCGCACAGCAGGCGCATGCGCATCATTACGACGGGAATAAAAATATAAAAAATTGGAGGGCTGGTAATTTTGCTCGTCTTCATTCAATTTAGCTGCCGGAAATTCCTCGGCTGTTTCTGAAAAAGGGGGGCTCTAGCGACACCTGTCGAGCCCCCCCTAAATCCGCCCCTGTATATTGCTTATTGATTTATGTTATATTTTTATGTGTCAATGAAGGTATATTTATCTTGAACATGATGGATCATAAATGGAGTGTTTATCATGATATTTCTTCTACTCCAGTTGAAAGGACAGCTTTAAAACTGTTTAGCTACTTTATTCAAACTATTTTTATATTTTCATTGTCAATCATTTATTTATCTAAAAATTTTGAGGTTATGTGAATGAGGTGTGGTCAAAATTTATTAGCAGTGCCATTGATACTTAGTGTTGTAATAAGCTTGCAGAAGGTGTTAAATGCAACTCTGCTAAAGATGTTTTCCAAACACCTCTCAGGGTTTTATATTACAACCCTTTGTGCAGTGTTGAGGAAACATGGCTGGGGCATAAATTCCTCCCTCTCGTGGGACTTGCAGTGTTACTGAAACACTTCATTTTTAACAGTGTATGCAATCAAGAACTATTGGTGGATTAGTTAAGTAACGTCTTTGCAGATCATGCAAAGTAAACAGATACAAAGTTCAATTTCCAAGACAAATGATGGAAAAAGTACAATTCTGTTGCGGATCGTGGCTAAGTGATAAATGTGGGATGGTCCTGGAGGTTTCATGACAGTTGGCAAGTATGTAATTAATGACTCAAAGTCTCTATGAAACTTTCTAGTGAAAACTAATACTGAGAAAAAGCTCATGGTCTAGCTAGCGTATTATCACCCAAACCTTGTAACCTTAGTCTTGTGGGCCAGGTATTCCTCCCTCTTCCAGTCATGTACGGCAAGAAAATGGGTCTGGGGATACATACAGTACTCACCAGTTTCATTGGAATGCAACAAGTGAAATGAACTAGTAGTGTATTATAATCACGAACTAATGGATGTCTACATGAACTGTCAGCTAGGAAGGTCTTTGCTGAGGGAAATTTGCTTAAAACAATTGTGAAGAGCTTGTTTGAGCACTGTTATCAAGGGACTTTGAGCTGTGAGTGGAGAACTTAAAGCACTCTTCTGAGGGGAGCATGTGAGTTTGCTACTAGTGAATTCTGAGAGTACAAATAAAAGTATAAGATAGCCTTCTGCTGCTCTTTCATGTTTATACTCCATGATGCAGTTTGTAGGGCTTATTTCAGATTTCAGTCACCACCACTTCCAGTGGAGTAAAGTTTTAATGCTCAATCATTTTATATAGTCAGTTTGAGATTAATCATGTGACCGGTACAACCTACAGAAATTCCGGTAGCGCACCTCAAAATTTTATGGCTGTCCCCAGACCATTTCCAGGCAAGCAGTAAGATAAAATCATATGATTATATTAAAGGTATGGTTCACAATATTACATATTAAAAGACTGCATACATACACATCTCTTTTTTTTTCGCATCTAAACAACCCTCCATGCCCCTAATCAAGTGTGTCACTACTTAAGCTCACAAGCTATAAAAAAATTGGACTTACTATCTTCCCAATATGGAAGTTTAAAGCTATGCATACACCACTTCTAATGCAAGTTCTAACCCAACTATACTGGACAAAATCAATTGAGCTGGAGTCAGACAACATGTGAAGAAACTATAAAGAGAATGGAATCGGAGTACCATCCGGAATGTGGCTCAGCAGTAACTCAGCCCCACCCACAGTATCAAAACAAGCGTATAGCACGTGATAAAATTCAAATAAACCCTTTATCCACGCACGAAAGCAGTATAGTGTTTATCAGTCGAAGCAGTCATTCTAATGTTACAACGGTAGCGAATCTTGGAGATTGGGGCCTCTGAAGATTAGGTTGCGTGGGACTAGATTTGTTGTTTCAACTTCTGTTTTTAGTAATTTTTTGTGATCTAGTGGTGGTAGCGCCCCCTTATTGTCACACCATATCACCGGTGGAATTGTACCAGAATAAAAACTATCGGTGAGATGAGACAAATGTACCTTAGCTTTTTATTCAGCTGTTTGTCTTACCTAGAATATAAGCTTCCATTTCTGCTTCAACATCTGCTGGTATCTTCGCTACCTACAGTGCTCTAGTAGCTATCATGTTGAAAAACTAGTAGTATTCTCAACCAGCCATGAAATGACAGCCTTAGCGAGCAAGTCCAACTCTCTATTCTTGACAATATTACCTCACAGTAGCTATATAACTCCCGTACACCTTCCCTCACACTTTCATCGTCGAAAATGTCATCGCAGACGAAATCCACTGCCTCAGTTGCAGAAATATTTCTTGTCATTTTTTGAACTAATGTCAAGTTTATTTTTAGCCTGACTACCTTAGTTATGTAGTAGCTATTTCTATTCTTAATATACATGTAATAGAACAACACATTAGCCGTGCTCTGGATGCTGCAGTTAAGCTTTAGTGCTTATTGTTTAGGGGGAAAATATTTTTCCCCGCATTACGACATCCTTGAGCTCCTATAGGTGCTTGTGCAAGTGAATAGGTTAAATTAATATCTACAGAAGTTACCAATACTAAGAAAATTATGGCAAGTAGCTAGTATTTCCATATTTGTCGGCTAATATTAGAAAAATAACACTGGCCTATTATATTTTGTAGTTGAGAGTTTGTTCAAGATTTACTAGTAATTGAGATATTCAGAAAAGATTAAGTTTGATACTACAGAAGTTACCATAACTCAGGTAAGAGAGTAATTTTGTATTTGTTTCCTCAAATTAATGATCATATGCTACTATAGTGTTTTGTATGAACTAAACAAGAATAATAGTAACATAACTCTAGTTTATGTTACCTAATTTTGGAAGGCTCCTTTGATATTTGTGCTCAAGCACACCACTCGCTTATATACATATGTGTGGACGTATGTATGTCAATTTTTACTTTGACTCTTGCATTATTGTGTTTGCTTCATGGTCTAACCCTTCCAATATCTCCACTAAACAGAATCTTTCAGTTAAGCAATCCCGTATCATTCAAGGAAATGTAATTCTTGCCCCCTTGTATTAAGTTCTATCTAATGCCACAAAACACTTTTAGGTAAACCTTACTGTTGGACTCAAACATGTACAGTAATTCTTCAGAACTTTTTTTTTAAGTTGCGGCAAAAGGTTTCTTTGGTACTGTGACCCTATATCAGACATAATTTCAATAACTCAGCTGTTTACATAGTAGTTTTGCGTGCTTGTTGTCAAGAGCTACCATTAATTAAGATAGTCCTCTAACTATTACAGTTGACTTAGCTACATGCATTCCTCAAGAAGCTAGAAAATTCCTTTTGGCTGAAAATAGGGAAAGTGACAATAATATCTGACCTATACAATTCTTTAAAATAACACTAAACACTCACCCACACTTGATGTGATAAGACAATGAACAATGCCCGCCAAACTGTTTTGCAACTCGGAATAATTCTTGATAGGTATACTTGCTGTTGGATTTTTCTACACACCACAATAATGAATAAAATTTAATTATAGTTATGCTTAGAGTTAGTTGTTTGCATAAATACTTACAGCATTTTTATAATTTAAACATGGCACGGAATGATAAAGTAGCTGGATCTTACTCTAGACTAAACTCCATGCTCACAAGCCTTCAAAAATGTTCTGATTATTTAATACTTGAAGTGCATTACTAGTAAATGTGACTAGATTAAAAGAATTAAGTATTTATAATCAATCTACTTTACTGATGCCATATCACCATCCAACAAACTTTCTGGAGAAAACTATTATCGTGTAAATAATTTGTAGTGTAGCTTGTGAATTATCATAGTTATCTCAGTCTCACTAACACTTTTGGGGAGGAGAAAAGGGTCAGGCAACACCCTCTGTATTTCCCAAACCTATTGAAATGAAATCAATAGAATGTTCCATGACCCATGATTGTATTTAATCCTGAACTACTGTAAGTCTGCATGGATTTTCCGTTTCCTTTTGCTAGAATGTCAATTTACTTTGACTTACTTGTTTAAATCGATTAGGAGAGCTTACTTAAGTTTTTTTTGTGAGAAATTTGAGCTGTGAATATCTTTTAACTCTTGTAAAATTCGCTAAGTAGCCGTGTTTAGAAAGAATTCTTTTTGAAGATGTGCTACAATCTACATAAAGTTGTGGGTATGGTCTCAAATAAAGGCCACATAATGGATGAGTTGGGTGCAGCTACTCCTAAGAGTTTGTACTATTAGCATTACTCCAATACTTTTGTATTATAATGGGATGTTTTAGACCGACCAGTAGGTCTTTTTTGCCTTCCCCTACTCACCCAACTTATCCTCCCATCACCCTGAAGATGATTTCCCTACACATTTAAAATTATAATGTTCAATATATTCCAAGAAATCGACCAACTATTTTCTCATTTGCATAAAGGTTTTAGTTGTAGCGACTCAGCAGTTATTTTTCTTCAATAATATTTTTTTAAATAAAGAATTATGTATAATATAATGATATTCAGTCAGCATGTCTGAGACTAGAAAAAAATTGCCATTTTGAACAATTCTTAAAACACATGCTGATCCTATCACTTTGTTATTCCTCCTTCTCAACTGGCGAGATTAGGCTAATATATTTTATGTTGTAATTACTGGTTTATTCCAATATGAGCCACACACTTGAAGTAATAATGCAATGAGAACAATGTCAGCTCAACTATTGCAACTCAGAATATTTCTTGATAGGTACACTTACTGTTGGCTTTATCAAAGACACAATTTTGATTAGTCATGCCATGTGTATATGAGTACTTATTTTGTGTATTGTCTAGATATTTTACTACTATTGTAAGAACCAGAAAATCACAGTAATTAAAAAAGGAAAAAAACAATATAACTTGACTAGCTACTTGGAAACTGTTACTTAACTGCACCAGCTACTGCAAGGTTAACTACAGCATGTCGTTTAATATTATCACCTTCATTATAAAATATCCCTGACCTGGCCAAAAATTGTATTTCTGGAATGATAGATGTAATATTCACTATTCCTGAGCAAGCTGAAGAGCAATATACCTACATTTAGGGGAATTGTATTCATTATCTACTCTTTTCATGTGTTAAAAATCCTCCTTCACTTGCATATGGCTTCTTGACAATTTTTATAGCACTTCCACAACCAAAACTTCTGAATTTCCACATTCAAAAACTACAATACTGGAATATAACTACACTCTTAACTACTTGTACTTGCTAAGCCACTAATAATCTCCTGATTACATACTTATTAGTTTTTCCTATACAGAACTCCCCAGGTTATACCCAGGCTATAAAGGTTCTAGTATTAATGTGCCAACAATACCAGCAGTTCATATCAGAAATCATGAAAATTAAACAATGACACAAGTCTCCTTTACTAAATTTGCATACAACAACTAGCCATTGGTGATCCTATTCAAGCTGGTCTTCTTTAGCTCCAGAGCGATGGAATAAATACAATTGGGCCAACTATCTTCCGGATTTTATAGTTTAAACTATTATAGATTAGTTGCTTCAAGTAAAATCTTATGTGTACCTTTATAAATTAGTGCCATAACCTCATTCAGTTGACTCACAAACTCACCTCAGACAGAGTCCGACAATTCGGGAAGAAAACCACAAAGCTAGGAAAGAAAGCGCAGCGAACCCAGCCCCACCCCTTTTTGGTAAGACTAAATAAACATGTAGCACGTGATGCTCGTCGTCCATCCGTTCAAACACCTCAATAGCCATATTACGAGCATTAATTTGCTCGCCTAATCTGCCATGAATCGTTACTAGACACTCTCTGTGCTTATTCTTACTGAGGTGAAGTGCGGGTCGCACGATATTTGACCTAGCTATCCCTTTACGGATTTTACAGGCAGAATTTTTAGCAAAATAAGTAGCCAAGCAATGAGTATAGTGTTGAGGTAACTGTTGCTAAGATTTGGTTTAGAGATCATTATAGATAAAGTAGTAGAATTAGTAGACAGCGTTGAATTAATCAACGGCTACTGTAGTGGACTGATGGGTGAAAATTCATATATAATTTTTTTGACTTCCTAGTTAGCTAGCTATCCAAAGAAGGCAATTCTTTCAACACAACAGTTCATTTTCATTCATTCATTCAAAACACAAGGTACAACAAAAATATCTTGATGTATTATAGTCTAAATAATCATTACACAATGCACGAGGATAAGTGAATTGTATGAAATCAGTGCATAAATTATTGTGCTTTACAAAACAAAAGGTGAGATCAAGCCTTTCATTATTATAGAAAGATGGGCTAAGTCCCTCACTTTTAGACCAACAAGTTCTTCCAGATTTAAAAAAAGGTGATTTATGCTACAACTCAAGGTTTCTGAACTGCTATCGCTGCTGGAATTACTTTTTTACTGCTGTGGCTGCCTGGATCACTCTTTGTACTGTCAGAAATCATAGTTCAAGTCTAAAAAGCCTTGTCAGGAAACCACCTTACGCGTCACTATGATGCCCCGCCCACAACAGGAAGTAAATTTTAAGGAAGCAAATTAGCTGCAAAGAATGGTGCCATTGTGAAGCAACCACTCACTTTTGAGTTATATGGTTTTTGGCCATGTTTAAACATGATATGAGAGTACTTTTCATGATAGTTACAGAAATATAATTTTCCACAACAGTTGCTTAACTCAATTACCAAGACAGTTTACGGATTTTGTTGTGGTTGTAAATAGACTCTTTTCACCTTGTGTACTCTTTAATGGCGGTTCATTTATTTTGGTTTACTTCAGGGTGCTCTATACTGTATTGCGTCATAGAGGTAGTGAATCTTCTCATGGTCTGCCAAACTGTAGTTCTGGTATATACTGTCAGAATAGACGAACCTAAATAATAGTTGGGGAGTTTACTAGTGTTTTTAGAGTAGCTTCATTAATACCCTTTGCATTCCTCGACTGTAGCAGAAAGCAGCAGTGTTAGGTAAGGGTTGGTTTCTTGGGTAACATACAGTTACCAATGGTTCCACCACACTGAGGAAAACTATTGAAAGTACTACTTTTGTCCCAGGGCTGCTTTTCAAAGATGAAAATGAAGTATTATGTGTGTCAAAGGAGGACGGCAATGAATAATAAGTGAGGGTACTTTTTTAAGCAATGATGAAACACAAGATCCTCTAAATCTGAGCCTAACACAATATTAAATAACTTCTACATTCATTCAATAACTTCTACATACTATCCCTTTCATCTCCTGAGTACTGAATTAAAAACTCAATACCTAACAAGTATTCTTGAGCAGCATTTTGAGAAATCCATGTATCATCATCTACTGCGCTGCTGTACGACTTGGAACTTCTATTGAGTTTTTATCAGATATGATTTCACTGATACTTTTCATTATGTGCTGAACTTTAGAATTGATCACACTGATGTATATTGATATTAGTTGGCATTTATCTATCTGTTCTCCTACAAAATACATCATTAATTTATAACAATATACACTATGTTTTTCTAATCTCACAAGCTTTCAGAATAGGAATAAATGTTTTTTGCAACTCAGCAGCAGAGTTGTTATCTAATTGTACTCATACTATCCACACATTTCAATGTATTACATATTCACGTCCCCCTTTGTTTCACACCAGGATTGTAAAAGAATATGGCCCCAGGAGATCTCTAGTTGAGTATCTAAATCTGGAATCTAGGCTAAGAAGTAGATACAGATTATTTTATAGTTTCGCAAACTACTATGGCAGCAAATTTTTAAGATTATATTTTGTAGTAATAGCTACTACTTTACACATGAACGATATCCAAAGAATACATTGATTCAGTCATTAAATACATTATATACTCTGTTTTACTATAATATATTGAGTGTATTTGGGCATTATAGTCTATTAATTATATACCTCTCAAATGTAGTCTGTAAAGATCAATGATATTTTCCTGCAGCATTTATTAATATCTTAGCTTCACAGAGTGTTTCAATTGCCTAAATGATGTTCCTTGCACATACTCAACATTAGTTGAGTAAAGCATTGTTTTTAATTTATTTTTTCTTAAAGACAATAAGGCCAAGCATAAAGGTTTGGTAGAGTGGCTAGAGCGCATGTCTGAAACGCTATCTATTGCGATAAAACGGGACGCTACGCTATTGCAATTTAGTTTGTGAATTATCGGTAGTGTTGATAACTATTAAAAAGTGTTTGAGGAACTTTGATTGGTTACATTTCAGTAATTAATTTAGCTTTAAAAATTACTGTGTAACATATTCAGGGATCTCTGCTCATGAATGAACAGACGAGTGGAAGTGGATATGACAGAAGACATTGTAGTGCTACAGCAAAAGGAGGTAATCTATAACAAATAATACTAAATACCTCTCATACCCTACATAGTCTTCATTAGCCAACATTTAGAACAATGATAGGCTATAACCTTGCTATGGCTCATTGGTGATAGGTATTGGCCTAAACATAAATTAATGTTTGTATTGATTCTTTGAGGCCAAAGTGCAACATGCTGTAGAACTAGTCATGGAATGGAATAAGAAAATGTACGATGAATTATGGACTTCAGGTATGTAGAACTTGGATTTCAAAAGGAGCCCAGGTCAGAGCAGGTATTTCAAATATGAGTGTGTTATACATAATGTTGTTTTGGTTGAACATTTACATTTTAGTTATAGTTTTATGTCAAAATATTTCAATCTTAATTTTTAGTTTTTGTTTTTCACTAACAAAGACTACAATTTTAGTTTTAGTTTTGGTTTTTCCAATGTACTAATTTCAATTCTAGTTTTAGTGTTAGTTTTTCAAATTAATAACTTCCATTTTAGTTTTAGCTAGTTTGTTTTGTTTTTTTTTGCGAAGGGAGGGGTCTGGGCAACCGCAGACTGCTGTCCAACAGTTTGCCTTAGCCAAACAATTTACTCAGGTGCTATTAAGAAAGGATTCGGTAAAGGGTTTTGCTTCCTGGTACTACCACTGGTCATTGATCTTATTTCAGCGATGTCACTGAAAAGTATTAGCTATATTTATAGTTTTGATTAATAAATAATTTTAGTTTTAGTTATTACTCATCAGCTCTATGACTTTTAGTTTTAGTTTTAGTTATTGTCATCCTATGTGAAATTTAGTTCTGGTTAGTTAAAAAATGTTTTAGGTGTAACTAAAATTAATTTAAGTTATAGTTTTAGTTAATCAAAACAACACTAGTTATACAGCTATGAGAGTAGCAGACCTGCTTTGAGTGTATTAATAAGTATTATTTATTCTGATGGAAGCTTCTAGCTGATCATGGATGATGGCAAAAGAACAATTGTGAGAAATCCAAGTGACTTTGCAGGATGAACATAATATTGTAACAATGGATATAAGCAATAAAAACCTCAAAATAGGCATAGAAACATTTGGTAATGAACTTGATAATAATAACAACAATGCTCTGGAAAAAGTAGCATGTGGCCATCATGACATGTAAAATAGCTATTAGCTACAGTATGGTAGCAATAAATCAGAGGTTCATATGACAACATTTTATGTTGTAGTGGATGATGGGCAAAGACTGTTTGTCTACACTGGACAAGACATGTATACACAGCAAAAATATCCCATTAGCAAAAATTAAAGTCCAAAATAAATTTCAGACAGAGAATAGACATTAGCTTATAATATTTATGTTACAGAAACTTACATTCTTTTTGACGAGTAATGACTGGAACTGTAGTGTACTTAAAAATAATGTGAAACATTAATACTTACACATAGTGCTCTGTAGTTGCAATGTGCCTGGACGAATATGTATTCCTTCTTGTTGTCCATTGGTTAATGCATAAGATAAATCTCTCATACAATAAATAAGAGATGAAAAGAACCAATTTTCAAGAATTAGACACAGTGATCCCGTAGATGTCATAATATATAGTTCATAATAATATGAAATGTGTTGAATAGAGTATTGCAGAATTCATTGAAGGAACATGTTCTTTTTTATTGAACTGTAATGAAAACACAGTGTTCCTGAATTTCTTCAAACTTTTTATTTTTACTTGGTGGTGATTGATTATAATCGTGTGCTTTGTCTCTGTTACTTCAATAATTATTTGTTTTGATATATTACGACTCGAATATGGATGAACTCTTTCTGTAGTAGTTAATAACAGATTATTGAAACTTCAAAATAAATAATTATGTAGTCATGAAAAGTATAGCTACAGATAAGATTACTGTATCTCTCTCATGTCAATTTCTTCCATCAGTATCTTCAATAGTTCATACGTAAGAAACTTAAGGTACAAATAAACAAATTGGTTTGTCTTACTTCTGATTATATACTACTATATGTAGCTAAGTTAGACTGCTCCCTTATAACCTTATAAGTTATAACTCAAATTCATAAGCTAATCCTTTCAACACTAGTTTTTTATTTGTTCATTCAAAATTCATAATACAACAAATATTATCATGATAATGATGAAGTGATATTATCAATAAAATATAGAATAATCATTACACAATGCATGAGGATAAGTGAGTTGTATGAAATCAGTGCATGAATTAATATATATTCTAATGCTTTACTAATCCCACAGGTGAGATAAAGCCCCTCACTATTACACAAAGGGGTGCTAAGCTCCCACTTTTAGACCGGCTCAGTATTAGTTGACTTTAAATAGATAAAGTGAAAATTGACCTATTATAAAAATAATATTGGTTTAAACACGTTATCACCATCATGTTCTGGTGTGAATTCTCAATTAATGTACATATAGCACAATTGTATTTGATAGTTGAAAAGTGGATGAATCGTTAGCTAGACAAACACCACATGCTACTTGCTGCAGTGTGCAAGTTGTTTGTTCAACTTCACTGGAAAAATCTTATATAATTGCCCACAAATAAGTCTGGCTCAATAGAGTTTAAAATAACTGCTTGGTATTTAAATAACTTCTATCAGATATTATTTCAGAGTCTATTTTACTAGCTACTACTTTTCATTTTGTGCTGAACTTTAGCTTTGATCTCACTGACAGGTTGATTAGGTTTAGCTCTTATAGCATGTGGTTATATGCATGAATATTAGCTGTACTTGTCAATTAATAATGTATCAAATAAAATTAAGAATGATAAATACTTTACTATTTGGATTATTTTTTTCTATGAGTATTATGTACACCCATACTCATCATTAATATTGTAACAATGAACAAAAAAAGAGTATTAAATGTGTTGATGTTTATGCATCTATTCTCCTACAAATTACATCATGTATTTTAAAATTTACATACACAACAATGTTTTTTAATAACACATGCTTTCAGAATCAGAATACATGGTTTTTGACGTGCAATGACAGATTCATCTGATTTACTCTATGCTTCAGAATACACTTAATGTTGTGCAAAAGAAGCTGTCTGCATTTGCTGCTTCTGTTCATGGTAATATTAATTCCTGTCCAGTATCTTCTTAATGAAACCCACAATAATCACATGTGCCATCTCAGACCCATATATAATCCAGTGACTCAAGGTTGCTGGAATTTCTATTAATACCTATTGCATCACCAGCAACTTTTATATGAGTATTGTTCTGATCGTGATCCTGATAGCATAGAAAACACATGCCAAGATTTTTTTCACTGTAAAGTTTCTCTTCATCAACTCAGCATAATAAGCAGGGTGACACTTCTGTAGTGAAGTCATGTCACATCAGTGGACTTGTATCCGTCGTTAGTAATGAGAGAGTGTAGTCCTAAACAAAGAGAGTTAACATTAGTGAGCTACCAGGATTTAGAAGTGGTGAGCGATGTCGTAGAACGCTCCTCCTCCCGTATTCGCATTCTCCTACATTTATTATTACGCGCATACTCATCCAATTCCATTTATAATTCACTTCCGTGCCACGTACCCAGTTTTATACGTCACCCCTTTTCTTTGCGCATGGGCAGTGAGTTTGCTATATATTGGCTTGCTGTCCACGTGCACAAACAGTTGTAGTCGTGTCTTGCTGTGCTAATAAAACTTATTCCAATCGCCGAATTAACCTTGGGTATTGGAGGGCCTTAAACTGCCTTAAGTAGCTAGCCTGATCGACTGCTCCTCTGGTGGCAGCGTGCTCCCGAGAACGTTTCCCCACAGTTGGTAGCAGCGGTACGCCAGTTCTTCTTAGAGCTGGTTTGGAGACGTCCTCACTCCGTCGAGATTAGCGTTCTTTCCAGGTTCCAGCCAGCGTTTGGCGGTGTCCTGCATTCTTTCCTCTTCGTTGACAGAAGCCAGAGATTGGTGCTGTCTTGTTTCATCCCGTTCTATTCCAATTGAGTCAAGCCCATTTCAAGTTTCACTTGTATATATTTTCTTCATCAGGCAATCCCTGAGTTCTTCCGGTGTTGAGGGTTTCCGCCGATTTCCAATTGTCCGTTCCTCTGAGCTGTTCCTCAGCTTCTACTTCAGTTTCCGTGTGTGGCGAGCCCTACCGAACTTCGTCCTTTCTTCACTCGCCCAGCTTCTACTTCAGTTCCCGTGTGGCGAGCCCTACCGAACTTCGCCCTTTCTTCACTCGCCCAGCTTCTACTTCAGTTTCCGTGTGGCGAGCCCTACCGAACTTCGTCCTTTTCTTCATTCGCCTTTCGATTCATTTTACGAACGCAAGTTATTTGTTTGACTTATTGCACTGTTATTGTTGCATTCTGTTGTGCTCGAACACTTAAATCTCTTGTTTTAATTTACTCAGTGTGTCATTTATTAGTCATGCATACCAGACGTCATAGGGCCAAGGTTCTTGCCAAGGCCAACCTTTCACCTACGCACTCTGACTCTTCTTCAGTTCCTTCCTCTGATTATATTTCACTGCCCTCTATTAATTCTTATTCTGTGTCTGGTGATTCACCTCCCTTAAATGATTCTCTCACTTCTGCCGAGACGGTTACTAACAATGATACCGTTATCCCCAAAGAACCTGCTTCAGCTTCAGCCCAACCTAGTCCTTCATTGACTAATGATCCTACTTCTTTTCTTAAGTCCATTTCTGATCAAGCAAAAGTCGCTGATGTTGATCCTACTATGCTGATGTTTGCCCAATTAATTACTCAGAACAGGCAGATAACTCCTCCCATTCAAGTTCAGACTCCCAATTTGGTTGATCCTAAAAGTTTGTCCTCTGCCATTGGCAAGATGGTTGAAGGAGAAGACATTTTCGTCTTTCTCCATCGTTTTGAATTCGAGCTGACTACTCGAGCTATTGCACCCCATCGATGGCTGACTTGCTTACC
>WLWI01002718.1_pt1 | contig 15301 bp, 14 predicted proteins | sample 6701501 | NCBI WGS metagenome assembly WLWI01 (sample SAMN12718690, study PRJNA515312) | sponge metagenome | isolation source: marine sponge | host: Mycale hentscheli | place: New Zealand: South Island, Marlborough, Capsize Point | collected 2014-11-01
GCTTGCCTTATCCAGACCGGTCGAATCTACATAATCAATAAGGTTTTGAATAGATGCCGACGCAGCCTGATTTTCAGACATGAGTATTGTACTGCCGATTACTTTAGCTCCTGCCTCATCGAGTTTCCCGATCATTTTGGCAATGATGTCTCGTGGCCATGGCCAACGTCCGAGTTTATCAAGACTCTGATCGTCAATTGCGATTACTACGATTTGATCGCCAGGGTCGCGTTGAGACGACCTAACGCCAAAATCATATGCTGTGCGTTCCAGAGTCTGAATAAATTCATTTTGAGATAAAAGAAAGAAGACAATTGAGATGAGTACCCCAATAATCCAATCCTGCTGCCAGACGTCCTTTTTCATTAACGAAAACAAAGCTCCATTGGTATAAACAGGCTCTTGTTATCTCAGGCTTAGTAATGAAATCATTTACACCAAAGTTTGACCTTTCCTTCGGCTTCCTGTGTAGCCCTGATCCGATCTTCTTCGCTATAGATCTTCGGGTTATTGGGATCATTTGTATCTTCGTACAAAGAGCTGGCGCTTTTCATTTGCTGTAATCTTTTCCTGGCATCAGCACAGTTTTTTTCGCGCTTACGCTTTTCTTCCGCCTGCCTGGCTCTTTGTTGTTTCGTATCCTGGCGTTCTTCATCAAGAACCTTTAACAGGCGATCGCGCTTTTCAATACGTTCATTGTGTGCCGGATCTGGCGCTGGGGTATTTTTTATATGAACGGTCTCGGACTTTTCGTCAAGTGGTTTGTCGCTGTAGTGAGTTTTCCCATTTTCATCGACCCATTTGTAAACCGCGGCTGATAGTGGAAAGGTGATACTGCAGATAACAAGAATAAAATAAATGAGAATTAACCGAGAATCGATCGTGAAGAGTTGCAAGTATTGCTTTCCCCTGGTATTTATATTCATGGGCTCAATTTCCTTATTTTGCTAAGGCAACAGAAACTCTATACAAGAACCAATAAATCTATTGTTCCAATCTCAAGCCCCCAATGAATGTCACTAACAACGCTAAATAGCTAATGTGGAACAGGTGAAGATAGTATTACAAAAACTATCTTTCAAGGTGTTGAAGTTTCTCGGCAACCTCTTTCCAGTCATCGGCGTCAGCGGGAGCATCCTTCATTTCATTTATCACAGGCCATTCTCTCGACAATTCATCATTGAGTTCGATAAATTGTTGCTGATTATCGGGCACATCGTCCTCAGACATAATCGCCTCTACAGGACACTCGGGCTCACATAAGGTGCAGTCGATACATTCATCCGGATCTATAACCAGCATGTTCGGACCTTCATGAAAACAATCGACCGGGCAAACCTCTACACAATCGGTGTACTTACATTTAATACAGCTCTCTGTAACGATAAATGGCATCTTATTTTCCCTGCTTATTTCCTGTGTGAATAATTGCGTTGATCATACCGGTTTACAGGCAATTGAAAAAGAACGAATTGCATCTAATTTAGGCCGGTCTAACTATTTACTGTCCACCAGATCCATCATGCCATCGATTAGACCCTTACCGCGGCTAAGATCAGTAATGGTATATCCTTGATTCATAATTATTCGTTGTATTTCCAGTTGTAGTTCATCGAGCTTGTCGCTACTGAGATTTAGAGTCATCTTTTCCTCATTGATCTTATCAAGTAACAATTCATTTACGTCGACAATCTGTTTCAGGTCTAGTATCAGTTTTTCATCAGGTTTACGGTTTAGAATGAGAGTAAGACTGCTATCTTTATTGGCCAAATCCGAAATAGATTTATTGGCTATAAGCTTACCACTATCAAGAATAATGACGGATGAACAGATATCTTCAATTTCATACAGGTTATGAGAACTGATTATAAAGGCAGACTCCCCTGAAAGTTTTCTAATTAGTTGTCTGACATCATTGGCAACTACGGGGTCTAGTCCCGCCGTTGGCTCATCGAGAATAACCAACTGTGGCTTACCGAGAAAGGCCTGAACAATACCAAGCCGTTTGCGCTGACCATAGCTCATTTGTTCTGGTGTTTTATTTACGAAGCTGGCGTCACCAAGTTCGGATAATAGGCTGTTAACGGCATCATCGGCCTCCAGGACACTGGCCCCCTGCAATCGAGCAAACAGGATCAACTGCTTCCTGACCGAAATTCCTTTCTTAAAAGTAGCGTCTTGCGGCAGGATATTAAGTTTACCTGTTGTGGCGATGCTTTGAGGCGTTTCTCCAAGTATGGAAACCGTTCCTGTGCTGGGATATAAAGCGCCGGAGAGTATAGATAAGAGAGTAGTTTTTCCGGCACCGTTTTTGCCAACCAGACCAATTGCAGTCGGTTTTTCTATTCTTAGATCTATCGATGTTAAAGCTCTGGTCGAGCCATAACGTTTACTAAGGTCAACAATTTCAAGAAGAGCATACATGGCTTAAAGATTACGCCGACTAAAAATACGATAGCCAAGTCCGGCATAGACCAGAACAAAAATGGGTAATATAGCCACGGCCATTAAGTATTTGTCTGTATCCAGTTCAATCAGGTATTGCTTCATGCTGATAGCCAGTAGATAACTGAAAAAATCTTTTTGCTCGGTAAATAAAGTAAAAAGGTTCAGAATCCACACCAGAGCGTAGCCAAACATACCCAGAAAGAGAGCCGCGAGCGTTGAACTGACCAGGGCGGAAATAAAGGACATGTATGCAACGAAGGAAAGTGAGTAAAGCAACAATGTTATGTAAACCTGACAGGCGTAAATCAAAACCTCGGAAACCGGATAGCTATCATTGTTGACCGATAATACGGTACATATAATGGTAGCAACAAGAAAAGCGCCGGAGACTAAAGCAAAGGCACTGAGGAAACGGGCAAGAAATATTTCCATCCGAGTGCAGCGAGCTGTAAGAAAACGAAAGAAACCACTGCCCAGGTCACTTGAAAACTGATCATAAGATGCCAGCACTACAAAAAACGGGATGGTAGAAAGTGAAATTAAATAGAACAGAGAGATGCTCGGAGGGTTATCTATAAAAAGATTAAGTGCACCATCTGTGCCGTAAATGGCACTGGTGATCGCTATGCCTTCCTGTGATTGCAGTATTTGGGTGACGCCCTTGTTAATTTGTTTGAAGACAACGAACCAACAAAGGCAGAACGGCATTAAAAATAACCAGCCTTTCAATCGAATCAGCGAATAGAAAAGATCAAATCGTAATAAAATAAAGATTCGCTGCCAGTTCATTGATATTAGTAGTAGTTTAGAATTCGCGTTGGTCGCAGTCGAATTGACTAGCTAGAGTTTCACTGAAAAATATATATGCCAAGTATACGCATTTTGGGCCCCGTATGCTCGCTCACTATATGAAGGCTAAAAACGGGTATTCGTTCAATCTATTTGTGTTTTTAATTTGTACAGGGCTTCCAGTGCCTGTTTAGGGGTCATGTCGTCTGGATTCATGTCCTGCAAAGACTGCAGCGAAGGATGTAGTGTATTGAATAAATCATTTTGCGGTACTGAATCCGAAACATCGCGTGGTTTAGACTCCAGGGTACTCAGACGTTTTTTTGCATGAGCGATAATACTGGCGGGAATCCCAGCCAATTGAGCAACCTGTAAACCGTAACTTCTATTTGCAGGACCATCTTTAACTGCGTGCATAAAAACAATCTGATCACCGTGTTCAACTGCATCAAGATGGACATTTTTGACTGACTCTATTAGTTCGGGCAGTTCGGTTAATTCGAAATAATGAGTCGCGAACAAAGTATAAGCACAAACTTGCTCTGCAAGATGAGAAGCGCAGGCCCATGCAAGAGCGAGGCCATCATAGGTACTGGTTCCACGTCCTATTTCATCCATTAAGACTAGACTATTATTGGTGGCATTGTTGATTATGTTGGCGGCTTCTGTCATCTCTACCATAAAAGTTGATTGTCCGCGCGCAAGATCATCGCCGGCTCCGATGCGAGTAAATATTCTGTCTATCGGACCAATGACCGCGCTTTTTGCAGGCACGAAACTTCCAATATGAGCGAGAATAATGATCAAAGCTGTTTGTCGCATGTAAGTTGATTTACCACCCATATTGGGGCCGGTAATAACCAGCATACGTCTGTTTTCATGCATGAGGGTATCATTAGCGATGAAGGCTTCTGTCTGAAGTTGTTCAACTACTGCATGACGACCGGCCCGGATATTAATTCCTGGTTCAGTAGAAAATTCCGGTTGATTGAAATCCAGCGACTCCGCTCGTTCAGCAAAGCAGGTGATCAGGTCTACTTCGGCGATTGCACTTGCCGTAGCCTGTAGTTGCGCGAGATCTTCACAAACCTGATCCAGAATATTTCCATAGAGAATTTTTTCCCTGCTTAGAGCCTTACTTTTTGCACTGAGAACCTTGTCTTCGAATGCTTTTAATTCTTCAGTAATAAAACGTTCCGTTGATTTTAGTGTTTGTCTGCGATGATAGTGAGTGGGCACGCTATCACTCTGGTGCCGGCTTATTTCTATGTAATAACCATGTACCCGGTTGTAGCCCACCTTCAGGTTGTTTAATCCTGTACGTAGTTTCTCCTGGCTTTCAAGATCCAGTAAAAATTGTCCGGCATCGGTACTCAGTGTTGTCAATTCATCCAGTTCAGGGTCAAAGCCTCTAGCTATGACGCCGCCATCACGAATTGTTACTGGTGGAGTTTCAATCAGGGCGTCACACAAATATTTATACAGGTCAGGGAAGTCACTGATGCCCCTTAAAAGAGACTGTAAGTGTGGACTATCGATAACACTTAACTTCTCTCGCAAGGTGGGTAAGACTTCCAGTGTCATTCGTAACTGCACTAAATCACGTGGACGTGCTGATTTGAAGGCAACTCTAGTCAGTATTCGTTCGATATCATTAACGGTTCTTAAGCAGGTTTGTATTTCAATAAAATTTCTATTGTGCAAGAGGCTGGCAACAGCATTGTGACGCAAGCGTAGTAAGTGGTGGTCACGTATAGGACGATGTATCCAGCGACGTAAGAGGCGACTACCCATGGCGGTGGCAGTACTATCAACTATTTGCAAAAGACTGTGTTCTTTTCTGCCAGTCAGATCATGTTCCAATTCCAGGTTCCGCTGGCTAATGGCATCAAGAATTATGCAATCATCACGCTGTTCCACTTTCAAAGCTTGCAGGTGCAGAAGACTACTACGTTGTGTGTCCTCCGCGTAATGTAATAAGGCGCCAGCACTGGCAATTGCTATCGAAAATTCCTCACAGCCAAATCCCACCAGGTTCAATACACCATATTGTTTTTTTAGTTTTTCACGGGCTGTATTTTTATCAAAATGCCAGGGAGGACGAAGGGTGATGCTTTTACATTTGTTTTCCAGCCACTGTTCAAGCGAACTGTCTTCGGCGATAAGGATTTCTGCAGGGTTCAATCGTCGAAGTTCGCTGTCCAGAGCCTCCTCACCGTCAAGCTCCATAACACTAAAGTGACCACAGGCCAGGTCCAGAATAGCAAGGCCGAATTCTTGTCCTGCCTGCTGAATTCCCACGAGTAGATTATCCACTTCGGCATCGAGCAATGCTTCGTCAGTGATGGTACCCGGTGTAACTACACGGGCAATTTTTCGCTCAACGGGACCTTTGCTGGTAGCGGGGTCACCTACCTGTTCGCAGATGGCAACAGACTCTCCCAGGCGAACTAATTTCGCAAGGTAGTTGTCAAGTGCATGGAAGGGCACACCAGCCATCGGTATGGGATCACCAGCAGATTTACCGCGTGCCGTAAGGGCGATATTCAATAAACGAGCGGCCTTTTTCGCATCCTCGTAAAACAACTCATAAAAATCACCCATACGAAAAAACAACAACATGTCCGGGTGTTCGGCTTTGAAGCCCAGGTATTGTTGCATTACCGGAGTATGTTTTTGTTGAATAACTTTATTCATACGCAATTATGGGAGATTCTATTAATTCTTACGAGTTCACTTGTTGCATATTTATGGTCACTGAGTGGCTGGAGACTGCATGCGAACGATGGACTGCGAGCGAATCGGGATACCAGTATAGTCACCACTGGTATTTTTTGTAACGATACACTCTTCGTTAAAGGTACCACTCACAGGGCTGGGATGCATATGCACTGGTTTCAATAAGGGGTACCCAGCCTTCGAAGCGCCATTTAGCATTTGCCAGATAAGTCGATTCACAAATGGCACAATCATTTCGAAACAATAATAAGCCTGTATTTTTAGAAGATTGGCATCTTGAATTGTTTGCTCGGAACTGGCACCAACGCGAGAGCCTCTATAAATCAGGTTATCATTTGGAATCGATAAACTACCACCCGAGTTTCGTGCGTAATCAGCGTATGAACCAGGTGATGGATTGATAATCTCTATTCTCAGAAAGTCAGAGTCTATTTGTTGTTTAATTCTCGACTTGGCGGTTTTAAATGCCGCGTAATTACTATCGTGAGTGTAAAGTGGGGCCAGGCCTCTTGCCATTGCAGACTCCATTGCAAACATATTGGCTTTGTTAAGGCTACCGGCCCTCGCAGCTTCAAAGGTGGCATAATTCAAGGTGATTTTTGCCTGGTAAATAAACGCCAGTTGCAGGGTGCCTAATACTATAAACAGCAATACTGGCATTATGATTACAAATTCAGGCATTGCCTGCCCATTTTTTTTAAAGGTATTTACAATTTGTTTTTTGTGATCTTTTTGCATCGTTTAAGCAGCTTATTCAGCCTTATTATTATCACTCTTGATTAATTCAACGATACCAGTAAAAATTTTTCGGCCCTTCGTGTAGAGCGGATCTTCCATGTCTATATAACTTTGTAATTCATCAAAACTGTTTGCTGCCTGCTTGAGTTGCAGAACACCCATGTTGAACCAGGCCTTGGACATTTTGGGGTCACGCAAAAGTGCTTCTCGATAAGCCACAACCGCGGCATCCGGACGTTGTGTTCTGGCATAAACATTACCCAGACGGAACCAGTGCTTGGCATTTTCCGGGATTCTCTGCACCAGCAGCAGTGTGTAAAACTGTTCACTTTTTCGCCAGTCCTGTTCTTCGTAGGCCTGTTCAGCTTGGCGTTCTACTTCAAATACATTTGTCTCATTATCGGTTTTTCTAACGAGCGGGTTATTACATCCAAGCAGGGAAAGCAAGAGGATCAAAATAATTTGTTTATGTATATTAGATTTCATTGTGCCATTCCAGTTGCTGACCTTCACTTAAATTGAGTTGCTTCAAACTATTTTCCATCATCTCCAGCACCATTATTGATCGTGCACAACTGGCGCTGCGCCAGGGCTTCAGGTTTGACACGATTTTCACGATTTTCCAGTCGACATCGAGAAACACCAGATCAATGGCATAGCTCATACCCATCGTATGTACCGAACGACAAGGCTCAATCAATATAGCTTCGTCTACCCCAAGTGGAGGTGAAAACAATAAGCCACGCATTCGTTCCAGAAAATTCGTGGTCCTCGAAACTTTAGGAATTACACATTTATTTTCTCTGGTCGTAAACAATCGACCATGAATCATAAAAGCCCTTCACCCAGGAATTTCATTGCTATCGGAAAACCGAGAATGATAAAAGTAACCGGGAATATAAAAATAATTAGAGGACCGACAAGTTTGACAGGCGCTTCCATGGCTATCTTCTCTGCGCGCTGAAATCGTTCGCTTCGACGTTGTTCTGCCTGGACCCTCAAAACGCTGGCGAGGCTGGCACCCATTTTTTCAGCCTGGATTATGGAGCTGACAAAACTGGTGATTTCAGATATATCAAGTCGTTCTGCCATTCGTCGTAGGCCATCTGCGCGAGACAGTCCCGAGCGCAAATCTCTGAGGACTATAGCGAACTCATTTCTTAAAGGACCGGGAGGCGCCTTTTCCATTGCCTGTCCCAGCGCTCCCTGGAAATTCAGACCACCCTCAACACACATGGTAATGAAATCCAGATAAACAGGCAGTGAGCGAATGACATCGATCTCCCGACGCTTCCGTGTATCGCTTAACCAGATCTCCGGTAACAGAAAACCTATAAGAGGGGAAAGGATTAAAATGAGTGGCTGATCCACCTTCAAAGCTATCATGCAAAACCAGACAACAATCGGAATTAGAATGGAGAAAACAAATCGCAAGCCTATAAATTGTTCGGCAGTTAGAAGGTATCCTACGCCTGTCTTCATCAGTCTTTCTTCAGTTCGCTCCAGCCATTCATAGGGCAACACGCTACATATGTAATGCGAAAAAACCTGAATGAAGGGCCATATAATTTTTAATCTATATGATAAAGGATCCATGTAAGAGCGATCTTCTTCACCAACCATCAAATAAATTCGATTAAACCAGACCATACTCAAAAATATACAAAGCCCGGTACAAATAGCAGCAAGGGGCAGGGCGATGTTTTCCATATCCGCTATCTCAGACGTCTATAGTTGTGATCTTGCTAATCATGAAATAACCAAGTCCTTCCATAATGACGATGACGGCCATCACTGCCCAACCGATGTTAGTCGTCCATAACTTACTCATCGCTTCAGGCTCCATAAAATTTAGCAGTACACCTAACAAGATGGGTAAACCCGTCATTACCACTCCCTGTAATTTTCCTTGCGCCGTCAAGCCATCAATCTTGCCCTCCATCATTGCTTTTCGACGTAAAGTTTCAGCCAAAGTCTCCATGGTTTCAGCAAGATTTCCACCCACCTCGCGATTAATCTTGAGGGCTGTTACCAGCATATTAAAATCCTGTATAGGAATACGTTGTTCCATCTTGGTCAGTGAACCTTCAAAGTCCGAGCCCACGCGTTGTTCTTTTAGAAATAATTCAAACTCTTGCGAAATAGGAGCCGGTTGCTCATTCACCAGGCCCTCGAGAGCGATATTCAGACTTGCACCAGCACGCATTGCGCCGGAGATCATAGTCAGGGCATCGGGCAATTGTGCTTCAAAGCGCTTGAGTCGTTTCTTGCGCATGGAACGGTAAAATGCGGAAGATAGAAAAATGACAATAGCGAGAACTCCCAACATGGCAGGGACATCTCTGAAGACAAGCCAGGTTAATGCAGGAAATACGACGATGGCGACAATATTGAAAATAAATAACTTATTCGGGTCAACAAACAGAAACATATCAGACATGTTGCTACTGGCAGTGCTGGTAAAGGTTTCCTTGTAGTTTTCCAGATAAGCCTGAGCTTTTTGTGATACCGCCCACCAAAGTAGGAAAGACATCATAAAAAAACAGCCAACGGCCAGTAAAAACGCGATGTCGCTGGATAGGTTAAGTATCGTTTCCATAGACTTACTGGAAAATTGACATATTCGGATTTAAACCACGCTGACGCATTTCTTCATAGAATCCCGGCACGATACCGGTTGAGACAAATGCGCCTTTTACACGTCCTTGATCATCGAAACCGTCCTGTTGATATTTAAATATGTCCTGCAAGGAGACAATGCCTGATTCAACTCCCGTGATTTCAGTAATATTAATAATACGACGACTGCCATCTGAAAAACGTGTCTGTTGGACAATAATATCGATAGCGGATGCAACCATTTCCCGTATGGCTGAGACCGGTAATTCCATCCCGGACATCATCACCATCACCTCGATACGTGCAATCATGTCACGTGGCGTGTTGGCATGTGCTGTTGTCAGAGAACCATCGTGACCTGTATTCATTGCCTGTAACATGTCGAGAGTTTCGCCACCACGACACTCACCAACAACAATACGATCCGGTCGCATGCGTAAACAGTTTTTAACCAGATCGCGAATCGGCACTGCGCCTTTGCCTTCCAGATTTGCAGGGCGTGCCTCCAGGCTGACCAGATGTGGTTGAGCCAGTTTTAATTCAGCCGCATCTTCCACGGTAACTATACGTTCTGTCGATGGGATAAAATTGGAAAGAATATTCAAGGTAGTAGTCTTGCCGCTACCGGTACCACCAGAGATGATAATGTTCTTGTGATTATTCACAGCCGTTTCCAGGAACTCGACCATTTTCTCGTCTATGGCGCCGAAATTAATTAAGTCCTTGGCCACCAGTTTTTGCTTGGCAAACTTTCGGATGGTCAGGCATGGCCCACGCAAGGCCAAAGGTGGAATGATGGCATTTACCCTTGAGCCATCTTTCAAGCGGGCGTCGACCATTGGCGAGCTTTCATCTATGCGTCTTCCCAAAGGTGAAACAATTCGTTCAATCGCAGTCATGACGGCGTCGTCGCTGGAAAAAGTGATATCCGATTTGGTGAGCTTGCCACTTTGTTCAATATAGATATCGTCAAACTTGTTGACCATTATCTCAGTGATATTTTCATCGGCGAGTAATCGTTCAATAGGGCCAAGACCAACAGCCTCATTCAACACATCCATCACCAGGATCTCCCGGTCAACATCACCCGGTAGCTTGCTATCCATATCCTGAATAATTTCTCTAACCATGCCTTCAACATGTTGGCGCAAGGTATCCTCATCCATATCGCCAATATCTGTGCGACGTTGATCCATCATTGCGAGTAAATCTTCATGGACGCGGTTACGCCATTTAAATTTTTCGTCATGCTGGATGCTGACCAATGTACTACTGAGTTCTTCTGATTCCTCCAGTATTTCGTGGCGTGGTACGCCGATGACCGTCTTCATATCTTCAAAGGCATCATCGTCATCAATATCAAGGTCATCAGCATCAGCGGTGACCATACCGGCCTGGATGTGATATCCGGCAATGATTATCTCATCTGAAGTACGAATAGGCCCATAATGTTCAACTTCTTCACCGTTTACTTCAACCCGGGCCTCACCGGTTTTGTCTTCAATGAAAAGACCTTCCGAGGTACGTTGAATTTCGGCATGATAGGGGGCAATTTTCCAGCCACGAAGTTGAATGAAATTGTCTCTGGCTTTGCCAATGGTGCATTCAGTCAGGGGGCAGCGAAAGTTTTTAATTCTTTCACCTTTATTATTATTTACTAATACATCAAACATATACTTGGCCTCTTAATCCACTATATCTATAGAATTTTCGTCGATAACCTTTAAGGCTTCATTGACACCATCCTTAATTCTCTTAAGTGTGTTTTTGTTCAGGTCGGAGTCTGCATCGAAAACTGTTGGTGTGACAAATATAACCAGTTCAGTTTTGCGGTCACGAAAGCTTTTGGATCTGAATAGCGCCCCGAGAATCGGGATGTCACCCAGGAATTTAACTTTGCTAACGTCTTTGGATAATTCCTGATTGATTAAACCAGAGATCACCAGGGTCTCAGCTGAACGCATACTGACCTGGGTCTCTGTGCGGCGAGTGAGCAGGCCCGGAACATTATTCACAGTAACAGAATTATCAATGGCGCTTACTTCTGTCATCACGCTGGCACGAATATTATTCTTTTGGTCAACCTCTGGCGAAACGTTGAGCTTCACACCGAACTCCTTAAACTCAATTGTGGTGCCGTTGATATTGGAAATCTCAATAGGAAATTCACCACCTGCCAGAAACTTCGCTTCCCCGCCACTGCGGGTGGCCAGCCTGGGTTCTGCCAGGATCACGGCATTACCGGAGTTAACCGCAAAGTTGATACGTGAGGTAATTTCCGAAGCGATGCCAAAATATCCGAAAGCACTTGTGGCCTGATTAACTAAAGCGGGGACTGGGGTGGCACCATCGTCAACATTAAGAGCACCGTTAAAAGAAGGTGTAGGACGCGGAACTGGACGAAAAGAACTATTTGTCACACCGTCCAAAGCCAGCGCGGCTGCCGGACCTGTCACAGTTGTATCCCACTGAATACCAAGATTCTCCAGGAAGTTCTTGTTGAACTCGGTTATCTTGATATTCATAAAGACCATTTTATTGGTCGGTAATTCAAGCACGTCGTGTTCCGTAGGATCAAGTTTTTGAGTGAGATCCATCATTTCAGGAAAAGCTGCCTGTACTGTCGATACAGCTGCCGCAAAAGTTTTGTCCACCTCGCCAGAGAGGACTATACGGTCGCCAACGATGCGCACATTTAAGCCATCGACATGCTTCAATAATTCTTTTACTTCTCTTGCTTTTAGATCCAGTGGACCCGCAGCAGCCTTGATCCTGACAGTAAGATCTTTTTCAGATCCGTCAGTGAACCAGATATGAATGTTAGTGCCGCCTTCACCCTCTGCGATTAATAATAGCTGCCCATTATTAAGTACAGATGTACTAATGATGCCTGCATTACCCACTGCAATGCGTTCAATATCTGCGACCTTAACAATTTTCACTTCACCTGAATAAAGATCAATAAAGTCATTCGCAAAACTTGCATGTGCCGAAAGGCTGAATAAAAGTGCGAGTAATATTTTTTTTAACATTTTTATGCGATCCGATTGTTGTTAAATAGCTTTGCAGTCAATGTTGTACATCTAGTCATCTACTTTCAGTACCCTACGCTTGGCGATGCCATCTTCTCCTTGACCACCAATAATAAAATCAATTTCAGATACTCCGGTCTGAGCTTTTGTCTTGTTTTTACTTACAGTGTCTTCGCTGTCATTTCGTTCAAACTCCATAACTACCCCCTGACCTTCTTTCGACTCTGGCACTAAAAGATTTTCGTCTTCATATTCCTGTGCCGAAGCAGGGCTATTGAGGATCAAGGCCGCAAATAAAGCTGATGCATGACTTCTTCTTAAGCTCATCAGCCTTTCTTACTCCTGGGTTTTCAAAACCCGGGATTTCGGTACTCCATCTTCACTGGCGCCACCGATAATAAACTCATACTCAGATTCACTTCCGCTAGAACCTCTAATTTTCTGATTTTTGGCCAGAGCGGCAACTTTCTCGGCAGAGACAACATTTCCCTGTGCGTCTACGATCTCACCCTTCTCATTCACCGAATAACCCTGGGCTGCAAGTTGCTTCTTGCTAAGGACAGTGCCGTCTGGGCCAGTAATCAGGTCGTCTTTATCGACTACATTTCCATTGGCATCAACGACTTCGCCCTTTTCGTTTATGCTCAAGCCTGCCTTTGCCAGCTCACTCTTGTTCATGATGCTGCCGTCAGAGGCTATAGCAATATCATCTGGTGACACGACGTTGCCATCCTTGTCGACTATTTCGCCATTTTCATTGATGGAAAGACCGGCTGCAGCCAATTGTTCCGCAGTCAGCACGGAACCATCGGCAGCGATAACGATGTCTTTCGGGTCCACGACATTGCCATCTTTATCGACAATTTCGCCCTTTTCGTTGACGCTATATCCAGCGGCGGCAAGCTGTTGCTTGCTCATCACTCTGCCGTCTGCCGCGACCACCATGTCATCTGCATCAATTACATTGCCGTTTTTATCGACCATCTGACCATTTTCATCGATAGTAATACCGGCAGCAGCGAATTGATCCTTGGTCATAACCTTGCCGTCCTTGGTGACGATCAGATCCTTAGGATCGACAACATTTCCATCTTTATCAACAATCTGGCCGTTTTCGTTGACGCTATAGCCGGCTGCAGCCAATTGTTCCTGGCTCATAAGGGTATTGCCGGCGGCATCCACGAGATTACCGCTGGCATCTACGCCGGCGGCGGCCGAAATGCCAGCAGCCTCTAATTGTTGTTTTGTAATAATCGTGCCGTCAGATGAGACTACTAATTCATCTGCGCTGACTATTCTGCCATTCTTATCAACAATCTCTCCATTGGCATTAACTGAGAGTCCCGCAGCCGCTAATTGTTGTTTGGTCATAACGCTACCGTCTGCGGCAATGACGACATCACTTGCAGAAACTACATTACCGTCCTTGTCTACAATCTGGCTACTGGCATTTACCGACAGTCCGGCGGCGGCTAATTGAGTCTTTGTCATCACTGAGCCATCGGCGGCAATAATCAGTTCATTTGGATCAACAATATTGCCGTCTTTATCTACTATCTGGCCATTTTCGTTCACACTTAAGCCTGCTGCAGCCAACTGTTCCTGACTCAGGAGCTTTTTGCCATTGGCATCTACGCCGGCAGCAGTAGCCACCTTGTCAGCACGAGCCCGCTCAGCTGCGGCCATTTTTGAGGCGTTCTGGAAAAGATCTCTTGAAGATATAGCTGAAAAACTGGATGCGCTTTCATCATTACGATTTCTCAATAGCGCGAGGATGTCACCCTTGTCTTGCGCAGCTACCAGCAGCGCAGCCTGGTCAGGCGAGACATCCAGAGTCACAGTCGTAAAATTGGCATCGGTTTGATATTGCGGTTGTCTGAGCAGATCCAGAGATTCTTCATAAGGATCTTTGCCCGTCGCCAATACCTTTACTCCCTGCAGAACTGGCACAATGACGTCTCCCGGCGCAAGGCTGTTCAGTATTTCCGTTACTTTATCCGGTTCCAATTGACTAGTAAGACTTTCCAGGTTGCCACTACCTATCGAAGAAACATCGACACCGCCAGGGAGCTCCGAATAGATCCCTACGGAGTACAGGCTCGCATTAAAGCCAGAGTCTGCGTAAGGAATATTGACGAAGATATCGATATGATTTCCAGGTCGGATGAAGCCTGCCACTGAGTTGATGTCATCAACAGAGACGGTCATGGCACGTCTCCCCAGGGGTACAGTGTCGGAGAAATCCACCGGAAACTCTTCATTAAGGAAACTCCTTAATAATGGCTTACCGTAAGCCAAATCGGCGGTTAATGAGCGACCTTTGAAACTTTCATATTCGTGCGGGTAAATAACGTCAGAGTGTACGTACTCGGCGGGCACATCTCTTGGCGCAAAATAACCATCCTGTACCAGGCTGCCGCGAGGCAGGTCTACATTGGCGACAACGACTTCTATAGTAGTTTCTTCTTCTCCCAGAAGACTTTCTATCAATGCCGACTCTTTTGCCTTGAGGAAGAGTACCGATAACAATGCGGCGGCAATGCCAAAACCTATTGCACCAATTAAAAAAGGCAAAGTACTTGTCGATTTTTTCTTTTTGCTAGTGGCCATTGTAATTTTCTATTTTGTAATAGTAAGAGTTAAGGGCAATTAACCGGTTTTTTAAAGCTTGGTTTAATTTGAGAAACACAATTTTTCAGGCTGTTGATACCGCTTTTGATCTGTTTCAATGGATCTTTGTTATATGTTTTGAGGTCTGTGTAAAGCGAAGCGGCGGAAGCTCCCGCGAGCCGATCAGACTCTTCTGAACTCCTGCCATTCGCCGGGTCTGCCCAGGCCGTTTGCTGATCAGCGGCGCTGTCAAAATCCGGTGGCTCAGACATAGATATGGCAAAAGTGTAGCCCTGATAGTTTTTCTTTATAACATCGGTCAATTG
>WLWI01002721.1_pt1 | contig 15293 bp, 8 predicted proteins | sample 6701501 | NCBI WGS metagenome assembly WLWI01 (sample SAMN12718690, study PRJNA515312) | sponge metagenome | isolation source: marine sponge | host: Mycale hentscheli | place: New Zealand: South Island, Marlborough, Capsize Point | collected 2014-11-01
GAAAAAAGATAAATATAATTTTATAAGAAAAAAAAAAAGAAAAAAAGGAGGGGGGGGGGGTTGGGGGGGGGGGGGGGGGGGGGGGGGGGGGGGGGGGGGGGAGATATGCATATTTATTCAATTTCAACACAGGATGTATTGAAATAAAGGAGTACAAGCATATGGCTATACTGGTGCAGGTCAGTGATATAGCCATGAAATCTTGAAACTTCCAGAGGCATCTGACAATACTTGGCTAATTTATCTATAATAGCCCAATAGTGCATGAAATTTCCTTACATGCCATCTTTGAATTCTCCAACATATTTGGTGCCACTGGGAAATAGGTATTCTCCAGGACCATCCATGCTAAAAGCAAACAAAGGAAAAGTTATAAAAAAAAGTTGTTAGTTGTTGTTGTTTTTCTATCTAACCGGCCATGGACAGTCTTCCCTCTAAACTCCCCGCCAGTAGGAAACTCCCATGTTCGCTCAGTGTCTTCCATATTCAGTCGTCAGGGCAACCGTACAAGAATTGCAACCAGCCGGACGGAATTGCTGACTCAGCAATGTCCGTCTGTGTGCTTACTCAGACGTAAACTTAAAGCCATTTCCTGACAACTCCTCCAACTCATTTGTAGCCGTAACTAAGTAGCTCGGAATCAAACGACCCTAGATACTGTAAATCTAGTCACTGAGAAAATGTCTTTAAAGGAGACTATAGTTCAGTGGAACCAAGGAGTGGACAAGGCCCTGGATGGAAAATTCAAGGAGGCCCTGGCCATTTGGACGTCCATGCAGGAGCCAGGGGCCCGCATATTGTACAACATTGGCTCAATGCACGTTCTCCTGGGAGACTTGGGAAGTGCCAATAAGGTATGGCGTTAGATAAAGGTCAACAAGCATGACGTTAGCTGTAGAAAGTTTTATAAGCAAGGTAGTATGTCAGTTTCAACAGCAGCCTACTAAATATGACTGGGTGTACTCTTTGATTGTATGGTTCAGTGTTAACTTAGTGATGGAGCTGGTACTCTGGCATGCTATGATGGACTGAACTGTATAGGTCAATATTTACCTCACGTTCTATTTGATGTTATAATGCAGAGTTTGAAGGAAGCTGTAAAGAAAGACCCTCATCTTTCTCTGGCCTACTTTCAAAAGGGCTGCATCCTCCTCCAGTTGAAGCAGTAAGGGTACAGGAAATAACATGGAAGTTGTAAACTATGTCTTCCTGAAAATGTCTTTTTAAGGACTCTCTAAGGTGTGATAGTATGTTCACACTAATTTGGGTTATTAACCACAGTATGTATGTATGTAAGTCTAGGTTTCTCTGTGCTAAGTAGTGTTGTTGTTTTTTTCACTCCACGATTATGTGGGGCATGGTACAATCTTACTGCACACCAGCTGATGTGGTGGGTGTGGCAGGTTTCCAACAGCGTCTTATCCATTAGAATAAAATTCTACAATTTAGTAAAGACTTGTGAAGAGATCACACCACCACTGGTGTGATATTGAAGGAGTGTGAGTGTAATGTTACACTACACTGTACGCTCTTGGGCTGACTGATTTGGAATAATGATAGTTAGAGAGCAAGAGATGACAGATCTCGTGTTCCGTGGTCAAACAATACAGCACTGACTGAATAGGACACTTCCTAGATCAGGGCAGGGTTAAGGTAGCTGGTGGCGGCCATCTTGTCATAGTGAGGGACAGTGCCATTGTGAGGATTGTGTGGTATCTACAGGGTGTGAATGATTAACACTTGGATCAGATTGATCAACAATTACTTGTCATAGAAATGATACATAAAAGAAAGTATTCCCTAGTTGAGCACCCGGTTATTAGGTGTACGTTTCCAAACTCATGTTTTTTTAATTTAGCAATTAAATGTGTGAAGTTTTATCACCAGTTAGTTCCACAAAGATAAACATTAATAATAATTACTATGTTTAAGTTGGTGATTTAAGTTGTTGTTCTTGTTTTTTGTGGTTGCTATTGTTGTCCTGTTTACGTACAGCTATTCTGATGCGAAGGCAGACTTTGAATTGAGTTTGAAGACTCTTCGAGGTAACCCACTCATAGACTACAAGCAACTGGGACTGCAATACAAACTCTACTCGTGTGAGGTGAGATAGATCAACATAGAACTGTACCAAGATACGATATCACAGCAAGTGAATGCATCAATGCACTGAGAATAATATTTAAGATCGTACCAGTGATTATGCTAGTCCTAAAGTTTGTGAAGTTGTTCTTGTCCATTAATTCACAGTGTGTGGTGGGGAGAAAGGGAGAACCAATGTGGAGATGTTTTGTGAAGAAGAAACGTTAGACTAGGGGCTTTGAAATAAGGAGGAAAAAAAAATGGAGGCAGGGAACACTTAGGTCTTCATACTCTATAGCATACACAGTAGGGTTGTTTAGGAAGAATGTATATCTTTTGAAGTTGAAAGCACTTCGTGAAGGAGTAGAGAGAGAGTGAGGGAGAATGTTAAGGGGTTATAACTGATCCTGTAAGTGAGTGGTTTGTTTTTTTAGTAAACAATGAGAAGAATTTGTGTTATGTGCCAGCGGTGAGTGTGGAAGAAACTGCACAAGTTTCCCAGGGCTGTGTGTGTGTGTGTGTGTTTCCTGTGTGTGTTGCTCAATGAGTTGGAAGACAGTCGTACATTTCTACCTAACCATCTCACCTGTACTGTACATGCAGTGTTGGGACAGAAACTGACAGTTCCTGTAAACGTAGTGCCATGTTTCAACTAGAGATATCTTTTTATTCTTTATCTGTCAGAGATATGTTTGGACACAGTGTTGTAATATGCCCATAACGTGCATACTAACCCATTCTAAGAAATTTGGAAGAGGATTAATTTTGAAGATTACCAGTTTTGAAGAAGATTACTAGTTTTGAAGAGGAGTACTAGTCTGACTACATATTGCTTGCTCTTGCTTAGTAGACAAAACTACAAGTCTAAAGCAAAAGATGGAGTTTGTACAGTTTTTGTTTTTGTTTTTTGTTGTTGTTTTTTTTTTTTTTTTTTTTTTTTTTTTTCACTTTATGATAAGTTTAACAATATGTGTGAACTGTTTACGGTAAAATACAAACAAACATGATGGTTTAACTGACTGTCAGGTCAGATACATATGAACACAAGTACTGGTAGTTAACAATGAGTTCAGCTGAGGGTAAAGAATTCTTTCCCCTGGGGGTGAGGAGGAGGGGCTAGAGGGATATTCCAGTTTTTTTCCCATCTCTGTATATGAGCCCTAATTAGTATTAGCCAACTTTTTATGCTGAAGGATACTTTAGCAGAAGAGATTGCTTGATATTTAGTTTAATTTACTAAAGCATTTCAATCAAGCCACAAGAAAAAACAACACACCGTTCAACAATCATTATGGTGCTTTTGTTGTTTTTTGTGGCAAGGAACATCAACCACTGTTAGTAAGGCACTAGTGCCTAATTACTCAGGAGTGTTGATGTTTTCCCTTTAGGTCCTGTACAACTATGCGTATGCCCATCATATGTTGGGAGAAGGGGCTGCAGCCAAGGAGAAGTTGGAGAACGCCAGAGCACTGGCAGCGTCCACTTCAGAGAGTCGTCACAAGATCATCACAGCAGCGCTGGACACCATCAAGGTGAGAGAGGGAGTAGACTGGGAGGAGTTGACGGGAACTTGACAGGAGTAATTGGACGAGTGAAGCTAGCCCCTCACTAACGAGTCTCAAGTGAGATTTTGGAGCATATTATAATGTAGATATAGCCAAAGCAAGAGGTCAATGTGCATCCAACCCCAGAAGCTAGAGGTCAATGTGCATCCAACCCCAGGAGCTACTTTAAACTGTAAACATTAGCGCAGGCATTGAAAGTTTAACAATTTGGAGAAAAGACTTCAAAATAATGCCATAAAAAGAAAATAGCAGAGAGCTAAAGAGATAGATGAGGAGAGACGTTCACAGTTAGATCTTACAAACTTAGTGGAGTTTTTATTTGAGTTCGTGGCAGTGATAAGTAATCTTGGTTGATGCACTGTTCTATGTGCCATATGCAACAGGATTGTTTCGTTCTTACTTGAAAATTCATTGTTCAATAGTCAAGTGACTAAGAGAATGTATTATGCTTGCTACTTGTGCTCTGGTACTACAGAGCAATTAAACAGAGTGTACTTTGGGACTGTGGCTAGCTTATTTGGTGGTTTATTGATCCTTACCTGTATCCTCCAAGGAAATGTAATTATTTGCGCCTCTTTGAAATAGGTTGTCTCTGACATGACCTGAATTTTGCAGGACACAGTTCAGTCTTGCAAGCTTAGTGGAGTTTTGAATCAGTGGTTGGATAAGGCACATTCTGTCATAGCTGTATTACAGAATTGTTCTTACTTGAAAATCCATTGTCCAATAGTATAGACGAAGAGAATGCAATGTCAGTCTTGTGTTGGTCCAGTAAGCATGTGTGTGGTGGTGGTGGTGGTAGTGTGTGTATGTGTTTGTGTGTGTATACATGTTGTGTGTGTTGCTGAAAATAAATCTAAAAGCAAACAGTCTAACTAAAAGCTATTAGCATTCGAATTAAAATTTTCTGTTTGTTTTAACTAGATCAGTTTGCTCACCGTTTGTAAGCACATCACTGAAGTATATTACAGACTACAGTTGTATCTATAGGCCTATATTTGTTGAAACAGCTATGAAATTAAAGGAGGCATTGAATAGGCTAAGACGTTAGCTGTCTGATGACACAAGTGATTCTAGAGAGACAGCTCAGTAGTGCTCAAACTTACCAATACCAACTGAGGTAATAAGAGGTTTCAGTGGCAACGAGCAGTGCTCCCTGCAATTATAACAGACGGTTCATGTTATATACCTTCTGATTGCTATGATTTTCAAGAACTACTTCCTTCAAGTAGCATGAGAGATTCTGGTGCAGGAGCTACATATACCATTATTCGAGGTAGAGAAGTAATTTGTAGTTTGTCAATGACTATAAATTTGTGAAGTACTAGAACCTTGGATAAAGGCACACCTGCAAGGTGTTTTCATAACAATCTCACAACATGTTGACAACCAGTACCTACAATCACTTGACATCATTTACCCAACTTATTGGCATTTGCTAGCTAGGTTGAATGTTTAAAACCCTTTACCATATTCCTTGTAGTAAACCTTTAACTGTTTATTGTGCATGGCCAATACAACATTCCATATACATATCCTACTTCTCTAAAACATATATGCCTATTAAATCATGTTACATCACAAGACGACAGCAACAGTGTGTGTGTGTGTATTAATTTGTGAGCTGGGAAGAGTTGGTAAAGATAAAAATACCGTATGCTATTGCACTCCTTAATTTGCACAAGTTAGTACATCAGGCACTACTGTGTGGTGGGATACTTGTTATAATAATAATAATAACAATAATAATAATAATAATAATAATAATAATAATAATAAAGTTAGTACATCAGGCACTACTGTGTGGTGGGATACTTCTTATAATAATAATAATAATAATAATAATAATAAAGTTAGTACATCAGGCACTACTGTGTGGTGGGATACTTCTTATAATAATAATAATAATAATAATAATAATAATAATAATAATAAGTGTGGTTGTTATTATTATTACGTTGTTGTAGTTGTTACTCATACACTCGTCAGAGGTGTGAGCTACAATGATTGCTGTGGCTGTTGTCTTTCTTATTATGTAGCTGGGTACCAAGTTCCAGTCCTACCAACTGCCAGACAAAGCCATGGTCTTCCAACCTCCCAGAAACAAGACAGAAGTTCTGAAGCCCATTAACTTCCTGGGCAAAGCCAAGGTTAGCAGAGCTCAATATCTTGTATGATGACATTTATATTTCTTTAATGTATTAAACCTTGGGGACCTGGCGCTGGCAGGTGCCAAGATGGCTGAACTTGTGAGCATAGTATCAGTGAACCAGAAAATTTGTTGTTGATTCAGTTACTCCTGGCAGAATAAAATAATAATTACAGCTACAGTCAATTATATTATTTGAACTTTACCTAATGGGTTTCAACTCGAGCTGACAGGGGGTTACTGTTATTAAATAAACATAATGATTGGTTGTAAAAACAGAGAAATATTACCATAATTGTATGGAATTAAAAGAATGTAGTATTAATTAGCTGCAAATTAAGAGGGCTGGTTATCATCTGTAAGTATCTACTTGGTCATATCTCTGGTGAACGCCTGGACCCTCTTTCATGACTTTTTATGGCTAAGTGTATTATTAGAACCCCAGCTTCAGAATATCTACTAAGTTAAAGGACAGTTTAGCAAAAAACAACAACAAAAAACTGTGCTCAAAGTCAAATACTCAATCTTAACATTAACTCTTAATGGAGAAGGTACATCTGGTGAACTATAAGTTTGCTTGCTGGTTTAAATACCAGTAAATAAATTAATGACTGGCCTTCAACGAGGAATGAAAATTCATAGTCTGACCAAAATGAGTAATGCACGTGTATGTAGTGATAGAGAATGACTTGAAGCACACCAAGTGCCAGAGTGAAAGGCATGCCTACCAGCTACTGTGAGTTGATTACATGAGTACATTGAACTAACTACCTTGACGCAAGGCTGTGGTATGTGAGGAATGTGTTCTCTTTTAGATCACTTCAAAGGATTTGTTGAATTCTTGTAGCTTAACAGAAATAATGCAAGTGTTCAAAAGTAGAGCCCAACAGATCCTTGTTGTTGGGATGGGATTAGATGGTAGGGATCATGATAGAAGCCTGACATTTGTTCCTTTGATTTGTTGTAAAGGTCTATCCGAGGCTAAGTATACAGGTCAGATTATATGTAGTAATATAAGGGTATTTGTGTCTTTCACATGATTAGGTAACTTTTGTAACCAGAGAATTTTTTTAGTTTTTATATGCAAGAAAAAAATTGGTCACTCATAAATGATTCTTGATTTTGGTAAGAGCGCTGGCACTAGCTTTTGTTCAGAAATGTATTACAATCGTGAGTGGTTACTATGTTAGTTTGTTTTGTTTTGTTTTCCTCCTCCCCCCTCCCTATCTCCCTCAAAATATTCTTCTGACTGAATGTGTCTGGAACTCATTATTGAATGATATGAAGTTAGTGAGCAACTCAATGTATTTCTGGATACACGTTTTACCAGTGCAGTTGTGAGCAAGTTTTTACCCAATCACTGTTTTAACCTGCTATACAAAAGCCAGGTAGAGAAATCTAGCTACGGTGTGGTCTTCCTGACAATGTAATTATATACTCTCTCCTTGAGTTAAAAAACAAAAAAAAACAACAAAAAACAACAACAACAACTGGAGAATAGTTAACATTTTGGTGCGTATTATGGGCAGAATGCAAGTAACTATAACTACTGACCAGCACATTTGGTGATAGATGTGTGTGTGTGTGTGTGTGTATGTGTGAGGAGCATTGTTGATCTCTCAGGGCTATGTTTGTATTCTAGAGTCCAGAGGTCAGCTTTGAAGAGTGGAAGTGAACTGAGCTATCTCATAACCCCAGGTTGTAAAGATGTTGGGTAGCATCTGTTTACTCAAATCATCACAAAGAATATAATAATAATAATAATAATAATAATAATAATAAAAAGTAATAATAATAATAATAATAATAATTATTATTATTATTAGTATTATTATAATTATTGTTATTATCATTGTATTATAATTGGATTAGAGTAATTACAAGGAGTGTTGTACAATTTTATCTAACGTAATTTATACAATTATTCCTTTAGTCATCCATTCATTTCGTTTGCTAATTTATTTATACATCTGCTTTATTCAATATAGTGTATTTGTTGCATGCCACACCCACCTCACCACCCACTTCCTGTTTAGTCGTTATTCTCCTAACATCATGCTATTGGCAGGTTGTGTCATCTGTAAAGGACCAAGACAGCTACACGGGGTTCGTGGGAGTCCAGGAGCAGAGAGAACGGCTGTCTCCCAACCCTCCCCGCAAGCCACCCGCCAACAACCCCCTTCCTGTGAAGGTCTCCAAGCCTGACGTGCCTGCACCCAGCCCTAAATACAAGATTCAGAGCAGGAACAGCAGCTTGGCTTTGACAGACTCGGGAGAATTCTTCAAGAAAGTAAAGAAACCACAGTCTGGACGGCCGCCGAAGCCCACGCAAGCCCCACCTGCTCTGGGGGGCGGCAATAAGAGCCAGGTGCTGTCCAAGTCACAGGAAGACCTTGATAAGAACAGAAAGTCAACCTCACCACTCAAGGTAAGTCTTACCAAGACAGCGTGCTGATGGCTTTTGTGCACATCCTGGATCACTGCCTCAACTTCATGTGCACAATGCAATGAGCATGTGGTGTGGACTAAGCACATCAAATGTATGTACACATGCACAATGCATTTCCTCCCTCACCGCAAATTATAATTTGTGAATTGGAGGTTTAGTGTAGTAGTTTTGTTTTCAAAGATGGTCATAATAATATGGCATTCTTGCGATCTGCTGTAGAAACACAACACAGTCAGGCATGCACAACGCCTAAACCCTTTGAGTCACAGCAGGATGCATGTGGACCATGTGGCAGTGTATTACAAGCAAGGAAATAGCTACTTGTCCATCAATTGCTGATCTTCTTTCCATAAAGATGGAAATCCATCTTAGTCCTAAATTTTAGAAATGAATTACATAAATTCGCATACTATTATAGTGAAGGGGAAATTTGTGAAGGAAGAAATAATTGTTATTAGTTTGTACTTTGTTGTTGTTTTATTATGTTTGAAGTTTTTTTTCCTCTGGACTTGAGGATGTTCTGATACTATGGTACACTGGATATATTTCACTTTGTTTCACTATGTTTAACTCAATGCGTGGTGCTTCATTGTTTGAGAGACTTACAGATAATATACACACTGCACATGGATGCATGCAACTTGCACACATGTGCATACACACACACACACATATGCACGACACAGTTGTACCCAACTGTTTATTCTGTGCACTCTAGACCAGTAAAATGACGGTGAAAATTCATTACTCCACCACACGTGCTTTGCGAGTAAGTCCGTCCATCTCATACAAGCAGCTCCAGTCTCTCATCTGCAAGAAATTTGAGCTTCCTGAAGACTCCCTCACTCTGTGGTGCAAGAAGAAGTTCGGAGGAGACTTGAAAGAAGTTACAGATGAGCAGACATTGAAGAATGTGTCGTCTTCCTTAGACGACGGATTCCGCTTGACTCTCTGGGCATACGATAAGCATGAAGTGAGATATTAAACCTTTTTATTTCTAAGTTGTGGCTCACCTGAACGTAAGAACAATGTATGAGAAACCGTAGCTGTTGCTTGTTGCTCATTTATGTTGTCTTTTTAGGTGAGTGACAAATAGAATTGATTTGACTGCCTTTGGTATCGTTAGCTGTGTGATGTTGACAAACTTGTGAATAAACTATGCTGTCTTTCTGTCATTAATTTCCAGTTTCTCAAGTAGCTAAATCTCTTTCACATTATGAATGTCTGTGTAGGCTGGAGTTCTACTAATTTGTAAAGAAGCCAAACTTAGGAATCCAAAATCCATAGTTGGATTAAGTGCATTCCAAGTCTGTTAGCTTAGAGCGTAATGGACATTAGCTTGAGAAATAGTGTTATGTAACTTTGGGTCATTGCTTTAATAACAAACGAGATCATTCACCAGCAGCTATGAATGTGTTTGTACACCTTGCTATCCAGGCCACACCTGAAGCGGAGTCAGAGGATGAAGGGGATGTCCCTGTGCTGATGGTGTGTGAGGTCACTCATGCCTACGAGGGCCAGTACGATGATGAGCTCTCCTTTGCTGTGGGACAGAACGTCGAAATTACAGCAGATAGTGAGTACAATGTGTGTGTGTGTGTGTGTGTGTATTGCATCGGACAGTGTACAATATGAGGAGATATTTTACGAGTGCACTTACTTTTTTTCATGAACTGTAGGCAAGTGAAAATACAAGCATGAGAGTGGAATGTCATCCCCGTATTGTACAACAAATGTAATAAAGTGTTTTTTATACATTGGATATTTTCCAAAACAGTAAACATTTCGAGGAAACTCCACCATACTACTAAAATTTCAGTTGTCCAGAACTACACACAGGCGCATTGGATTCAAATGCAGTGTTCAATATGGGAAAATATTAAACACTCGCATGATGGGGAAATACTGGCATGATGGGAAAATACTGGCATGATGGGAAAATACTGGCATGATGGGGAAATACAGGCATGGGGAAATACTGGCATGATGGTACTCAAAGATAATATATCCCATGTATAATAAATGTGACATCAGCGAGCAGTGGTTTCCTCTGAACTACAAGTCACTTTTATTCAATCAATTTAATATAATGTAGCAATTCAAATTAGTATATTTATTTACTGTTTGTGTGTTTTTGTGTTACAGTTAACGATGATTGGTATGAGGGGCGCTGTCAAGGTGAAGTTGGAATATTTCCAAAATCATACGTCAAACCTGTGTGAATTGAATGAATTAAAATAAAATCATTGGCTTTTTTGACTGTACAATTTTTTTAACTCTGTAATTTTTATTTATAGATTTTTTAATCAGTTTTTAGAATTTTCAAATGTGCACATGTGCGTTTTTCACTTAACGTGTCAATGTACACTGAATTCCTTGAAATGAACTTCCACACACTTTACCTCATTCAAGTTCACATTCCATACTTCAACTATTGTATGTACGCGAGCGGTGGGGGCGTGGCTACGGAGATGACGAAACGCCGCACAGCGCAAGTAAAGTAAAAGTGTGAACTTAAAAATAAAAAAAAATAAAAAAAAATAAAAAATGCATGTCGCAAATAAGCCACGCCCATCTAGTGTATTGCGCCCGCGGCGGGGGAAACAGCTCTGAACAACAATAAATACAGTTGGAGTTTCAGCCAGTTCTCTACTCTTAAGTCCTGAAAGAAAGCAAAGGCTCGTGGCGCCTCCAACCTGTCTTCGGAAGAACTGGTTTCTACTAAGACACGTACCTACGGCACCCATTTTGGAATAGACAATAGGTAAGCTTGCGTAATGTGGCAATAGCGTGTAAGAAACAGACTATGAAACGATCACTACTGTGTTCACCTTTGAGTTTGCGTATTGGATGGGCTCCATTCCATTCTTTAAAATAACTGAGTCGTTCAATAATTTGTTTTATTGAGCTGGTAATGATACATACTGAGCAGGCTACAGCTAGCTATGTGTGGTTGTTGAATATCAGCCTGCCATATGATTACTTTCTGTTTATTGCATTAGCAGCAAGCTGAAGTGCTTCTTCACTAGTATTACAGTGTGTGCAACTTTAATTTATGTAATGTACATACATATGAATTGAAGTTACACTCTGTAGCTAAATTTAAATTACTTAGAGGGCTATCCATAAAGATTTAACAGATTTACAGTGTGTGATTCCAGAGGGGAAGATGTTAATCCCAAAGTAAAGGGGGGGGGGAGGGAGGGCTGAAGTGTTCCAATGCAGCAACTTTCTATTGCATAAAATAGCAAAAAGTGTGAGGTGGGAGGGGGAGGGGGAGGGCTGAAGTGTTCCAATGCAGCAACTTTCTATTGCATAAAATAGCAAAAAGTGTGAGGTGGGAGGGGGAGGGGGAGGCTCGAGCCCCCTTTGTCTGCCCTTCCCCCTTGGATTCTAAGGCCTTAGCATGATCGAGTTATGAAAATGGACACTAAAATAAAGACAACTTGAAGAAGTCATTCACGTAATTTTGCTGATCAAAGTGTGAGTTAGGTGGACTGAAACATGAATAATGGTTTCACTTGCTCATAGGTACAACAGCTGCATTTGTGGACTCTTGAATATATAGTGCTTCAACACTTGCTGGTGTTGCATCATCATTATTATTGTGCAGCCAGAAAAAAGAGAGCTGCTCAATTTATAAACATTTTAAATCACTAGCTAATGTACTAGGAAGGATGTGTATTTGAAGACTCACTTCCACTGAAACACAGCATTAACTTGTTGTAGCCTACAGCATCTCATTAACCCTCAGTGCACATGCACGAGAGGGTTGTAGTAGTCATCCTGTCTGTCTGTCTGTCACGCTCTGATTTTGGAGATTACTGACAATTAACAGTTAATATAGGTATGAACTAGCTAAGAACGAAAATTTAGGACCTTTTATTGTGCTACTTTTTTTTAACTTTGGGCTAATTGTTGAGAAAACTCTAAGCTTTCAGCTCCGCGTAGGAACCAGCTTTTGTGGGTAACGCCCCCTAGTGTCACGTCATAATCACATGAGCAAATAATTTCTTGCAGCCAGCGGTGAAATTTGCTTTATGCTCAGGGAAGTTAACGCAGTTGAAAGAAGTAAAGCTTCACATTGAAAATGTATACCGGTGAGTGCTTCTGGCTAGTTTAGCTTCATCTCTTATGAAGACAGCATTTCCGTGTATCATTTTCATTGTTCGAGCTATACTGATGCCTCATTAAAATAGCTAACAGATTGCTTGTTCTTTTGGAAGGAGATTATATTGTAATAGCTAGGAAGTGTTTAATAGCGCTGGGGGTTCGCACCTTTGTGTATTTTCTAAGACGAGTCACTTGTGCATATATTTGCATAGGTAGACTTAAATACCCCTTGGCACATATACACACACACATACACACACAAACACACACACACACACATACATGCCTCATTTAGTAGATGAGCGTTAGCAAGGCCAGTCTTTGTGACAGGTTTAACATATTGCTCAGCCAAATCTCTCCGGCTGTAAAAATGCTGGATTAGGTTCTGATACTCAAATGGATTCTTACTGCCGTATTGCTTGGCAGGATGGATGGCGACACACTACAAAGAGAGATGTACGCATAAAGCTTGCATTACAGCGTCAAAGTGTCTAAGTAGCAGTTTTATGAAGGACGTAGAGCATATAATGTGGTGCGATTTAGTTGCGAGAGAGGTCTGTTCTTCAGACTTAATTGTGGTAAACAGCGCTATCTAGGACATCTGGTGTTGATGAAGGTCTAGGATGGATAGATAAGTTATCTTGCACCTTAGAAGGTGTTACTCAATAGGCTTCTTTAATGAATACCAGAATGTCATTATGACCGCCTAATCTAGCAGGGTTTCACCAGGTTTAATTACAAGTTTCGCTTCTTTTAGAAATTTAGTGATCAAGGTAAAAAACAATTGAATTTGTGTGTGTATGCATGTGCATGTGGGTTTTGAAAGGTTTTCTTTGACTGATTGGATGGTGAAATTGTGGAGAAGGCTTCGGAATACTGTCATAGAAACTCGACTTCCTGGCGTTTTGTAACCAAGCCCTCCCTAATCATCGGCATAGTAACTAAAAACTTAACAAACCTAATGAGACAACAGTGGTAGTGAACGATTGTGGGGCAATTTGAGGGTAAGTTATTTTATAGTTAACTATTGGCATAGGTAATTAGGTAATTGATAGGCAGTATTAAGGGCAGATAATTGAACATTGGGTATATATTATAGGTAAATACGTGTGGATGATACATGGTCCTATAAATGTGACCGTCTACAGGAAAACCGGGCACAACGCGGCACCCTTCGAAAAATTTTTTTTTGCACTTACAGAGTTGTTGGCGTCCAGATATTGAGCTCTCCAAGTTTTATCGTCATAGCTTAAGTCGTTCCCACTATAATAGACCTAACCGTTCCCTTCCGTCGGCTTGAAACAATACATTTTTAAGAAATCGATCGATCTTTTCTCGATATTTGCGCACGCCGCGTTGTGCCTGGTTTTCCTGTAGACGGTCACAAATGCGTGTGTTATTCCTTTTTTCACTAGCCCCCGAGTTTTTTCTTGAACTACAGCAGTATGTCCTTCTGTTAACTTTAAAACTACACTCTTTGCCTCTATGAGTAATATTAGTTTTAGATTGAAATCATTCTCATTTGAAGGGGTCTAAAGAAAAGCTAAGGCAAAATGTGAAAAAAACCTCAGTTATCACCAGGGAATCGGAACCAGGGCCCCTGGCTTTAGCCACCAGTGCTCTAGCCACTGAGCTACGACAACCCACGACTTCCAAGACCCTCACATTCTACCTTTATACTGTTGAGTAGTACCGCTTGCTGCAGTCTCGTACTCAACAGTAACATTTTCATTCCTATCACCTAAAGGTTAATGGTTACCAGGTCAACACTAAGCCATGCATCATACTGCGCAGTTGCTAGCTGGCATTGAACGCTCAAATTAATTAGAATTATTCTCTCTCTTTTACAGGCTTCTTTTTTTTTTTAAACAATACAGAATTTTGTTTATTCCGTATTGTTTAAAAGAAGCCTGTTAAAAAAAAAAAAAGAATACATGGAATGAGTAAAAGAAGGCTGGGAAAGAAACTGTGAAGTTCTAAATTAATTTTGTAGTAAAAATATATTGTAGTTGGTTTGATATATAGATAATGTGTACACTTTTGAAACACCCCTCAATTGGCATCACATTAGTAATGGTTACTTAGCAATAGAATGTGTTAACCAATAGGTGAATTTTTTTGTTTTGTTTGTTTTTTTGTTTTTTGTTTTGGGGGGGGGGGGGGGGTGGGAGGGTCCAAGACGTTACTAACAGCCATTTTATTTTTTATTTTGAATTCTCCTGTCTTAATCAGGTCTCTGCTATCCCATTGCTGCTTTTGCTTAAAATTCCTTATAATTTGGTATTAGTTGAAGATGCAGCCATTAATTAAATGAAAGGGCACTCCTAGAATTAGGACTACTTAATAGTTGCGCCTGCCAGATTCCTGATAGAGGTGCGTTTTGTGATTAGCAACGACACACGTGCCAGTTAGTTAAATCTAATTTGAGGAAAGAAGTTTTAAATGACCACTTGTAAGTGTTGAGTGCAGGTAATGGGGAACTGGCAGACTAGGGCTTGTCCTGTTACAGGCGGCAGTTGTCTAGCTGCCAGCCATTGCTGGAGCACATGATAATGAATGGTATATTTGGGGTTTGAAGAAGTGTATAGTTAATGTGTTGTTGTTGTTGTTGTTGTCGTTATCGTATGCAAAGAGAATTAGTGATAGTATGTATACCAATATTATGAAGAGGCAACCCACACCTGCCAGACTAGTTTGTGTGTTTGTTTGTTTGCTGTAGCTTTCTTTGCAAATAATTCACTCTGCATTTATAATAATTATTTTCACCACTTCCATTGTAGAACATCTGTGTCTATATGATATTACACTTTATACCATGGTTGCTGCGGTAACACCCATGGATTAAAAGTGATATTTTCCCGGTGATTTTTCCTGGGGCTATGATATTTTCCCAGTGCGGTGTCAAGCGAATTCTTCCGTGTTTCCGGCCCAAAAT
>WLWI01002722.1_pt1 | contig 15289 bp, 9 predicted proteins | sample 6701501 | NCBI WGS metagenome assembly WLWI01 (sample SAMN12718690, study PRJNA515312) | sponge metagenome | isolation source: marine sponge | host: Mycale hentscheli | place: New Zealand: South Island, Marlborough, Capsize Point | collected 2014-11-01
CTGTGGCAATGGACGTGGGGGCGTCATGCTGTGGGTGGAACAACATGGTAGCATTGGCTAAACACTCCTTGCTGCTCTGAAATGCTAACTCAGTCGAAGGGGACCAAGCAACAGGAGCTTTAGGAGAGGCTTTTCCGATGAGCAGGTTTGTGAGAGGCAAAAGGAGCTTGGCGCAATTGGGAAGAAACCTTCGATAGAAGTTGAGCAATCCCAGGTACTCCCGTAATTGTCGATGCGTAGTCAGCTTGGGAAAATTGCAGATAGCTTGAACTTTGTCCGGCAGTGGACGGATACCATTGGAATCGACGACATGCCCCAAGAACGTGAGAGTAGGTAAGCCCAAAATGCTCTTCTGGGCATTGATGACGATTCCGAATCGGCTGAGACGGTCGAAGACTTGCCGAAGGTGTACTACGTGGTCCGTTGAACTGCTGCTGGCAATTAGGAGGTCATCCACGTACACGTAGCAGAAGTCTAACCCGCGAAGTACTTCATCCATGAACCTCTTGAATGTTTGAGCCGCGTTTCTCAGTCCAAACGGCATCCTGACAAACTCAAAGAGACCGAAGGGTGTGGTTACTGCTGTCTTTGGAATGTCTTCCTCTGCCACAGGAATGTGATGATAGGCGCAAACTAAGTCCAACTTTGAGAAGACAGTGTTGCCCTGGAGAGATGAGGAAAAATCGTGTAGGTGTGGAATGGGGTATCTGTCTGGTGTTGTGACTTGGTTGAGATGCCGGTAGTCTCCGCATGGTCTCCAGTCACCCGATTTCTTTGGAACCATGTGCAGAGGTGACGCCCAAGGGCTCTTGGAAGGCCGGATGATGCCGAGGTCCAATATGTGCTGGAACTCCTTCTTGGCGGCGCATAACCGTTCTGGTGAGAGACGTCTGGCTTTCATGGCTATGGGTGGACCTGTCGTGACTAAGGAGTGAGCGACGTTGTGCCTAACAGGCTGCTCACTAAAGTTGTGTGGTTGAGTGAGTTGAGGGTAGTCCGCCAGAAGTACAGTGTATTCTGCAGACGAGTTAGGAGGTGGGATAGCGGGCTTGAGTGCACCTGAGTTGGCTACAACACCTGAGATTGTAAGTTGTGTGGTGTTGTCTACCAGTTTCTTGTTGTTGAGGTCAACTGTTTGCTGAAAGTGATGCAGGAAATCTGCACCGAGGAGAGGTTTGTCCACATCTGCAATGACGAAGACCCAGGGTAGGGAACGACGAAGTCCAAGGTCCAGGGTGAGCGACTTCCTTCCGTAGGTGGAAATAGACGAACCATTGGCGGCTTGGAGGTTGAAGTTGAGTTGACGGTGCTTCCTGTCGATGGCAGAAGGAGGAACAACACTGACTGCTGCTCCGGTGTCGACGAGGAATGTAAGGTGATTGGTGGGGTCATGTATGTGCAAAAGACGACTTGTGCGATTGGTTCGGCCAGGGTAACTCGTCGTCGCTAGTTCCTGGCCACCTAGTGTGGGTAAGAGCACGGTGAGTTGCACTTGCGAGCCTCATCACCAAATTTGCGATGATTTCAACAGACTTGCTCCGCAACCAAGGGTGAAGGGGTGGGTGAACGGTTCTGGCGATGTTTCGGAGATGCGCTGTTAGCTCGAGTGAGAGCCTTCACTGAGGTCTGGAGTTTGGCGAGCTCTGACAGGATGCGATCGAAGTCTGCCGCCGTAGGTAGCCGGGACTCTGCTGAGGTGATGGCAGTCACTGATTCAGGTTGCTTGACAGGTGGGGGTGGGATAGGTTGACTTACACCGGCTACTGGTTGACTTGCAACCTCCATGACATGATCAGCAAGTTCAGCCAAATTGTTAAGTGAAGTGTCACTAGGAGAAGCAGCCAGAACCATCCTGATATTGCTAGGAATTCGTTGTAAAAATAGTTCCTTGAGAAAGGTGCCATCGAGACCTATCCTATCTCCCAGGAGCTGTTGCACGTGCCTCAAAAGCTGAGTGGGCTTCCTATCTCCCAGCTCTTCTGTCTGAAAAAGCTGCTGGAGACGCCGTTGTTCCGACGCTGCGGTGCGTTTGATGAGCGTTTCCTTCAAAACAGTGTACGGATTGGCTTCTGGGGGGCGGAGCACCAAGTCCCGGATTTCAGTGGCCATGTCCGGCGTGAGCGACGATACAACATAGTCGAATCTAGCCTTCTGAGCCGTGAGTCTCTTGGTTGCGAAGGTTGCTTCGACCTGCGCGAACCAGACAGCGGGGTCTGCAGGCCAGAATGGAGGAAGCTTAATGTGTATGGCGGCAGCGGCTACTACTGGAGTGGCGGAATGGGCTGGAGAAGCATCTTCCTCGGTCATGGCGAAGCGTCAAGGTCACCAATATAGTGTTTGTCTTGTGGGTACTCCTTGTTAGCTACTAGCTAGCCACCGTTCTGAACGGAGTACTACAGACGCTACTATTGTGGAGTCAGAGAATTATTATATTATTCTAGATAACGGACACTGCATGAGGTGATACAAAAAGTAAAGATTGCGAAGTGAAGTAATGATGATGTAATGTTGGTAATGATATTCATAGAGTAGTTCACTACAGCTGCTCTGAGCTCCTCCCCTCTGGAACTGTTGAAATCCTCCGTCTTGCCTGTTGTTGCTGCCTCTGAACTTGCCTCCTCCTCCCCTCCTGGGGAGGCCCCTACGAAAAGGCGACCTGGTGTCTGGCTTGGTGGAGAGAGACGCCCTCATTGCCTTGACCTATATGGTCCTTGGCCTTTTGGCAAACTCCATGCCAAACAATGAGGGTGGGGCAGACTGAAAATTAGTTGCCTACTTGGCCACTAGAAGCAGCGCCTTGTTTAGGTCTGTTGACCTATTCCCTCCTGAGGTGGGTCATCTTGGCGCTGGCATTGCTCACCAACTCCATGGCGGCAACAACAGCCTTCTTGGCCTCCTCCTACGTTGGGAGTCCTCCCCTTTGTTCTGCTTCCAGCAGGTGGGTAAGGGGCGCCAGCGAGTCAAGCACCAAGGACTGGAGTCTGGCGAGTTCCTTGTCGGCGTTCCTGGTGGCCATCGATACTTCAATCTTGATGAAGTAATCTAGTTGCGGGGTCCTCGTGGCCGGCACCTTTGGAACCGGGAAACGCCTCCTCGCCTTCAAGCGAGCGTCGTACCTGAGGCCCAGGGTGCACCGCTCGGTAAGGAGCTCCGCGGTGGCGGCCTCAGAGACCTCCACCAGGTCTGACTCTTCGTCCGAGTTCAGGAAGGTAGAGATAGGCCCAAGGCAATCTTCCTCCTCTGACGGGCGCTCTATTTTATAGCCCCAGTTCTCGCTGTCAGCGCTCTCTCGCCTCCGGCGGGGGCGCTGCCGCTCCCTCCTTCCTGACCTGCTCCGAGATCTGGAGGGGCTGGGGTCCCTTCTCTCCTGCTGCTCCAAGACAGGGAACGCATGGAGGGCGACCTCGACCTGTGGCGCCTCTCCATGTTTTCCACTGCCGACCGCTCTTTCAGGCGGTCAACGTCTTGCCTCAGGGAGTCGAATTTTGATGACAGCTCCCTGAGAACTGAAGCAACTTCATTGTTTTCAGCAGTCATAGCTTCTCCAAGCAAGAGACGATGTCCACGTTGTTCGATCTAAGAAAAAGGCCGACGAGAGCATGCGCACGAATGGTCTTATACCGTTGATGGCCACGCCCATAGGCGGGGCGGATGGTATGTAAAGTTAAATTATTCCAATTAAGCGACAAATAATTAGCTGTTCGAGTAGGAAAACTGGCCAAACACATTGATATGTGAGACTGAGCCTTCTGAATTATAATACATATAATGAGTGATACAAGGTTGAGAAATACATTGTGTAGTTTAATATTGTTTACGTGATATTTGTTTGATAATGTATAATTTTAGAAAAGTTCAAGAAGACTGAATCAATACATTTAAATAGAGATCAACGGATTATGGAACTGCATGGTGTGGTAAGTGTAAGATTATTGTCACGTATTGCTTGTTGTGTAGAAAATACTTGTAAATTACCACCTATTAGTAAAGGGCCTTTTGTCTGAAAATGGGCTTGCAGGGTTATATAGATATGTATAATGGTTGAGGATTGGGTATATTTCAAATGTAAAAAAGTTTAAATTGCATGCTGTGGTATGAAGTTGAGCATTGCTCAACTTGTGTAATGTATAGCATTTCTACATACACAGTCTAACGATGTCCTTTGTTCCCTGTCATACAATGTAGCTACACGTTTCAGACACTATTTTGTGATCTCTATAAGTGATTGTAAGTGATCACCAGGACAAAAACAATCTGAAAATGAAACCACCAGGTTCACTACAGTTGCGTTATCTATACCAGCTGGTGGCAAGACATCATAACATTGACACAAAATTTAACGTCGCTGCTTGCATTCTTGATTCAGTGGCATAGCTGCAGTGGGGCTATTGAGGTTCTATCCCACCACCCTGCCCCTACCCCAATATTAGACAAATGTATCGATTTTTTTAGAATTTTAATTATTTTGCAATATAAGAGTTATTATTACACGAAAATGGTACAAATTTTTTTCAATGTAAAAAAATTAAGTACTGACAAGAGTACTGACAAAGCAAGAAATAATTCAATTACAATCTATGTATTAATACGCTTGTGTGTCAGTAATGACGATGACCGACAGTGTGTGTATATTCATGAATATTTCTCACAGAATAATTATAATAATAATCTATGAGTGACTATTAGACTAGTTTATTTTTCGCATTTTCTATACTTTACTTGAAAATCCACCTCACCCACTACTATAGAACATCATTTGGTTTAAGAAAGAGCATACGTGTCGGGGTAGGTGGCATCACAGACTAGGAGTCTGCCACATTCCCATTGCACTAAGTAACACCATCTGATCTCTTGCCATCAGACCTCAATAGAACCAACATGGAGGGCACATGAGCAGAGATAAGTGTTCTGTGGATAATGTCATTCAAGCCTGAGTGTCAAAGAAGTTTCCTGTAACAATTTCTGCAGCTCACAACATATTGTCCAATGACATCAACCTCTATTCCACAGTGACGATAAGGTTGCAGTCCACAAATTGGAACACCTACATAAGAATAAACCCACAGCAATTCTGAGCCACTCATAATCCATGTGTACACTCAGAGAAGCAATCTAGAAAGCATGCAGCCATGCTCCTGGCCTCTTCTAGGAGCCCTTTAGCAATCACAAGTGAACCTATATGGTCCCTTGAATTTTGTTTGCATGTTACTACACCTTCCATTCCATTCAGGAAAGATATTACTGCCTTGACAACTAGACTAGTAGATGAAACTAGGCCATCAGAGAAGCAGGAGATGGATTAGAAGAGTTTGATAAGATGGTAGTTGTAGGATTGAAGGACAGAGGTTTTGTCACTAAATTCTGCCAAAGTATCATCATAATGCTTGCTAACTGGATAGCTCCTTTAAAGGCAGACTGTGGTGATTTAATAATTTATTGTTGTTGTTGTTGTTTTTATTGTTGTTGTTTTTTGATGAAGTGTAGATTATCTTTCAAAAAGTCAAAAAAAAAGTTTTTAGATGTTTCCTGTCTTTACTTTCTGGCGGACCTTAAATACCCGCGCATAGATAGATAAGAGCTTCCTGGCGCCCCCCCAAAGAAACCTCTAATTATTGGAGAGTGCAACTAGATACAACTCCCACACTTTTCCTCACCATTTTCTCAGTTGGCTATATGTCATTAGTTTATATTGCTTTAAAGCTCTCAACACAGCATCACGTAAACCACACCCCATTTAGGAAATAAGTTTTCTGGAAGCACAAAGCAAATACAGGGCAAGCAAGCTATATAACTTAGAGGTGGTTTATTAGGATGTATTTTTAGGCAAAATGTAACATAAAAACAATATTTGCTCTAGTGGACTGTTTAGAGTAGCTTCATCACTACCCTGAGCATCCCTTGACAGTTTCAGAGAAAAGCAGATTTGGGGGGCATGGCATTTTGAAGAGCATCAGATGGGCAACGGTTGAGCCACAAGGTGAAAAAAAATGCATACATAGGGTTTATAGAGGGGGGGAACCTGAAATTTCCCAGTGCAAGCGTAAGTTTCTCTCTCCAAAAAATAATAACATTTGAAGCATGCTTGAATGATAGTCAGGGTCTTAATGAAATGAAATAGTGTAGTATATCATGTGAAAGTGTTATCTTCTATTATTTATTTTGTCAGGAATATTGACAAGGCAAACCAACATTAAGTTTCATATTTATAATATCACCTGATCTATATAATATTATCAACAATAGTGAAGTTTGTACATTTTTTTAATTAACGCTAAAGGTTTTCACTCTTACTGCTCAAGTTTAGACGGTACATAAAACAAAAATCAAAATGACATATAGAAAGATGAATTTGACTGAAGAAGAGTGGTAAGAAATTGTTCCCAAAGAAAAAAAAACTATGTGGTTTCAAAAGCAGGCCTCAGAAGTTGTTACATGTGACCACGGAGCAAATAATAAACTTGTTTAGTTATTGTCCAGATAACTCCAATACTGCAAGAATTATAGCAGTACACCAACAACACATTCAAAATAAAGAAAAATGTAACCTTAATTTTTCTGTATTGGGATTACAGCACTCAACGATCTCCAAACTCTGTATAGGCCCAGAAATAATGAATATCTCTATTTATGACTAGTTGTCTCTGGGTGGTACGCAATTTTTATAAGATATTTAGTCCAAACTTCACACTTCACTTAGGGCAAGTTCGGCCTCAATGAGGCTTCTTAGAGACTGGCTTTTGTTGATATGTGTAACACCAGCTCTAGAATGCTATCTGAACATTTTAGATCATAGCATACTCTAAAAGAATGACAAACTATCCACTGTTGAGTTCTCAAAAGATGATATTTACTTCACAAACAGCTTTATGCGTGAGCCATGTACTGCTTGCTATAACAACTCATGCAGTAAATCTATTAATGTGTAATATATCCAAAAATGAGAAAATAGAATTTTTAAAACCCGTTGAACAGGATTATTCAAACGAAGTAAACCACTTGTCTTCTTGGGCACTCAGGAGTTGTAAAAGTGGTAGAAAAAAAAGTTATATTATTTGCAATTAAAAATGACATAAAGAAAAATGTACCCTTAATTTTTCTATATTGGGATTACAGCACTCAATGATCTCCAAATTCTGTATAGGGCCCAGAAATAATGAATATCTCTATTTATGACTAGTTGTCTCTGGGTGGTACGCAATTTGTTATAAGATATTCAGTCTAAACTTCATCCTTCACTGAGGGTTTGCAGAGCTCTAGTTTGTTTGTTTTTTTTGTTTTATATCAGGAATATTGACAAGGGAAATCAACATTTCAATATTTATTTTCATAATCACAGCTATGTATTTAGAGAGAGCTATGGACATATTGAATGTGATTATGGTTTTGGTTTAATAGCAACTAAGTATCAATATTTCAGACATGGATATTCATTTATTTGAATTTTCATTGCAAAGTGAGACTCACGACTTTCAATTGAGATTTTGGAATATATAATATATATATGGCAAAGTTCAAAGAGGTCAATACATGTCCAACCCCCGGAGGCTACTTAAAAACGTAAACATTAGCATGGGTTCAAAAAATTTAGGAGAAGAGACTTTGAAATAATACCAGAAAATAGAAACAAAGAGTTACAGAGACAGAACAGGACAGATGTTCATAGTTAGGTCTTACAAACTTAGCGTGGTTTAGCAATCCTTACCTGTCTCAGAAATTGTATTGCTTACCCCTCAAAAATTAATTGCCCTATAGTCAAGTCACGAAGAAAATACAATGTACGTCTTGTGGTGGTATATCCAGTGATCAAGTGTATATATGTGGATACAAGTCTGGTGTGTTGCTAAAGATGGGCACAAAAATTTAAACAAAAATTTTAAAGAATATTATATCTGCTAGCATTCAAATTTGAATTTCAGTCAGACCAGCTTGCTTGCCATTTGTGTATGGCACATCATAAGAACATTTCAAAACACCCTTAACTACTCTCTTACAAGATCTGTATGCCGAAACATTTGTTCAGAACATCACCAAATGACTGCATCTATTAATTTTATATGTAAAGCTAATGTTCTAGCTTTTAACGAAAAGGCCCCAGTACAAGAATATACCCATTGACCATAACATTATCTAACAGTACAGAATTACCTGACCTACAATTTTTCCAAGTACCTCTGTAATATCCACTTATCAAGAATGAGTCATTTTGATAAACTGAATTACAATTAACTAAAGAGGTACAATACTAATTGATGGCCGAGTTTGTTAACTTTGTTTGGTAAAGGTATTCAAAACTATGTATTCCTTCGCCGCTACTTTTTGGGATTTGAAATAAAAAAAATAACAAGCACTTCCAAGAAATTATCTCACAGTATGGAGCCTAACTATTCATGATTTGTGTGCATTGATGTTTATGTACACTATTTATAGTCAGTTCAAGTCGAGCTGAATAGAAAATATGAAAGTTAAGTATATATCATCAAAGGATATATATCATCAAAGGATATGTATCCATCAAATAAGTTGTAAACATATGTTTCAGCATGCCTGATCAATAGTCAGAGTACTCATTACACAAATTTGTGATACATTTAAAGTGGAAATTTTAACTTGATAGCTATAAAAATAATGTTTAGAACTTTATTAGCATAATGAAGTATAGTGTAGACTAAAATATGTTATAATTGAAGATTTTTTTTGACAAATCTGGATAACTAAGTGCTGAGATATTTTCTTATACTCCAATCAAAACTTGACAATCTGAACTAAAAGCTCTCTGTTACTCATGGACCTTATTTTAAAGGTTTAATTTTTTTAGTTGTGAAACTATTAATTTCCAAATGGCAATATTCACCATTGAACTTGAAATCAATGCCTTTTTTCTCTTATCTTTCACATATAATTATTCAGCTTTTGCTTTATTAGTTTATTTGCTGCTTGATGCTGAAGCTTTCTATGGAACAGCTAGCAGAAATAGTAAATCAATCAATCATCTCAATTAATGAAGTAATAATACATTAAATAATAGGTATCAAAGAAAGCCCCTCACAATAGAGTCTCAATTGAGATTTTGGCATTTACATTTATAGTACTTATTGCATGGGTCAGAGTGTGTAATATGATGAAATATTTCACAAGCTGGCTAATTTATTTTAACGAGCCAGAAGTGAGTGAAAATAAACCGTGAGAGTAAAATACCCAGCCATATCATTCTGATGAGTGTAAAAAGTGATTTATTCCATTATAGATGTCTTCACTGCTGTAGTTAGTACCAGGACTGGTAACTCACAACTTAAATTACTTGTCGGGACCACATACAACATTTATTAGTAATACACAGTTGCTCTGAAAGTTTCACTGCCTGGTGTTTCATTTATTAAGTGCAAGTACTTGTATATCATTCATATGTAATGTACGTGTACATACAATGCTACATTATTATATTCTAGAAAGGAAAGAGAAACATGACTGAAACTGAGTTAAAAGAAGCAGAATTAAACATTTCAACGGCTGGACAAAAAAGAATTGGAGAAGGCACTGCACAGGGTATGCAGAGAACAAAAGAAATAATACACCAGGCTGCAACCAACATATCAACTGGCCAGGTAAATTCATATATTACATGTGGCATCATTATTGATTGTTTGTATTTTTAACCATAAGAACATGAGGCACGCATTCTGTGCAGTAAGAAAATCCAACATTAAATTTGCGAATGTTTTTATTCTTCTGTCAACTTCTCAGCACTTGGTTTATCTTACTTGATACCTGGGATAATGTTAATATTGTGTCTATCCTAAAGCTGAATCTAAATACAGTAGGAGTAAAAAAAAAGTTTTGAATTTCGTTCCGTAGAACGGCCATCGTACGATTAAAAAACGAGGAAAAAACAGTATGCCGTTTGTTTAAAAAGACGGCTGTTCCATTCAACCGTGTTACCGTTTTAATCTTTCTCGTTTACCGTATGTCTAGAGTAAAGGTAACTGTAAAAACCCAGAAAACTTGTGGCCAGGCCCGGTTGCTATAACTACTCTGGTAATGAGCTTGCCAGTATAGCCATGAGATAACACCATGGGATATCATGAGATATCTTACGGGTCACGTACCTAAAAATATCATTGTGAAGATATCTAGGGTGGAATAAATATATATATATATATATTATTGCAGACCATTGTCAAAACTACAAGCCCATTTTAAAATGGTCTGGACCATTTTAAAACAGGCCAGCCCATTTCAAAACAGCCTGGCCCCAAACTACCCACAAATGTTGCTGGTCTTACAGTGGTGATGTACAATTAAACCAAGAGCAGTCTCACCCGAAAGTCAGGCAGGCTCCCCACAAATTGTAAGAGGGGAACATATGTGGTAATTAGGAAATCTCTGGGAGAAAACATGCAGCAAGATGCAAAGGATGCAAATGCATGTAAGATGTGGTTAATTAGCAACATTTAGGCTTGACATGAACGTGTTTGTGTGACATTAGCTAAGCTTGCATCTGAAACTTTAGAACCACTAAAACATCATATTTTGAAATTTTTCTTTTACTGTTTTTTTAAGGCTGTTTATACTTCTATGTATAGCATTGTTTCATTAATTACAAGTGACTGAGATTTCTAAAGAACTATGAATGATTCAGTCATTCTCGGCTGAATATTTATAATAATAGTGGGCACGGTGGTTTTCAGTTTCTAGTGTAGTAGCTTAGCAAAGGAGGTAGGACAGAAATAATGCCAGGGAGGTAGTGTAGGAATAACTCACAAAGCTCAGCACCTAGGAAATGCTTACAAAGGATAACTCAGCACACTCCAGAGCCAGCCTGGGGCCCCTAGCCAGCTAACAGGGGCTAGCTTAGGGCAAGGGTTATCACAATGAGGGGCCACAGAGGCAAATCTGCTTTGGGCAAGGTGTCATTTGACCACATGGTACTGGGCTAGAAGGCAACGCATAAGTGCGCTGGGTGGGAGGTGGCACCCAATCTAGCAAACTTGTTAGCCTTGGCCAACAATTAGTGGAAGCGCTAGTGGGGGCCAGCACCCCAATGGACGTGTGAAGGCCTGCACCCTATCATGCATGCTGGCCTGGGCCAGCACCCTATCAAGTGTGATACTGGCCAGCACCCTATCAAATGTGCTAGCTCAGCCAGCACCTATTTAATGTGCTAACTTAGTAAGCGCCTTATCTAAGTTGCTAACTAGGCCAGTGTCTACCTGATGTGCTAACTGGGCCAGCGCCTATCTAATGTGTTAACTGGGCCAGCGCCCTGTTTAAGGTGTTAACTGGGCCAGCGCCCTATTTAAGGTGCTAACTTGGCCAGTGCCCTATTTAAGTTGCTAACGAGTAATGTGTCCTGTGTAATTTAGTTGAATTTTTTAAAAGAATGTGGTTATGGGCATAATAGCCTGATTTAGATCATATCACTCCATTGTTAGTAAAGAGAAATAAACCCTCCTTTCAAAATTCCATAGACGTAATATATTTCCCCTTAATTTTAGTGACCTTTATGTAATGAATCTGGTGTGCACAGAGCTAGCTGGAAAAAGAGATTACTCTGAGCAACACAATTCATAAACATCTAACTTGTTGTTTGTTGATCTTTGTATCTGTGTGGGTGAATACTTTAGTGGGTCCAAGACGGTGTTCAAATTTGTGAAATGTTTGGTTTGAAAAAATCATTACATATTATGCATTTCTTACATTGTAATTTGTATACTTACCTGTCATTTTTTCCTTTTTTGTCTGACCATGAGAACATAGCCATGTCTACTGAATGACCTTGCCTATCTTATAGGTTTTCACCCTAGATGACTGCGACCTAATAGATTGATAGACTGTAGCCCTTCCTATAATTATAATGGTATGACTACTCTGTATTCCTGCACTAGTTATTTGTGAGTGTGAGAGTTTTTTTATATTTTCATTTAAAAGAAGTTTATTGCGAGGTCTTTTCTGTTACATTCTTTTAAGAATATGGACAAGTGACAGATGCATGCACAAACGATCAGGTGTGTTTTTAATAGGATTGGCATACCCAAATTGCTTGGATTAGTGAAGTTTAGATTAACAAATTTTTTAAAAGACTATCTGTTTTATTTCTTTTCTTTTTTAATAGTTCTATTCAGAAAAAAATATTTATGAACACACAAGAGTTCTGTGTCTTGGGTCTGCTTTGGTAACTGCCCTATTTACATTTAGCTGTTTGTTTGTTTTTTTGCCAGGTTTACTATCTGGCTCATTTTAATGATCTGATTCTTTTAAAAAAGGTTTGACACCCATCGAAATGGTTTGAATAATTTGACCAACCTGTTCTAAAATAGTCTGGCCAGTGGTCTGGCCTGTTTTTTAAAACAATCTGGCCTGTTTTGAAATAGTCTAGCCTGTTTTATAACAGTCTGAGGTCTGGAAATGGTCTGGCCCAGTTTTAAAATGGCTAGACTATTTTTAAACAGTCCAAGTTTATAATTGGTCTGTAACATATACAGTAGACCCTCGCATATCCAGGCCTCAAATTAAAATTCAATTAAAATTCAATTGAAGCACACGGCAAGTTTACTTTAGCATTGTAGCTGCCTGCTGTTAGCTCCAGATCTAACTCTACCCATGGGCTACTCTGCGGTAAGCGGTTAAGCAGCTAGCTATGATAAATTCCTGAGCTTGAATGTAATGTGTGTGTTGCTGTAGGCTAATAATGGCTACCCCTACACCTTCAAAAAGGAAGGTGTAGTTCTTTCTATAGAAAAGAAATTAGAAATTTTAAACAGGTTGTCAAAAGGAGCAACCCAAGTAAACTTGGCCAGGGAATGTGGAATTAGTAAAGTAACCGTTTATGACATAAAACAAAATGAAAAAAATATAAAATCATATGCTGCTACAATGGAAAGTTTGTCACTAGGGAAGAATCTTAAGATAATGCGTATGGCTCAGGATGACAAGCTTGATGAAGCACTCTATATCTCTGGTTTGTGCAGAAGAGACACCAAGGTATGCATGTTAGTGGCCCCATTTTGTGTGAAAAGGCAACACAATTGCATAATATGAAAATTAATGAAGATTCTCCACCTGAATTCAAGGCTAGCAAGGGATGGTTGTGGCGGTTTTGCAGTCGCCACGGAATGAGACAGTTGTGCATTTCAGGGGAAAAATTATCTTCAGATAATACAGCACCTGATCCTTTTAAAAAAGAATTGCATGCTTTAATGGAAAAGGAGGGATTGACTCTGGAGCATCTCTATAACTGTAATGAAACAGGTTTATGTTATAAAATGTTACCCGCAAAGACTATAGCATGTAGAACAGAAAAAGAAGCACCAGGAATTAAAAAAATGAAGGGAGAGGGTAACTTTAATGGCTTGTGCTAATGCTACCGGAACACACAAATTTCCATTTCTGTTTATTGGTAAAGCTGCTAACCCACGTTGTTTTAAAAATGTTAACAAAAGCACTTTACCTGTCGTTTATTATAATCAGAAAAATGCTTGGGTCAATACAGACATCTTTATTGATTGGTTTTCAAATCACTTCATCCCACTTGTTACCAGATACATAACTGAGAGAGGGAAACCAGTCAAGGCTCTTTTACTCCTGGATAATGCTCCAGCACACCCTGATGTAAGCAGTTTGACTAGCCAGGATGGCAACATCAAAGCTATGTTTCTTCCACTTAACACTACTGCCATTATCCAGCCTATGGATCAGGGTGTTTTGGAGGCAATGAAAAGAAACTACAAAAGATCTGTATTACAAAAATTGTTGCTAGAAGATGAGGAGGGCAGGTCAGTTGTGAGTTTTGTAAAGAGCATTAATATTAAAGATGCTGTGTACTCATCTGCTGCAGCGTGGGACTGCATTCCAGCCTCTACTATAACAAAATCCTGGAATAAACTCCTTGCCTCAGACTCTACTTCTAATCATGCATCCTTCAAAGATTAATCTACCCCTAATGACATTGCTAGTGATCAAACTACTCCCTCTTGTGATCAGACTACATCTACAGCAGCAGTATCTCAGTCTATTTCTCATATGTCAGGTATGCTGCGGGTATCTGAATCTCCATTTACTCTAGACACTTGTGAGCAGCTTTCTGAACAGCTCAATAAAAAACTGTCAGTTAATGATTACCAAATTGTTATTGATGCTTGGCTAACTGAAGATGCTGCTGATCCTGGTTATCAGCTACTTTCTGATGACGATATTGTTGAACAGGTTGTAAAGCAAACTTTTCCTGAGGACAGTGATAATGATGATGATGGTGATGAATATCCCAGTGAATTTGATGAAATACCGAAACCAGGGGAAGTTGCAGACATGCTAGAGAAATGCTTGCTGTGGTATGAGCGTCAGCAGGAGAGTAGTACTCCCACATCAGCATTGCTCCTGAAGCAGATTAGAGATTTAGCTATTACCAAAAGACATGCAAGCCTGAAGCAAATGACATTGAAATCATTCATAACTCAACAATAGTTAACTCTGTCATTAATCATTAAAAAATCATTTAAACCAATTTTTTTAAATGGCTTCACATATCCGGAAAATTCACTTATCCGGAAAATTCACTTGTCCGAACTATGGCTGGTCCCATATAGGTTCGGATATGAGAGGGTCTACTGTATATATAAAAGGCCCCATACAGTCCATTTATTTCTAATACTGTAGTACAAAAATATAACCATTGACCATTACTTCTAGCTAACAATTACAGAGTTGCTTCCTTACCTACACCTTTTTCCAAATAGTACTTTGTCGTGTCTATTCTTCTGACTAACTAAATGACTAGTATATAGTCTGTCCAAGTTGAATTAGATTAAAAATTGGAATAACTTTTTAATGAAAGCAGTGACGCATCTGGGTTTTGTGCCATAAAAAAGCATGGCCAAAGCAGTTAAATTATTATGCTTTTTAGAATAGCTCTTCACGTACCCAAATTTAGTTAGACTAATATTATCCTATTTCTATATGGCAAAGTAACTGAAGCTTCTTTTGAGTACAAGATGAATCACAAACAAATACTGCTGTAGTCCTTGGGATTCTCACAACTAAGCCTCAGCCTAACCGAGATTTCTTCATACTATAACTATGCACTGTGAGGATCCTTGGCGTTCAGCAGCTCCTGCTTATTAGATATTCTTCAGTACTGACACGATGCCACCTATAGCGGTGGTTATAAAACATAAATTGCCCCAGTCTCCAGGGGCGGATCCAGGGGGGGGGGGGGGGGGGGGCCCGGGGGGGCCGGGCCCCCCCCCCCCCCCCCCCCAACCCACCACCCCCCCCCCACAGCACCCACAAAGGCAAA